>Ga0302282_1002081_pt1 | contig 13929 bp, 10 predicted proteins | sample III_Fen_E1_3_FD_198763 | JGI IMG/M metagenome (GOLD analysis project Ga0302282, IMG submission 198763) | Peat permafrost microbial communities from Stordalen Mire near Abisko, Sweden - III_Fen_E1_3 | ecosystem: Environmental > Terrestrial > Soil > Wetlands > Permafrost | place: Sweden: Abisko... | reverse complement strand
ATTGGCTGGGAAAGTTTCGTTTTGCGATACCTCGATCAATTCCTTGTGTACGGGAACTGCGCTCCTCGGAACAGCGCAACTTACCTCCAACGGGTTTGCAATATTTAGAACGCGGTTATCCGTTGGTCAGCATCTATTGCAGGCAATCTTCCCTGGCACAAACACATTCGGCCCAGCTGCATCACCGATCGTACCGCTCACAGTCACGGGCAATTACCCGACGGTGTCTACAATCGCTTCCGGTCCCGGAAGCGTAGGCGGAACCTTTGACCTTGCGGGAACAGTTTCAACACTTCAAGCCACGCCCGCAATGTCGGGAACCATCAGTCTTATTGATGCGAGCAATGCAAACCGCATTTTAGGCTCAGGCACCGTCTCTGCGACTTCGGTCTCCCCGATTGGATTCAGTGGCGTCCAAACCCTGGCGGGTGGACTCGGCTCAACAGTTACAGGCGACTTCAATAACGACGGGATTCCGGACCTTGCGGGAGTTGCCTATTCCGACCATCTCGTTTGGGTGTACTTAGGCAAAGGGGATGGAACATTCAGCGCGGGAATTCCTCTTGAGGTGGGTTCGCATCCTGTTGGGATTGTAGCGAAGGACCTCAACGGTGATGGCAATATGGATCTCGCGGTGATTCGAGATGACTACGATAATAGTGGCGATCTTGTGATTCTTACCGGTAACGGAGACGGCACATTCAAAAACCCATTAGTTTACCTACTCAATTACGCCCCATACGGTCCCACGGGCTTAGCTGTCGGCGACTTTAACGGCGACGGAATACCGGATATCGCCACATGCACTTTAGGGAATAGTGTTTCAGTAATGTTCGGCAGTGGCGATGGAACGTTTCAGTCTCCAATCGTCTTGACAGCCGGCTCGACAAATACCGGGCTGGCGGCGTCGGACCTGAATGGAGATGGTGTCGATGACATCGTTGTTTCCTCAAAGGAAGCGATGGTGTCAGTGTTACTAAGCAATGGCGATGGCACTTTCCAACCGCCGTCGGATTATGCCTACGCTGTAGGGAACTTCATGGCTGTAGGCGATATCAATAACGACGGCATCCCGGACGTTGTTTCGGGCTCTCAACTGAATCAGGGGCCTGCATTGACCGTCCTCCTCGGGAATGGTGATGGCACGTTTCGTCCCCCACTCACCTATGCCGCAACTGACGAGATTGGCGGAGTGTATTTGGCGGACTTGAATGGAGATGGATTTCTTGACGTAGTGACACCGTTCCAGTGGGATTCCGGAGGCTCCGTTTATCTGAACAACGGAGATGGGACGTTTCAACCAGCAGCTCCATTGCCCATCTCTTGTCCCGGCGGGTGCCTGATGGCGGACTTTAATGGAGATGGCAGGACGGACTTGGAGGAATCCTATGACGCTGCAGGCTATGCCATTGTGGCACTGAACACTGTGGGCGAGATGGTAAGCGTCCAGGTGTCCAACGTGGACCTCACACTTGGTCCAGGCATTCACAACATCGTTGCGAAATACAGTGGAGATTCCTCTTTCAAGCCCAGTGTTTCCATCCCGGTAGAAGTGACTCCGGCGGTTAGCCTGTCGGCCACCTCGCTTTCTTTCGCAGCAACCACGGTTCGCACCCAAAGCGCATCCCAATCGATAACGATGACCAACAATACAACTGGACCATTGCAGGTAAGCTCGATTGCGGTGACCGGGAGCAACGCATCGTCGTTTGTCTTTGCCAGCAGTTGCGGTTTGAGCCTGGCAGCGGGCGCCAACTGCACCCTTCACGGACACTTCGCACCCTTAGCTACCGGCGCATTAAAGGCAGCGATCACCATCACCGACAGCGCCACCAACTCCCCGCAGACCATCGCCTTGAGCGGCACTGGGCTGAAGGGCCCGGTGACTCTTTCGGCCTACAGCCTGGCATTTGGCTCAGTGAACGTGGGTTCTTCAAGCGCATCGCAAACGGTTGTGCTGACCAACACCGGTACCGCGGCCGTGACGATTACGAGCATCGCGGTGGCCGGGACCAACGCGTCGTCGTTCGCCTTTGGCAACAGCTGCGGGGCAAGCTTGGCGGTGGGTGCCAATTGCTCGATCCATGGCCACTTCGCTCCAACAAAGGGCGGCGCATTGGCCGCATCCATCACCATCACCGACAGCGCAACGACATCCCCGCAAACCATCGCGCTGACCGGCACTGGTGTGGCTCCCACTCTGCCGGTCACCTTGTCATCGACCAGCCTTTCGTTCGGGACAGTCACTGTCGGTACAACAAGCGCGTCGGACTACATAACCATGACCAACACCGGCAGCACGACCCTGACGATCACCAGCATTGCTTTGACGGGGACGAACGCATCTTCGTTCGTCTTCGCCAACAGCTGCGGCGCGAGCCTGGCCGTGGCAGCCAGTTGCACGATCCACGGGCACTTCGCACCCACATCAACCGGCGCAAAGACCGCCGCCGTCACCATCACCGACAGCGCAGTTGGCTCACCGCAGACAATCACTCTAACCGGCACAGGGCAGTAGAGAGGGTGAGGATCTGAACGATGCCGGCAAATCAGCGGATGGTCAGGGTGAGGACGGCCGAGTGCTGCAGCGAGCCGGACGTGCCGGTTACGGTGACTGGCGTTGTGCCCCCGCCATGCGGTGTATAAACGACAATGCAGCCGGACATCGTTCCCAGTCCGGCTGCGCTCAACAGCACCAGCAGCACCATCTGCAAGCGGCGGCGGCGCTTAAAGCCGATGCAGCATAGCAGCGCCGCCAGGCTGGCGGATGGAAGTAGCTGGTGGCCATTTTGCTGGGAGGCCGCGGTGGCTGGCGCAGCCGTAGTGATGGTCAGCCTGGTGTAGGTTTCGTTGGGATTGGTCGGGACGGCCTCAGTGGCGAAGGTGCAGGCGGCTCCGGCCGGAAGCCCGGAGCAGGTGTAGGCCACGTTGCCATCAAAGCCGCCTGTCGCAGTCTCCAGTACGGTAGTGCTGCCACTTTGCCCAGCCTGCACGCTGATGGCCGTGGGGTTGAGGCTGATGCTGAAGTCTGGCGGGATGGCAGCGACAATGGTGAGCGTGACTTGCGTTGTCTGCGAAAGCCCTCCGCCGGCTCCGGTCACGGTGATGGGATAAACACCGGGATCGGCTGTGGGCGCGACGTCCAGCGTCATGCTGGCGGTCCCCGCACCGGGTATCGATGCGGGCTGGATGGCTACGATCACCGTCGCGGGCTGGCCTGTTGGGGCGAGCGAGATGGCGGAATTGAACCCTCCGGTGACAGTGCTGGTGATGGTGGTTGTTCCGCTGCTGCCCGCCGCTACGGTAAGCGCAGCGGGGTCGGCCGACAGCGCAAACGACGCCACCACGGTCGAGGTGGAGGGCTGATACTCCCAGAGGTCGTCGAGGATGCCGATCAAATTGGCGGCGTCGAGCCCGTTGCCGCCGTAGAGCCAGAAGTTCCCATCCTTGTCGGTCCAACTGGTTGCGCCGTCGCGCCGGCCGGGCAGGTTGGCCGCGGCGGCCACGCCGAGCGTCCCATAGACGGCCGTTCCACCGGGGCCGGCGCTGGGCCCGCCCATCCACGTCCATTGCAGAGTGTTAGGGTTGAACTCCCACAGATCGTTGAGCGGGTCATAGAAGCCGTTGGCGTCAAAGCCCAACCCGCCAAACAGCCAGAGACCGCCGACTTTGTCCGTCCAACTTTCCCCACGGCTGCGGCCACCCGGCAGATTGCCTGAGCCAGGCTGTCGGAGCGTGCCGTAGACACCGGGGTTGCCGCAGTTCTGGTTTTCGGAGCCTGGGGCGCAGGTCAGCAGTTGCGCACCAGCCATCCACGACCACTGGTTGCTGGACGTATCGAACTCCCAAAGCTGGTTGAATAGCCCGCTGTCGCCGCTGTTGTCGTACCCGTCGCCAGCGAACGCCCAGATGTTGCCGTTGGCGTCAGCCCAGGTGAACACATCCCACCGTGTGCTGGGAGTATTGCCCGCCGCAGCCACGCCCTGGGTTCCGTAGACTGCCGGGTCAAAATCGGCGTTCGTGACCACCGGCCCGGCCATCCAGCCCCATTCTCCAGTGGCTTGCACATACTCCCAAAGCTTATTGGGCAGGCTGTTCTGGTTCTGGTTGTTGAAGCCCCACCCGCCGAAGATCCATGTGTTCCCGTTGGGGTCCGTGGCCTGGGAGGCAAAGGTGAGCGAGCCGGGGTAATTGCCGGCTGCCGGCACGCCCAACATGCCGTAGACGCCGAGATCGTTTTCGCCGTCCGTGGGAAGGGTGCTGTCGCCGCCCATCCACGTCCACTGGCTGCTTTGGGGATCGAACACCCACAGGTCGCCCAGAATGCCAACCTGGTCCTTCGCGTCCAGCCCCCAGCCGCCATACAGCCATAGGCGGCCTGTGCGGTCGATCCATGTGGCGGCGGAGTAGCGTCCGCCCGGCCAGTTGCCGTTGGCCGCAGTGCCCTGTGCTCCATACACGCCGGCCATTCCGCACGCGAAGTTGCCTTCGATGACGGGGCAGTTGCTCGCCGGCATATTGCTGCCGCCCATCCATGTCCACTGGCTGCTCTGGGGGTCAAACTGCCACAGATCGTTCAGGTAGAAGAGTTGCAGCTGGTTGTCCAGGTTGAATCCGCCAAACATCCATAGATGACCATCGCTGCCGGTCCAGCCAAGCGCCTGCATGCGGCTGCCGGGATTGTTTGCCGCGGCCGGCGTGCCCAGTGTGCCGTAGACAGCGGGAATGTATCCGGCAACCGGCAAAGTGCTGCTGCCGCCCATCCATGTCCACTGGTTTGTGCCCGAGGATTGCGCGGCGGCCTGCGTACCCGCTCCCGCAATCGCGAACACAGAGGCGCACAAGCCAAAAATCAACAGACGGCGCGCGGAGCTTCGCATGCGGAATCTCCCCAAAGGAATCTGCAGCGATTGTAGCGCCGGTGCGACAGAGCTGGGCCGAGTCAGGACACTTTTCCAAGTGCTCAGTCCACTGCTAAATCAGCACGACCTATTCCGGTGGGGCGGCGACCAGTACCTCGCCTGATTTACCCAAAGAGCACCTAACTCCCACAAACAGGGAATATTGACGAACGGGGCACTCCCCCGATTGCATCATTGACCTTGGGACCCGCTCCATCCATTCTGGAGATGCGGTTACTTGGAATTACTTTACGGAGGTTACTTACCGTGAGCAGCTATCCTCCTCCAGGCCCCCCTTACGGAGGCGTTGGACAACGCATCGAAGAGGCCATCGAACTGATCGAGATGGAGGTACGTCACGCCGCGGCGTATTTGAATGCGGCAGTGATTCCGCAGGTGCGTTCGGAGTCGATCAGCGCTCTGCGCAATGTGGCTGACTCGCTGCGCAAGTTTGCCGACCGGCTTGACCGCCATCAGACTCCCAACCCGCCGCCCGAAACGCCCATAGGCACGCAACCTCGATGAGCAAAATTCTCCAACCCGGATATCTGCAACCCAGGCACCTGCCGCACCGAGCTATTCGGTTCAGGGTGCCGCTGTTACCGCTGTTGCCCGCGCTGCTGTCGCTTACCGTTCTGTTTGCGGCGGGCTGCGGCCATCACCAGAGGCAGGTGCAGGTCGGCAGCCGGCAGACAGCGCCTCCGGTTTACGGGCAGTCAGGGAATTCCGCACCTTCCGGCTCCAACGGCGCTTCGGGATCTTCTGGTTCCAGTTCAAACCGCGGTCGCATTCCGATCACACCTGTTCCTCCGGGCGGGGTCGACGCGGCCGATCTCGAATACGTCCGCACCCACCGGCCAATTCTTTCCGAGCAGGGTATGGCCACCTGGTATACGGCGCCGTACAAGGGCCGCAAGGCTGCCAACGGCCAGGTCTTCAGCGATCAAGCACTGACAGCGGCGCATCGCACTTTGCCCATGGGCTCGCTGGTCACTGTAACCAATCTCAAGACCGGCCAATCTTCCGCCATGCGCATTACCGATCGCGGGCCGTTTGTGGATGGCCGCATCGTGGACCTCACCATCGCTTCCGCCAAGGCCACGGGCGTGTATCGCGTGGGTTTGGCGCAGGTGCGGGTGGATGTGTTCCAGACCCCCAAGCCCATTGATCGCGGCGGCCGGTGGTGCGTGCAGATTGGCGCTTTCAAGTCAGAACACCGCGCAGAAAAGCTGAAGAAGGACCTGCTGCACAAGTATCCCGATTCCACCGTGATCGAGTTCCCAGGGCAGGACAGCTACTGGGTGCGCATTCGCCCGGTGGGAGATAACCGCGAGCAGGCTGAGTCGATTGCTCGGCACCTGCGGCCCGGCGAGCCGGAGGCGGAAGCCTTTCTGACGCGGTTGGACTAAGGGACGCCTGGGTAGAGAACAGGCTTTGCTCCACGCGCGGCGAAAGCAATGGCCAGCCCTGAGCCGATGATCAGCGAACCACCGATGAGCATCCACATCCCCGGCTTCTCGTGCCACACAAGGTAAGAGATCAACGCGCCGGTGACCAACTGCGTGTAGTGATACTGCGACACATTCCCGGCCGAGGTGTGCTTCACGGCCACATAGAAGGCCAGCGTGCCCGCTGCGCAGAAGACGCCCATCATCCCCAGCGCCAGCCACAATTCGGGCGTGAGCGCGTGGGGATGGAGGCTGGTGAGCGCCAGGCCGGCCACGCAGGTGACGACGCCGGAGCAAAAGGCAAGACTCTCCGGCGGCTCAGTCCGCGTAAGCACCCGCGACCAGACCATGTTCACGGAAAAGCAGGCCACGCACACCAGGCAACTGGCAAGGCCGATCAGGTCGATGCGCTGGGCGTGGCTCCAGGGTGCGACAGCGACGACCACGCCAACGAAGCCCACAACCAGCGCAAGGGCCTTCCCAGCCGTGATGCGCTCGCCAAGAAAAATGGCGGAGAGCATGCTGATGACCAGCGGCGAAGTGAACACCAAAATGTAGAACATGGTCAGCGACAGATGGCGCAGCGCGACAACCACGCAGATGTTGTTGGCCATGTCCAGGCAAGCTCGCAGCAATTGGCGAATGATCGAGCGCGGCCGCAGGCTGTCAAGGTTGCGGCGCACGGCAGCCTGCACCGTGAGCGTCAGCGCCATGAAGAAGCCCATGAAGGCGACGACCTCCTGGGGCGGCAGGCCGAATTGCCCAATCCACTTGATGCAACTGTCGCCGAGCACCCAGCAGGTGAAGCCGAAAATGGCAATGCAGATGGCGCCCAGGTGCGAGATGCCCAAGGCCGAGGCGCCCAGGCCAGAAGCGCGAGTTTTCATCGGGCCTCGTCGGAGTGGGCGGCGCGAGATGGGCTGGGGGTGCAAACAGACATGGCTTGATGTAAGGGTAGCCGATTGGTCCAGGCCGGGCTCTCGCGGCGTCTTCTATGGCGCGACGCGCGGGTTTTGCAGGAACACCACGTAGCCGCGAAACCATGGGCTGGCCGCGATGTAGTCCGGCGCGTCCCAGTTGCCGCCCTGGATCAGCCCGATTTTGAAGGGCAGGGTCAGCTGGCTCACGCGCGGCAGGTAGGCCGAATAATCCTCAATGGTGTGCCGGCCCTGGTAGGTCTGCACAATGACCTCGTCCACGATGCCGCGTAGCTGGTTCACCTGGTCGGAGTCGATGCGGCTGCTCCAGTCCATCAGGCCGGTGATGCCGAGACGACAATCCGCAGGCAACTGCTTGCGCAGGCCGGCAAGAAACTCCAGATATTCCTGCAAGTGAAGTGTGTGCGCGTCGAAGTCGATCTGCACGCCGATGACTTTATTGCCCGCCTGCCGCCAGCGATGCACTTGCGCCAAAAGGATTGCATACTCGCGCGGCGTCCAGTGCAGGGTGTGCACGCGATAGGCAAGCCAGATCCCCGTTCGCTGATCATGCGGCACCGCGACCCCCTGCGCGATAAAACTTAGCTGCGACTCGTCGCCGTGTTTCGCCTCGATCTGCCCCTGCAAGACATAGACGCAGCGCGCTTGATTCAAAACCGGCTGCGGCTTCACGCCGCTCCACAACCAGAAGGCGTCGTATTTTGAGGCGTCCACTTTGGCATCGTTCGGGGCGCCCGCGGCCATCCCGCGCACGCAAAAGAGCGCGTAAAGGCAGACCAGAACAAGCCGTCTCATCGGGGTTACCAGTAGTATTTCAGGGCGCTCGCCCAGGGGCTGTCAGGGTAGTCCTTATGCAGCGTCTGGAACCACTGCTTGCGCGTGCTTTTGGGGATGTCTTCGGTGCCGCAATCGCTATTGCCGGAAGGCTCGTAGCACCGCACCGCGCGATCCAGCGCATAGGCTCTCGAATCCGCCTCCGCCTGCTTGTTCGCGATCACCTTCAGGTAGAGGTCCATCCGGGCAAAGTTAGTGTCGGGAAACAGCGAGTCGCTGCCCCCAAGGTCGGTCTTGGGCGGCACGGCATCCTGGTCATACTGAACGCCGTGCAGCCGCACCAGCTCTCCCACGCAGTTCAGGCTTCGGGCGTCGCTGCCATTGTGTTGCAAGGTTGCGGCAACCTCACGCAAAGTCGGGCAATGATAGCTCCCGTCCTTGCTTTCGGCCGGGGCTGCAAACGGAGCCAGAAACTCCGATGGATGGGCCGGAACGAGCGCCAGATCGGTCTGAAACGCCTGGTATTTGGCGCCTGTCAGCTCCTTGTAAAGCAGTGCATAGCGCGCGGCATCCACCACGTCCGCGCTTTCCCTGGGGTCTTTGATGCGCTGGCGCAACATCTCCGCGCTGGCCGCATGCTCGATCGCGATCGTGCGAATCGCCTTGTCTTGAACCGGCGAACCGGCAGCGAATACGCGATCGAGATGCCCGGTCTGTTCTTCAAGCCTGGCCAGCGCAAGCTGCAACTGCTCCGGTTGAAGCGGCAATTTGGCCATAGGCAACAGCTGCAGCAGCAGCTTGCGCTCGGCGTCGAACTGATGGCTCGCCTCCAGCGCCAGCACGCGCAACGTTTGCTGACTGAAGGCGAAGTACGTGAGCCGTGCTCCGGGCGAATCGGGCAGCAGCTCAAGTGCCTCGTCCGGGTTGTTGTCGACATACACGTGGTAGAGCGCGAGAAGGTATTTGTGCAACGCGGGATTGGCCGCGAAGCGGTCCTTTTGTTTCTCAAGGTCTGCCAGGGTGAGGGTGACAGCATAATCCGCGCGGGCCGCTGCTTCGTCGCTGCCTCGCATCTTCATCAGGTCAACGATCGCCAGCAACTGCGGCGACTGAATCTTGTCGGCATCGGCTGAGCCAAGCAGTTTCGCGTCGGCCTCCTGCACAAGGTCGGAAACCGTTACATTGTTCTTGCCTTTTTCCGCATCTGTCAGCGCGTTGTCGAACGCCTCGGCCAGCTTGGTTTGATCGCCACCCAGCCAGTAGACGCGCCGCAGCAATCCCCGCGCTGACGCGGCATATATCCCGTCAGGAAAATCGTGGAGATACCCATTGAAGGCCGTCTCGGCTTCCTTCACGTTGCCTTCGTCGACCTTCTCCAAATCCAGATCTCCCCACTGTCCGAACGCCGCCAAGGTCGCGCTGTTGAGCATCGACCGGCCAACCATGTAGCGCGACGTCTCCTTCAGCCACGGGTTGGAACTGTTCTTGAGGCGGTCGAAGTTGCGCAAGGCGGTCGGAAAATCCCCCGCGTAAAACGCATTTGCAGCGGCGATGTAGGTGGCAAACTCCCGCCCCAGCGCGGAGTGAAGACCTTGCGGCGGCGTCCAATCGGATTTAGCCTTTGCGTTACAGTCGGCCACCAGGGCGCCGCGAGCCGCAATCAGCATCGAGGCATCGTCTTTCGGCAGCCCGGCCGCGCCATTCACCGCCTTGTTGAACGCCGCAATCCCCACCGCATCGCTGTTGCAGCGGCTGCCTTCGCCCTGTGCATAGTCATTCGAGTCCGCCTGGCTGTTTCCGTTGGCGGTGGCGGTGGGCGCGCCCGGCTCATGGAGTTGCAAATCCTCCCAATCGAAGGGAACCAGCAACTGGGCCAGATAGCGCGGCATCGGTTCCCGTCAACTTGCCGGCGTCAATCAGCATGAGTTCGAGGTTCAGGCGGCTATCGTTTCCCGGACTGAGGAACGGAACGCTGTTGCACGTATCATAGGCCCGAAAGAAGAGCCTTCCCTTCGGAGAGCCGCAGCCGAAGTCCCCACTGGCATAAGCCAAAGAACCCGAAAGAAGCAGAAAAACCAAACCACAATAGACTCGCCTGCGCAGCATCGGATCTCCCACTCAAAATACTCGTCAGTGACACCTTACACGTCGTGTACCGCGTCCTGATTATCAAACCGCGTGTACTTCGAGATAAAGTTCAAAAACACCGTATCAGTAGGGCCGTTGCGCTGCTTCGCAATGATGATTTCGGACTTCGCCTTGTCCGCTTCCGACATCTCCTCAGAACGGTTGTAATAAGCCTCGCGGTGGATGAACGCAACCACGTCGGCGTCCTGCTCAATCGACCCCGACTCGCGCAGATCGCTGAGCATGGGCCGCTTGTCGTCGCCGCGGCGCTCGCTGGCACGCGAAAGCTGCGACAGTGCAACCACCGGCACATGCAGCTCCTTGGCCAGCGCCTTCAACCCACGCGAAATAGCCGAAACCTCCTGCGTGCGGTTCTCGTAGTTCTTCTTCCCGCTCGAGGGAACCGTAGCCGACATCAGCTGCAGATAGTCGACCACGATCAGATCAAGCCCCCCATGGGTCTGCTTCAGCCGCCGCGCCTTGGCCCGCATCTCCGACAGCGAAATGCCGGCCGAGTCGTCAATGTACATGCGCGACTCCACCAGTTGGCCGAGGGCATTTTGCAGCTTGACCTGGTCTTCGCGGCCCAGAAATCCGGTCTGCAATTTGCGCTGATCCACCCACGCCTGCGAGGCCAGCATGCGTCGCAGCAGCGACTCTTTGCTCATTTCCAGGCTGAATACGGCCACAATCGCCCCGTGGTTGACCGCGGCATTCTGCGCAATGTTGATGGCGAAGGCCGTCTTGCCCATCGAAGGCCGCGCCGCAATGATGATCAGCTCGTCCTTTTGCAGGCCGCTCGTCATCCGGTCCAGATCGGTAAAATCAGTGGCCAGCCCGGTGACTTCACGGCTCTGCTTATAGAGGTTGTCGATGCTTCCAAAGGAGTGCTGAACAATCTCGTCGAGCGACTGGAAGCCGTGCGTGAGACCCTTTTCGCTCACCTCCATCAGTTGCGCTTCCGCCGCGCCCAGCACGTCCAGCGCCGACTCAGACTGGTCAGCCGCGCGCGCAATCGCCATGGAGCAGATGCCCATCAGCTTGCGCAGCAGCGCCTTGTCCTTGACGATGCGGATGTACTCCTCGATCACCGGCCGGCGCGGCAAACCCTCAGTCAGCGACGCCAGATAAGCCACGCCGCCCACCGACTCCACTTCCTTGTAGCGCGCCAGCTCGTGCGCCAGAGTCACAATGTCCACCGCGCGCTGCTCGTTCATCAGCTCCGTCATGCGGAGAAAGATGCGGCGGTGCGAGTCAAGAGCAAAGTCTTCTGAATCAAGCTTTTCCGCAGCTTCAGAGTGGGCCGCGTTGTCCAGCAGAATGGCGCCGAGAATGGTTTTCTCGGCGTCAATGTTTGCCGGCATGCCCTGTTCCAGGGTGAGATCGGGAATGGTTGCCATAGAACAGAAGTTTAGGCTGTTTTTGGATTGAATTGCACTGTGGGGATTTAGCGCGTTATGGGGAAAACCCGCCGCAAGCCCTCAGGACCGGTGGCTGCCGGTACTGAGGGCTTGCGGATACATCGAGGTAAAGTCCTTTTGCTTCAGCATCCTAGGTGGCGTTGTTCGGAATCAGCCGCGGCGTCGTAAAGGTGGACGCGATCGCCTGGAAGATATCCTGCAGACTCACGGTCGAGTGATTCTGGTCGGTGCAGCCCAGGTTCACGTTGCCCGTCTGCTGGTTGTCCGAGTAGAAATTCCCCCAGGACGAGGCGACATTCTCCATCGTCGTGCATGGCAGCATCGTCGAAAGGGAAGTGAACGGCTGGTTTGTGCCTGTCGCCACCAGCGTTGTATCGGTTGCGCCGACGCTCCATCCGTTGTAGCATCCTGAGGACTCCGAGCCGTACGCAACCGAGAACACCGTCGTCCCCTGCTTTGCGGCGTATTGCGCAGCCACAATTGCCTGTTGGCACTGGTCAAACCAATCGGGATAAGTACCCTTGGTCGTCCCGCTCCTCTCTGTTCCGAGCGAGGTAGGCGTTCCGCCCCAGGATGAGGGACTGGAGCTGAGCGTGTCATACCCCAGCGTTTTCTGCGCGGGCAGAATGGTAGCTGGAGTAAGGAACGCGGGGACGAGATACCCGCTGCTGGAAGGCCCTACTTCGTTGGTTACGCTGGAAGACCATTGCGAACCTTCAGGGAACTCGTTCGCCTCCGTGTACTGGTTGGTGGAGTTGGCTGTTCCGTAGGTACTCTGGTTCTTCTTGTAGTAGCTGGCGTTTGCCTGGCCATCGCTGAGGAATATAATCGCATTCTTTCCGCCATACGCTGCCTGTGCGGCGTTCAACGCCGACTGTGCCGCATAGAGAGAGCTGGCCAGGTAAGTGTTGCCGAAATTGCTGCCCTGTCCGGCGTTGCCATCAATGCCGAAAGTATAAGTGAGGCAACCCTTTGTGGATCCATACCCGACTGCCTTCACAAGGGCGGAGCTGGAGTTCAACCCGCCGGATGCCGAAGGCGCGTAATAGTCGCTCACAAACGGAGTGATCTGGTAAGTCGCATCCCATGTGTTGCCGGTGCTGGTCTGCTTGTATGTCAGATACTCCAGGCCACTCATATAGGTTGAGGGCGCTGCCGATCCGGTTCCGCCATAGGTCAGCAGGGCTGCTCCAGGAACAGGCAAGGTGTACGGCGCGGCAACGGGTTGCTTGGTTGAGTTGGAGTAGGTGCCGGGGGTTGAGCCGCAAGCGATATCGTTCTTGATTGAGTCCACGGCCGCGCCATTGACCACCGGCAGAGATCCGTTCACGGCCGTCAATACGTTCGGGAAAGTGAACAGGCTCATGCGAATATTTGCGTCTGCTCCGCTGCAGCTGGTTCCTCCGTCAGGACAGGGAGGCGTGGCTTCAAGCAAAGCCTGGGTTCCGCTGAGCGCGCACTGAAACTCGGTCAGCCCTCCGCAGTTGCTGTCTACCGTCGCCATTGACCCGGTCGAGTCCACCACGATGGCCACGTTCCACGGCTGGGCGCGGCCCTGCATGGACGCGGTCGCGGTGGCCGAAACATTCAGAGTGTGCACGCCGAACATGCCCATGAAAAGCGTCTTCATCGCTGCCGTGTTCGTCACCTGCACCGCATTTGCCACCGAGCTGCTCCCACACGTGGTTCCCTTGGGCATCAGCAGGTTCAGGCACTTCGTCGTCACCGTCGTTGTGACCGCTTGCCCGGAAGGGGCATTCAAGCCTCCACTCGCCGAGCTATACTGCGTGGCCATCGACGTTGTATTCACCGTCTCGGAACTGGAGGTGTAGACATAGCCCGCAGCCGCCAAAGCCGCCGCATTCGCTGACATCTGCAACTCGCTGCGCAGGGAGTAGGCCTCGCCTACGTCAACCACCAGCCCTGCCACACCCAACAAGCCAACCATTGCCAATGCGATAAATGGCAGTGTCTGTCCGCTCTGATCGTTCCACGCTTTCCGAAGAAAAGACAAAATTGCGTTTCTCATTTCAATTGCCTCGGTAATTTCCTGCCGCTAGTATTCGTATTCTGCGACTGTCGCTGTCAGTTGGCACCCGGTTGCAAATTTGGTTGCGTAAATGGGAAGAACGCAGGGGTACTTCGCCAACACTGTGACTGGTTGGCCCTGCACAAGGTAGGACTGGTCCCCGGCGCACGTATTTCCCGAGACGGGTGTGCCGTTAAACGAGAACGAGAGGGTGATGTTCGAAGCCGTCAGGTTGGGCGCCGCATTCGAGATCGCGGTGAGAGTGTCTTTGCAAGGGTCAGTCGTGGAAGT
>Ga0302282_1002058_pt1 | contig 13991 bp, 12 predicted proteins | sample III_Fen_E1_3_FD_198763 | JGI IMG/M metagenome (GOLD analysis project Ga0302282, IMG submission 198763) | Peat permafrost microbial communities from Stordalen Mire near Abisko, Sweden - III_Fen_E1_3 | ecosystem: Environmental > Terrestrial > Soil > Wetlands > Permafrost | place: Sweden: Abisko... | reverse complement strand
CGAAATCATCGGCGTGGCCAGCGGCAAGGCCTTGGATGTGTTCAACCGCTCCACGGCCAACAGCGCGCCCATCGACATCTATACTTACTCTGGCGACAACTGTCAGAAATGGATCATTACCGCGACCTCCGGCGGATACTACAAAGTGACCGGCGTGGGCAGCGGCCTGGCGCTGGAAGTGTTCAACCAATCCACCGCCGACAGCGCGCCGATTGATCAGTATTCCTATTTTGGCGGCAATTCCCAGCAGTGGATATTCCAGGCTCCGTGAGTTTGGCATCCCCCGGCAAACCAGCGGGCGCGCGCTTCCGCGCGCCCGCTTTTGTCATCCCCGGAACCCGGAATAGAAAATGGATGGTCAATGCGTTGGTGCGCAGCGTTTAAGCCGCTTCCTCATTTGTAAAGTTTGTGGCCTTGGTAAACCCTCATCCGCCCGCTGGCTTGCGACAGCTCCCGCGCCGCAGGCAGCCGACGCTCGTGCCACTCCGGCAGCGTCGTCATCAGGCGTTGCCGCAGACATAGTCGGTGGCCTGTCGGACGCAGCAGGGCAACAGTCCCGGCTCGAATTGCACCGGTTGGTCATGATCACCGGTCCGCGCGGTTGGGGGTGCTGGCGCAAGGTTCGGATGGCCGCCTTGGGGTGATAGCCCAGCAACTGCACCGCTTGATCAATCAGCTTCCGTTTGTTTTCCGCGCCGGCGGTTTCATAATGTCGCCGCAACTTTGCCAACCCCTGTTTCCGGGCCATTTGATTCATGTCTTTATCCATTCCTCCTTCTGGCACAACGAATCACTTTTCACCGCTTCACTCGCCCCGGGTAACAAAACTTTTGGCACAATTCGATGGCTCCGCCACTTGGTTTTGCGGCTTGACGTTGCGCCTTTCTTCGCGGATTTTCCCGCAACCTCAACTTAAATAACGTTACAACAATTGCATGAAATCATACCTCCTTCCCACTGTCACCCTCGCCTTGCTCGTGAGTCCCGTGTCAGCGCAGGACAACCTCGATCTCACCAATCCCAAGCAGAAAACCAGCTACGTCTTTGGCATGGACATTGTTTCGACGCTCAAGCAGCGGGAGGTTGATTTTGACACGAAGGCACTCGCTGCCGGCATAGCGGACACGCTGGCGGGCAACCCCGCCCTCACCTCCGAGCAGCAAAAAGCCGCGATGAAGGATTTCTTAAAGAACATGGAGGCCAAAGCGGAAGAGAAACTTAAAGTAGTCGCCGCAAAGAATCTCCAAGAAGGACAAGCCTTTCTCGCTGCCAATGCCAAAAAGGAGGGCGTGAAGGTGAAAGAGGTTGCCATGCCGGACGGGTCCAAAGCCGAACTGCAATACAAGATCCTCAAGTCCGGTGACGGCCCGTCACCCCAAAAAGGGGATTTCGTGAAAGTGCATTATCAGGGAAGTCTGATTGATGGAACGGTGTTCGATAGCTCCCTGAAGCGGGGCACTCCCGCCAAGCTCATTGTGAACCTTGTCATCCCGGGTTGGGCCGAAGCGCTGCTAATGATGAAGGTGGGCGACAAGTGGCAGTTGTTCATTCCCTCGAAGCTTGCGTTTGGCGAATCCGCCCCCCCTAAAATCGGCCCCAACAGCACGTTAATCTTTGACGTCGAATTGCTCGGCATTGAGAAGCCGGTCAATCCCGCCCCCGCCACGAACGCACCACCCGCGCCGGCGAAGTAGCATGGATTGTTTTTCCAGCTGCCCGGTTGCCGGATTCATTCTGTTACGGCCTTTGGGGCGCATCTGCGAATGAGGGCAGCCGGATGGATCAAGGGTCGTTCTTAACCCGACTTTCGATACTGGAGGGAGATTTTGACTATTTTCGCGGGGTGGCCATCCAAATTCCCCTGTAAAAGCGGGGTTTCCGCCCAGAAAAGTGCTGTAGTGAAGACCCACCCCCTTGCGGCCGCCCCCGGTGCCTCTGGCATACTCGTGCCAGATTATGTTTTTGCGTTTCATTACTCGCAAGAAAGATGGCAAAGAGCACCGCTACTACAGCGTCGTTGAAAACGTCCGCCTGTCCGGACGGCGCAGTCCCTTCCAGAAAACCCTCCTCTATCTTGGCGAGTTGAGTGCTGCCCAAGAGGCGGCCTGGACCAAGGCCATTGCCGTTTTTGATGACGCCACGGGACATATGAAAAGCTTGCGCCTCTTTCCCGACGACCGCGCCATCCCCTCCGATCTGGCCGGAACTTCGGTCTCCATCCGCATGAGCGACTACCGTCTGTGCCGCCCCCGCCAGTACGGGGCCTGCTGGCTGGCGTGCGAACTGTGGCGCGAGTTGGAGTTGGACGCATTTTGGAGCCGGCGCCTGCCCCCCAGCCGCGAAGGCACCGACCGGGTTAAACTGCTAACAATATAGGTCGCCTATCGCCTCATTGAGCCGGGCAGCGAATGGCGCTGTCACCGGCTCTGGTATGAACGGAGTGCCATGGGCGATCTGTTGGGCGAGGGTTTTGTCTGGGGCGGCAAGGACCAGCTTTACGCCATCCTGGACCGGTTGCTCAAACATCGCGACTCCCTCTTCACCCACTTGCAAGGCAAATGGAGCGACCTCTTTGGAGCCAAGCTGGATGTGTTGATCTACGATCTGACCAGCACCTATTTCGAAGGCCAGGCCGAAGAGATCCCCAAAGCCCGCCACGGTTACAGCCGCGATCATCGTCCCGACTGCAAGCAAGTGGTGCTGGCCCTGATCGTGACGCCGCGCCAGGCGCTGGAGCAGTTGGCCGGGGTGCAAATGCTCGACGTGGAAATCCCGACCACCGATGGACGCTTGCTGCAACTGACCCGCTACACCCAGCCCGACAGGGCCGTGCAACTGTTGCTCCAGAGACTTGGCAAAAGCCTGCCCGAACAGCTGCCCCCAAAACTGATAAGCCAGGAAACATTGGAGCTTCCCAAGGGGCTGTGTAGTGAAGACCTTTGGGGTGGCACCCCTCGAAAACCGAGCATTTTTGAGGGCCAGCCTCAAAAAAAACACCCAGTGTCGAAAGTCGGGTTAAAATCCTCCTTGCTGAACGGCACGACGGTGGTTTTCTTTTCAGCGGGAGCCGGGGCGGGGGCTGCGGCGGGGCCACGGGCTTGCGCGCCCAGTCGGCTGGGGCTTCGGCCTTGATGAATTTAATCATCGCATTCGGGTGCCCCATTTCGGAGAGCTTGGTGGCCAGCAAAGTGTGATTGCGCGAATTATCCACCAGCCCGATGATATCCTCAAATTCCTGATCATACCCAATGACGAGGGCATTTTTTCAAAGGACACCGGATGGGCATCCGCCAGGTAGCCACGGGTGAAGGGGCTCGCGCGGCCGACGGCTTCCAGCAAGCCCGGCCAGAGTTCGTTCAGATTCTTGAAGTGAGGGGCAGCGGGCGCGGGTGGAGCAGGGGGTGTTGCCGTAGCCGGGGTGGCTGGTGCGGTTGCTGGTGCGGCCGTGGGCACCACCAGCAGTGAAGTCAACGGCCGGAGCGCCCGACGGGGTCGAACTGGCAATGAAGGTGGGGGTTGTCGGCCCCGAAAAGGTAGCAGCGGCAGCGGGGCGGTGAATATTGCGGGTGCCACGAACAGCACGCTGGTGCTGAACAATGTACAACTGGCCGACGCCAATTATTATTACAGTCTCCAGGCCACCAACAAAGTTTCGCCTTATGTCGCCAACAGCAGCTGGCTGCAACCGTCGGTCCAGACCTTGGCACCGACGGTGCAACTGGTGGCGAGCGCCTATGATCCGGGCAGCGGCATTTGGACGGATTCCAGCGGCAACGGCAACAATGCCACTTAGCCGTAACTATTCAGTAGCGCTTCGAATTTGAGCAAATTTCGGCGGTTCGCTCCAAGGAAGGATGTATCCTGGAAGACGTTCTGCCAGACGAAAGTTTGTCCAGCGGGGCGACTCGCCGCAGCGGATTAGGATTTCAGGGTGTTTTTTTCATCGCTTAAACCTTGTGGATTGCCTTGGCCGGCCGATTCAATCAAGGCGTTTGGGCTACTGAATTGCAGTTGGGCAGCAGACTGATGAGTTTTTGCAACAGCCGGCACCACCATTCGCGTTCCTCGGGAACAGGCACCGCCAGCCGAATGGTCGTCACGCCCCCCGTGTTGCTGATGATCCCCCCGGTCGTAAAGAGCCGGTACCGCAGGGTCGCTGCCGTCACCCGATCCATCCATCCCAGATGCCGTTGGAATAATTGGGTGAGATTATAGCTCAGGACTGACAGCGACAGGGCCGCCTCGGTGCTCCAGAACTGCTTCAGACACAGCTTGGGCAGCGCAAAATCCGCATCCAGTTGCTTGATCACCTCCTCGCAACCGGCCCGGGGATTGTACTGCCGCCACACTTCCAGCGGTGGCACCGTGGCCGGCAGGCTGGTCACCAGCGCTTGATAGAGGTAGCCAGGACAATCCACGATCGTCTTGCCGCCGGTGCGCTGGCCGGCCGCCTGCTTGTCGGCGATCCGATGCCGCAGCACAATCAGCCGCCGGGGCTGCCGCCAGTTCACCTCTTGATGCCACACTTCCGCCACCTCGGTGCCCGGCACCTCCGTGGCCTGCCACCGCAGGTCCTTTTTGAGCAGCCGTTGCACCGGCTTGAGCAGGCGGGCCACCACGATGTAATGCAGTTTTCTGGTTTCCAGCAAATCCAGCCATTGGGGCTGGCAAAAACCCGAGTCGGCCCGCACCAGGCGCAGATGAATCCAGGCGGGTAGGTTCGCCAGCAGGTCCAAGGTGAAAGCCACCACGTTGTTGGCGCAACTGGCGTTGCCTGGCCGCAGCCAAAAACCGACGACCAGTTTGGCCTCCTCCAGCACGGCCAGCAGCGGATGCAGACAGGGCTTGGTTCCCAGGCGCGTGTAGCCCGTCTGCACGCCCTCTTGGTGGCCGTCCTCATGCAACAAGCGCGTCGAATCCAAATCCAAGGCGTAGCCGCCTGGGCGGCTAGGCAGGCAGGCGTTCCTGACACCAACGCCACAGGGGGCGGAAAGTGGCCAGATTCTTGCCCGCAGAATCAAAGCCCTGGAAAAAGCGCGTGAAAGTGGATTGGCTCCCAATGGATTTGATCGCCAAGAGGCGCGGAATCATCACGTCATTGCGCAAATGGGCCACCTGCGCCAGCTTCTGCGCCCCGGCCAGGATGGCGGTCAAAAAGCCCAGCGCCAAATCGGCCACCGGGATGGCCTTGGCACTCTTGCGTTGATGTGGCAGCACCCGTGCCAGCAGGTCGCCAAAGCGGTGCCAGTGGAGAAAACCCGCGAACGTCAGCAGCCCGGCCCGGCCGCTGACTTTTTGATCGGTAAAGCCGATTTGAATGGTTTCTTCGGGAGTTTTGAGTTTAATGAATTCGGTCACTGTTTGGTGAGCCGATTCGTCGGTTGATTTCGTGGACTTTAGCATTGGCCCACAAGTCTGCACCAACAGTGGCCTCAATTCCTACTGCATAGATACGGCTTAGGCGGCGTTAATAAATAAAGATAGCAACTTCCATCAGGATTAACTATTTTATGGGGCATGGGTTCTTTTGCAGAACTGAAGCATAAGTTTCATTCGGTTTGGCCGCTGCTTGATGAGCGTACCCGCCGTATCATGGCTGCCAGCGAAGCGATTGGTTTGGGTTACGGCGGGGTTTCGCTGGTTCGTCGAGCTTGCGGATTGTCGCGCAAAGCCATTGCCAAAGGGATCACGGAAATTCAATTGGGAGCGCCACCCTTGGGCAACCGCATCCGTCGCCCGGGTGCTGGACGAAAGACCCTCACCCAGTCCGACCCGGAACTCTTGGCGGCGTTGGATGTCTTGATTGAGGGCGGCACACGTGGCGACCCACCCGGAATCCCCCTTGCGCTGGATTTGCAAAAGCACCCGCGCGCTGGCCGCGCAGTTGACCAAGGACCACCATCCGATCAGCAATGTCAAAGTCGCCCAAATTCTCCACGACCAGCATTTCAGCCTGCAAAGCAATCGCAAGACCGAGGAGGGCGAGGATCACGCGGATCGGGACGCCCAGTTCCGCCATATCAGCGCGTGTGTCAAAAAGAGTTTGGCCAAGGGACTGCCGGTCATTTCCGTTGACACCAAGAAAAAGGAACTGGTTGGAAACTACGATAACGCGGGCCAGCAATGGCTTCCGGGCAAACAACCCCGCAAGGTCAACGGCCATGATTTTCCAAGCCCTGAGGTCCCGCGCGCCTATCCCTATGGCATCTATGATTTGGGGCGCAACGCCGGATTCGTCAATGTGGGCACCGACCATGACACGGGAGCCTTTGCGGTGGCCTCCATTCGTGGCTGGTGGTGCTTTGAAGGCCGGCAGCTCTATCCCCAAGCCGATCAGTTGACCATCACTGCGGACGGGGGTGGCAGCAACGGATGGCGTTTGCGTCTATGGAAACTCGAACTGCAAAAATTAGCCGATGAGACCGGCCTGTCGCTGTGCGTTTGCCACTTCCCGCCTGGCACCAGCAAATGGAACAAAATTGAACACCGGCTGTTCTCCTTTATTTCCTCCAACTGGCGGGGGGAGCCGTTGCGGGACTATGAAACCATCGTGAACCTGATTGCTAAAACCACCACGTCAAAAGGCTTGACCGTCCAATGTCGTCTGGACCAGCGGAAATATCCGACCGGAAGAAAAGTCACCGATCAGGAAATGAGGCAAGTCAACTTGCGGCCTGACAAGTTTCACGGCGAATGGAACTATGTCATCAAGCCAAATTCCAAGACATAAGTTGCTACCTTTATTTATTAACGCCGCCTTACTCTGGTGGGACGCTGCCCCTCCTCGCGACCGGGGTGACCCTCACCGGTGCATCCGCCGTTAACATCACCGCAGGCGGCGGCAGTTTCCTACTCAACTCGCCGTTGGACCCCAGCATCGGTTACACCGTGTTCGCTTACCTGCAGCCGACCAATGTCGCCGGGCGCAATGCCATCACGGGCGGGTCCGCTTCGGGGGCACTCGAGTATGACATCTACAACGGCAACCAGGATTTCCTGATTGAGTATCTTTCGGATGTGGGCCATGGTACGGCCAGCATTCCCACCACGAGTTTCAGCTTGCTGGATCTTGCCGTTGATGCCAATGGTGCTTCTTTCCGCCTTGACGGAGTCGCCGACGGCAGCATCGGTGGGGCGACGTTCAGCACCGCGATCACCCGGATCGGCAACAACGAAGGCGGCGGTGATTCGCTGGTGGGCTTCGTCGCCGAAATTGACATCTACAGCGGGGTGCTGACGCATCTCCAAATCACCAATATCGAGGCGCACTTGATGACGACCTATGGGCTCGTCAGCAATGTGGCCACCAACCCAACGAACATCGTGGCCGGCCGACCACACGGGTTGGGTTTTGCAAGCACAGACCAATACCTTACGCGGCGGCTTGGGGACGAACTGGGTGACCGTGGCCAATTCGACCACCACCAATTCAGTGTTGGTGCCCATCATCCCCGGAAATCCAGCCGTGTTCTATCGGCTGCAACATTAAGCCATCCGCAGGCACCACGACCCGCAAACCCAGATAATGATAACGCTCCAAATAAAAGGCCCACCGCTTGGCCGCAGCGGTCCCCGGCTCAACGACCAGCAACCGCAGGGGGAGCAGGTCGCTCAAGGCACACGCCACGACCGCAGGTTCTTCCCAGGCAGGCAGCGTTGGCGTCACGGGCCGACTGCGGCGCATTCGCGTGCGCAAGGCCGGTAATTCGATCCAGCCGCGCGCCTCCAGTTTCAAGAGCAGGCTGCGGGCAGCAAAATCTTTCAACCGGCCGCGCTCGTTGCGCCAATCCCAACACTCACACAGCTCTTGCGCCAATCGTTTGCGACTCCAATCGCGATGCTCCGCCATCCAACCCTGCAACCACTGTAGCTGATCTTCATCCACCAACCGCCCCTGACACTGAAATGCCTTCATCATGAGCCACTTGTATCAATGGATGATTTGGTAGTCCAGCAAATCCGCCCTCATTCGCAGATGCGCCACGGCCTTTGAGCGCGCGAAGTTTATTATTGATTTTCGCCGCATTGGCCGGGTCGAAATTGCCCGGCGACTGGACAACCACAAACCCCGCCGGAATTCATCGAAGGCACTGCTGGCAACACCGGCATGAGTCACGCCCAGGGTTATCGCACTGTGATTGTCCTCCCCGAAACGCCGGTAAGCCAGCGCAGCGTCCGAATTAACTGAATTATACTCAAACGATTCAGCGGAATGCCGATGGGTAGGTGGATATGTGTGTATTAGCTATTGCGAGATCGTGCCTCCGCGTTATTTCGGAGACAAATGTCATAGCTGGTGGCCGCATTTCCGTCGGCGGTCGGCCAAGTCGCCCGGTAGGATCCATGCCTGGCTTGTTTCACCGATTGTTCCTTATTTGCTTTGCAAGCATGGCGGTGGCGGTGGCGGCAGAGAATTCCTTGCCGAACACGCCCCCCTCGGCCAGAGGGGCCAGCGGTCCGGTTTTCCATGGGGCCATTGGTGTGGGGTCGTGGAACACCTCCGTGGAATACAAAGATATTGTCGTTACCAGCAACGACATTGTGCTGTACCGCAGCGACTTTGCCAATCAAGACACCAACGGTTGGCGGCTTTACCATGGAGCTTGGAGCGCCGGGGACGGTATTTTGCGTCAAACGCGAATCGCAGCTGACTGTCGGGCGACCCTGGGTGACCTAAACTGGGCGAATTACACCATCACGCTGCGCGCCCGCAAGCGGGATGGCAATGAGGGATTCCTCATTTTGTTCAACTGGTGTGATGACAAGAATTTCACCTGGTTCAATGTGGGGCACCGGGGGGCATCCGCCTGCCTGGAACAATATGTTGACGGCACCTACACCACTCTGGGCGACGAAGTTCCCCAGTCGGTTGAGAACAACATTTGGTACAACCTCCGGGTGGTCGTGAGTGGTCCCCGGATTCGAGGTTATGTCGATGGGCGGCTCGTGGTGGACTTCACCCGGGTGAGTGCCAAATCGGTGAGTAACGCCCCACGGTCTGGGCCGATCCATTCGATTGGTGACGTGCTCGCCCTGTCGGGCTCGGATGCCAGCCAAGGGCACTCCGTTCATGCCGAAGGGGTGGCGGTCTATGTGGATCCGATCAAGGGTGAGGTATTGTTCAAGGACGACACGGGGGCCATTCCGGTGGCCGTGGATTTGCGCAAAACACCGGTCCGCGCGGGAACCCGGGTGGCATTGGATGGCCAGACCGGTGCGCAACTGGTCCGCTATCCCGACCACCCTTCCGGCCACCAGTACCTGAAGTCCTTTGACGCGCCGGTTAATGCGGATGACCTTTATTTCGCGCGGGTTCGGGGCTTCCTGACTCCGCCACGCACCGGTGAATACACGTTTTGGATTGCCAGTGACAATGGTTCGGAATTGTGGTTGAGCCCGGACGAGAACCCGCATCGCGCCCAAAAAATCGCCCGGATTGACGCCTATGGCTATGTGCCATTCCACGGCTGGGATCAATCCACCAACCAGCGTTCGGCCAAGATCACTTTGGAGGCGGGCAAGAAGTATTACGTGGAGGCGCTGCATTGGGAACAGATTGGCGAGGATTTCCTCTCCGTCGCCTGGGAGGGTCCCGGCCTGGCGCGCGCGGTGATTGATGGCGCTTTTCTTTCCCCCCCGAGCCGGGAGCTGAACCCGGCCGGGGTGACCACGCCGGGCTCGATCCTCCGGGAATACTGGTTGAATTATCCGTTTGCCAGCAATGACGAGGCCGAGAAATGGCGCACTACGGCGGCGGCGGCCGCCGATCCCAGCATCGCGGGGCTGATGAAAAACCCGCCAACGCACTACGGCAAACCCCGCATCGAGCAAGGGCGTTTATCTTCGCTCGGCGACGCGCCGCTGCCTTTGGCCAAAGCCATCACTTTGGAACAACCTTGGACGGAAGCGGAGGATTATCAATGGGTGGAGGCCAGCGGGGTCGTCAGCCAGGTTGCCAGCGCGGATAATTACTGGACGATCCTGGTGTTGAGCGATGGCGCGTGGCAGATGACCGCACGGCTGCCGAATCCCCGCCAGGAGCAACTGGACACCTGGGTGAATGCCCGGGTCACCCTCCACGGATTTTGCGCGGGCGCGCTGGCCGCCGGTGGCCGACGGGTCGCTTCGGTGTTATGGGTGCCCGGGGTGCAGGATATTGCGGTCAGCCCCCCGGCGGAAGCGGACTGGGCGCGGCTGCCCTTGTTTGCCATCCACGAGTTGAACACCAACACCACGGCGCGGGCAGGCCAGCGCATCCGGATCGCCGGCGAGTGGCTGGGAAAACAGGACGGGTTTCAGATCGTCCGCGACACGGTGAGCCGCTTCACGGCGTATATCTCAACTGATGGAAACAACTGGAAGGCCGTCGGCAATCCGATTGAGATGCCCATGAGACAATCGGTTTATTCCGGCATCGCCACCTGTGCGACCGCCCCGAACCGCTGCACCGTCACCTACGATCATCTGAGCGCATCGCTCTTTCCGGGAAAGGAGGGCCTGGTTGGCGCCCCGCCGTCGCCCGGCAGCATGCAGGGTGGCGCGACCAACCTGGTCATCACCGGCACGGGAAAAATCGAGGGGCGGGCGGGGATTGACGCCTTTCGCAACGATGATTTCCATTTTTTATACCGGCGTTTGGATGGCGACGGGGAAATGGTGGCCCACGTGAGCGCCATTGGCGTGGATGCCGTGGCGTGGTTGGGCGGCAGTTCCGGATTGATGCTGCGCGAATCCCTGGAACCGAATTCCAAGATGTTCTTCCTGGCGGTTTCCACGCTTTCCGGCATCGACTTGCGCGTCCGCCGGGACGCCGGCAATCCCATCGAAGGCTTTCCCAATGGAACGGCACCGCCTTGCTGGTTGAAGCTGGTGCGGCAAAGCCCGCCACCGATCAAGGTTGACGGCATCCGGTTTCCCGAACTCGCGCCGGGCCAATCCGTTGAAGTCATGGGCATCCTGGCCTTTACAAATCGGGAATGGACGCTGCATGACGCCTTCGGCCGGATCGCCGCCACCGGGGCAACGGGCCCCGATGTGCCGGTCATCCAGGGCGAAATCACCACCGTCAGACAAATCCGGCGGCTGGGGGCGGATGAGCTGAAGTTGAGCCGCCCAGCCAATATTGAAGGCGTCATCACCGCCAAACCCGATGACATCTATGTGCAGGACGACACCGGCGGCATCCGCATACCAGCCAATGCCGCCCAGAAATTCGCCGATTTCGAAGTGGGCCAACGAGTCAGCCTCGTGGGGCATTATGCTCCCGGCGGATATTCGCCGATGCTTGAGCCGGGCCAGCAGGCGTATGGGGTGACCCTGGTGGGAGCCGGCCGCATGCCGCAACCACGCGTGCAGACCTGGAGCCAGTTGATGCTGGGACAGCAGGACGCCCAGTGGATCGAGGTCAAGGGTGTGATCCGGAGCGTCCAAGGGCGCGTGCTGAAACTTCAGATGTCGGGCGGCGACATCCTGGCCGACCTGGGTTTCGATCTTCCGGAAGGTCGCCAGCGCTTGATTGATGCCTCGGCACACATTCAGGGTGTCTGTCAGGTTGTGGCGAACGAAAAGAATCAATTCACCGGCGTCCGGCTGATCGTGCCCAAGGCGGAATTCGTTTTCGTGGACGACGTCATGCCCGAGGATCCGTTCTCCGTCGCCACCCAATCCATCAACCAGCTTCAGCCCGGCGATCAAACCGAGTTGGTCCATCGCGTGAAGATTGAAGGCGTGGTGACTTACTGTCACGACGGGATGGCTTATATCCAAGACGCCACGGGCGGCATTGAAGTCTCCGCTGGCGGAACCACCCTCGGGCTGGGCGACCGGGTCGCAGTTCTGGGATTCCCGAATTTCAGCGGTTCCTCGGTCAATCTGGCCGATGTGCAGATTCGCAAATCGGCCAGCGGAGGCTTGCCCGCTCCGATGGAACTCCGCTCCGAGGTTCCCCTGGCGGCGCACAACCGGCTGGTGGCCATGAATGCCGTATTCCTGGGCCATTCCACGCTGCAGGACAACGATGTGCTTCAGTTCCAGAGCCGCGACCGGATTTTTCAGGGCCTGCTGCCCAACGACTGCGGAGCGCTGCCGGAGCTGGAGTTAGGCAGCCTGGTGCGTCTGACCGGCGTGTGCCGGACCTTTAAGGATCCCGCCGGGAAATATTCCGAGGCGAATCCCGGTTTTGAAGTGCTCTTCTCCACTCCCGCCAACGTGGTTTTGCTTCGGGCCCCGCCCTGGTGGAACTGGCACCGCTTGCTGTGGATCGGCGGAAGCTTTTTGGGGGTCATGGCCATTGCCGCCGCCTGGATCGCCACGATCCTGAGAAAAAACCGCCTGCTGAAACTCGCGCAACGCCAGCTCCAGACCGCGAACGAGGAATTGGAGGTTCGCGTGGAACACCGGACCGCCGACCTGGCCAAGGCCAACGCCGAACTCAGCTACGAACAGGGGTTGTTCCGCACCCTGCTGGACACCGCCTCGGACCACATTTATTTCAAGGACACGGACTCGCGGTTTGTCCGTTGCAGCCGGTCGCTGTGTTCCCTGGCCGAACTCACGCATGCGCAAATCGTCGGCAAGACGGACTTCGACGTCTTTCGCGCGGAGTATGCGCGCAATGCGCTGGCCGACGAGCAGCAAATCATCCGCACGGGCCAGCCGCTCATTGGCAAACTGGAACAAGAGGTGCATCCGGACAATCTCATCACCTGGGTCTTGACGACCAAAATGCCCTGGTGCGATGCGGCGGGAAAAATCATCGGCACCTTTGGCATCTCCCGCGACATCACCCCCCTGAAGGAAGCGGAAGCGCGCCTGGAGCAGTTGCATCAGCAACTGGTCGATGCGTCCCGCGTCGCGGGCCAGGCCGAAGTCGCCGCGAGCGTCCTGCACAACATCGGCAACGTGCTCAACAGCGCCAACATCTCGGTCGGCCTCCTCCAATCCCGCATCCAAGCCTCCAAGGCTGCCGCGAGCATCTTGCGCGTGGCCGGATTGATCCAGCAACATCAGGGGGATTTGGCGGAGTTCTTCAGCCCGGACGGACGGGGACGGCAACTGCTCCCGTATCTGCACGGCTTGGCGGAACAGATTTCAGCGGAACAGGCAGACTTGCTGGCGATGATGGACTCGCTGACGAAGAACGTGGACCACATCAAGGCGATTGTGGCCATGCAGCAAAAGTACGCCCAGGTCGGCCCCGTCACGGTCGTGCAATCCCTGCCCGCGCTGGTCGAAGACGCATTGCGGGTGCATGCGCCGGGGATGGAAGAGTTGCAAATCCAGGTGGTCCGGCAGTTCGAACCGGTTCCGGAAGTGCCCCTGGACAAGCACCGCGTCCTGCAAATACTTGGCAAATTGATCAGCAACGCGCAATGGGCCATGCGGGAATCGCCCCCCCCGGAACGGGTGTTGACCGTGGGCATCAGCTTGGGCAACGACCGCCGCCTGCGGGTTTCGGTCAGGGACACCGGCATTGGCATCAGCGCGGAAAACCTCGGCTACCTCTTCCGGCATGGCTTCACCACCCGGTCAGAGGGTCATGGTTTCGGCCTGCACACCAGTATTCTGGCCGCGCGGGAAATGGGTGGTGACTTGCTCGCCCAAAGCGATGGCCCGGGCTGTGGCGCGGTGTTCACGCTGGAAATCCCGTGTGAAGTCTTGCCCGCACTTTCAGGCAAAACATTGGATCGTTATTCGGCAACCGACTCATTGCTATTACGATCGGTCAAAGCCGCCGCTTCCTGAGCCAAGTGGTTCCGAGATGTGCAGAGCTGCGAAACCCACCGCCTCTTCCAGCTGGGCTTCCGGCTTCATCCGTTCTGCTCCTGGATCGCCATGCGGTTTCCATAAAGCATACTCAGCCATTTACGACACGGCTTCGGTCTGGACATTGGAGCGGAGACGTGAAGTGAAGGCGGCGAGCGGCTTTGCGCCGCCAAGGAAAGGGGGCCCGCATAATGCTTCTGCCCTACTGCCAAGCTTCCGTGTTCTCC
>Ga0302282_1002055_pt1 | contig 14007 bp, 15 predicted proteins | sample III_Fen_E1_3_FD_198763 | JGI IMG/M metagenome (GOLD analysis project Ga0302282, IMG submission 198763) | Peat permafrost microbial communities from Stordalen Mire near Abisko, Sweden - III_Fen_E1_3 | ecosystem: Environmental > Terrestrial > Soil > Wetlands > Permafrost | place: Sweden: Abisko... | reverse complement strand
CGGCCGCGGACAATTCCTTCGCGACGAGTTCCTCGTAGCGACGCACTTCGCGCTCGCGTTGTTCGTCGCTCCAAGCGAGATCCGGACCTACGAGTTCGGCGATGGCGGCGGCGGCGCGGCGCGTGGCTCGCGCGTCCACGAGGTGAGCGCGGGTGCGCCGGGTCAACAAGTCCACGAGCGACGTCACCATTTCCTGGCGTGCGCTGAAGAGGAACTCCGCCTTGATAAAGGGTTGGTTGTCGATCACCGGTTCGCCGAGCGACCGATCAGCTCGCACCATGTCCAAGATGTCCTTTGCTTCGACCCCGAAGCGCTGATAGAGGTGGGTCTCGGCGCGCGTGCTTGGTCGCCAGGTGCCGTAACCGTGCAAACGCAATCGTTTGGTCTGAACCTTGCCGAGGTGTGCGAAGTACGGAGACAGCGCGTCGACGGCGTCCTCAGCCATCTGGCGATAGGTCGTCCATTTCCCGCCGGTGATGTGGATGACGCCATCCTTGGAATCGGTCACCTGATGTCGTCGCGAAAGGTCCGCGGTGCGTTCGCTCAGCTGCTGGCCCTCGTGGGCTGCGAGCAACGGGCGAAGTCCCGACCATACGCCCGTGACGTCGTGCGAACTCAAGTCAGAAGTCGTCCATTCGTTCACCACCCCAAGTAGGTACGCAACGTCCTCGGGCGTGCAGTCGGGCTCGTCGAGCTCGCCGTCGTAGGCGGTGTCGGTCGTGCCGATATAGGTATAGGGCGCCTCTTCGAAGGGCACGACGAAGATGCTGCGCCGGTCGCCTGGAACGGTGAGTACCGCCGCGACGTCAACGGGCAGTCGAGCACGGGGCACCGAAATGTGCACGCCCTTCGCGGGCGTGATCCGGTGCGAGGTCTCGTGCTCGGTCAAGGCGAAGACGCTATCGGCCCAGACACCCGTCGCGTTCACCACGGTCCTGGTCTTGATCGCGAAATCGGTGTCGTTAAGTTCATCGTGACAGATGACTTCGGTCGTGCGACCCTCGGCGTCGTGAGTGACGCCCGTGGCGCGTACGTAGTTGGCGGCGACGGCGTCGAAGTCGAGTACCGCAGTTCTGGCGAGGGCGAGCGCGACGCGGGCGTCATCGCCACGAGCGTCCATGTAGAGGAAACCCGCTACGAGGCGCTCGGTCTTAAGGGTAGGCAAGTGTCCTAGAGCTTCGGCCTTGTTGATCCTGCGGTACCTCGTGCCAATCCGCCATCCACCGGTGACGTCGTAGATCAGTAGCGCGGTCGCGTAGCCTCGCGCGAGTGTCTTGGACACAACGCCGTTCTTACCGAACAGAGGTATGAGAAACGGCAAAGGTCGTACGAGGAAGGGCGCGTTCGCCAAGAGACGCTGTCGTTCGCGCAGGTTCTCATAGACGAGGCGGAACTCCTTCTGTTGAAGGTAACGAAGCCCACCGTGGACCATCTTGGAAGACTTCGAACTAGTTCCTGACGCAAAGTCACCCGAATCGATCAGCGCGACCTTTAGCCCGCGTGAAGCGGCGTCCACCGCAACTCCCGCACCCGTCATGCCCGCTCCGATGACGACGACGTCGTAGGTATTTGTGGTCATGACGGCGATTGACTCGTCGCGCTCGAAGTGGCTCACTCGCCAATGTTGGCACACCGTCAGGGCTAACTTGAGTGTCATGGACTTTGCACTCAGTGATGAACTACTCGCACTTCAGATGAGCGTGCGAAAACTCGCCCAGGACAAGATAAAGCCGCGAGCACGAGAAATCGATACGACGTCGTCGTACCCCCAGGACATCTTCGAGGAGTTCAAGAAGGCTGACCTGCTAGGACTTTGTATCCCACCAGAGTACGGCGGCTCGGGAGCGGGCATCCTCGGTCTCACAATCGCGATCGAGGAAGTGACGAAGTACTCGAACGTCTTAGGACTGATGTTGCTCCTGACGCGACTGCCGACCGGTCCGCTCATGATCGCGGGCACCGAGGAACAAAAGCAGCGCTACTTGCCCGGGATCGCCACTGGCGCCACGCGGGCGGCGTTTTGTCTCTCAGAGCCAGGCGCGGGTTCGGACGTCGCAGGAATGCAGAGTCGTGTCGTGCCGGACCCGTCGAGCGAAGGTGGCTACTTGCTGAGTGGGACCAAATGCTGGATCTCGGGGGGAATGCAGGCGGACTGGTTCGTGGTCTTCGCCAAACTCGGGGACCCGACGTCGCGGTTGCACTCGGACATCGGGGCGTTCATCGTCGAAGCCACTAGCGCGGGCGTTACGCGACCCCGGGTTGATAAGAAGATGGGCGTCAAGGGTATCGACACCGCCGAGATCAACTTCGATCAAGTGCCGGTACCCAAGACCAACGTCATCGGGGGGAGTTTCGGACTAATCATGCAGTCACTCAACGCCATGCGCCCCATCGTCGCGGCGAGGGGAATCGGTCTCGCGGAGGGTGCGCTCATGTACGCCACCGAGTACGTGAAGAACCGACCAGCCTTCGGCAAGACCATCGCCGATTTTCAGGGCATCCAGTGGGAGATCGCCAAATGCGCGACCGAGATCGAGGCGGCTCGGCTGTTGACCTATCGCGGGGCGTGGTTGGCCGATCAGGGCAAGTTCTCCAAGGAATACGTACCCATGTTGTCGATGTGCAAGTACTACGCCTCCGAGGTGGCCGTCAAAGCGTCGGGTCTGGCCTTGCAGATGTTGGGTGCGGCTGGCTACATGGAAGAACACCCGACCGAGCTGTACTACCGCGACGCGCGCCAGTTGACGATCGTCGAAGGAACGAGTCAGGTCCAACTGGGTCTCATTGGCAAGGGCGTTCTCGGCCACGACCTGTGGTGGGACTGAACACGGCGGCGTCGGCGAGAAATCTACACTGACAACGTGAGTGGGCCACTGGAAGGCGTCAAGGTAATCGAACTGGCGGGCATCGGGCCGGGTCCTTACGCCTGCATGCTGCTCGCCGACATGGGGGCCGACGTCCTACGACTCGAGCGCGGCGACGCCGAGGCGAAACGCGACGAGAGCTGGGACCTGCTGAACCGGTCGCGTTATTCAGTCGCCCTTGACCTGAAGAGTGATGCTGGTCGTGCGCTGGTACTCGAGTTGTGTGAGCAGGCGGACGTTCTCGTCGAAGGATTTCGACCCGGCGTGACCGAGCGACTGGGACTCGGGCCCAAGGACGTATGGAAAAGAAACGCACGACTCGTCTATGGACGCATGACCGGTTACGGGCAACAGGGTGCCCTCTCTCAGCGCGCGGGCCACGACATCAACTACATCGCGGTGTCGGGCGCCCTGTGGCCAGTGGGGCGCGCGCGAGAACGTCCGGTGCCACCGCTTAACCTCGTAGGCGACTTCGGCGGCGGATCTCTGTTCTTGGCGCTGGGCGTGGTGGCGGCGCTCGTGCACGCGAGAGAAAGTGGCGAAGGTCAAGTCGTCGACGCGGCGATGGTCGACGGCTCGGCGTCACTTCTCTCAATGACGCATTCCTTCTTGAACGCGGGCTACTGGCACGAAGAGCGAGGGGTCAATATCCTCGACACCGGCGCCCACTTCTATGAGGTGTACGAGACCGCCGACGAACGCTACGTCGCGGTCGGGGCGATCGAACCCAAGTTCTACTCGGAGTTGCTAACGGGATTGGGGCTCGACGCCGCGACGTTGCCAGCCCAGATGGACCGAGAGCACTGGCCCGAAATGAAGGAACGCCTGACCGGCATCTTCAAGCAGAAGTCTCGCGACGAGTGGACCAAGGTCTTCGAAGATCTTGACGCGTGCGTCACGCCCGTGCTCTCACCGAGTGAGGCGGCGACGCACCCCTATAACGTCGAACGCGCAGTTTTCTCGACCAAAGGAGCTGTTCAGCCCAGTCCGGCGCCGCGTTTTTCCAAGACGCCCAGTGCCATACGAATGACACCGCATACGCCGGGATCGGGGACGAGCGAAGGACTCGCGAGTTGGGGGATCAGTGCCGAGCGCCTCGAAACTATGAAGGCCGCGGGAGCCTTCGGTTAGATGTTGACGACGGGACAGGTGAGGGTGCGGGTGATGCCCGGAACCTTTTGGATGGCGCCGACGATGAACTTTCCGAGGTCGTCCACGCTGTCCGCGGCGCAGCGTACGATCACGTCGTAGGGGCCGGTGACCTCGAAGGCCTCCATGACGCCGGGTACGGCGCGTGTGGCGTGCACCACGGCCTCGCTCGAGCCAATTTCAGACTGAATCAAGATGTACGCCTGGACCGACATGGTGCGCCTTTCGTTTCGAGTCATTCTATATTGCCCGTTCGCGCAGGAATTCGCTAATCGTCGCGAAAGCGCTTGCCGATATGCCACTGGTGGCAGTAGTCGCAGCGATACGAGTTGAGGTCGACGCCGTTGAGCGTCCAGGCCAACTGCGCGGCTCCCTGGGCTTCGCCCTGGGTTCGATACGAAGTCTTGGGCGTTCCTTCGCGCGTGAAGTGTGACGCGACGCGACCCACGGGCCTGGTGGTGGGGGTTACGCGTCGTCGCTTCTTCATGGCACCACGACCTTACCTAGCGCACTTCTCACTAGTGTCGTAGCCGTGAGTACCCAGGCCGACCTTGAGGTCACCATTGAGTCGACACCCCAGATCGACGAAGGCGATCACGAACGCTTCACGCACATCGTGCTCGAGGGCTACACACCCAAGGACGGGGAATTCGTGCCGCTCGACAATTCGGTCGTCGGCGCCATGGTCAACGCCACTCCCGTCAAGGCCCTGTGCGGCAAGGTGTGGGTGCCCGGCCGTGATCCACAGAAATATCCGCTGTGTCCCACGTGCAAAGAAATTGCCACGTCACTGGGATGGTCCCTGCCGAGCGGCTGAGCCGCCGCGGTGCCTTCATGAGTTCGATGATGTGCCAGTTCACTAGAGTCGATGCATCATGAGTAGCGCCTTGTTCGTTCGCCATCATCTCGAGGACAATCCCGGATTGATCGGCGAGGCTTTTGGCGCGAGAGGGTTCTCTTGTGATCTGGTGATGATGGACGAATCGACGCCCACGCCATCCCTAGAGGGATACGACGTGCTCGTCATTCTCGGCTCAAAGGAATCGGTCTACGACCACGAGGTCGAGGCGGCCTGGTTCGGCCGTGAACTCGAGTTGATTGACGACGCCTCGCGACAAGGAGTGCCGATTCTGGGCATCTGTTTTGGCGCCCAGGCGCTTTGTCGTTTTCATGGCGGCACGGTTGAACCGTCCGACGCGCCAGAGATTGGCTGGTACGAGGTCGAGTCGCGCGGTGACGCGAAGATTGTGCCCGGACCGTGGTTCGAGTTCCACTTTGACCGCTGCATCCTGCCCGCTCAGGCAGAACTCTGGGCAACCACCCCGAACGCCGTGCAAGCCTTTTGCGTGGGCAAGAACGTCGGCGTCCAGTTCCACCCCGAGGTCGACGAACGTCAACTTCGGGACTGGTTCGAAGCTGATCTTGTCGAGCATCCTCGTGAGTTCGCCTCGCGCGACGAGCTGCTCGCTCAGACCGCGCGCGAGACCCCGGCCGCTCGTGTGCGCGCGTTCGACTTGGTTGACGTCTTTCTAACGCACGTCGCGAGCTGAGTGTTCAATTTCTCTAAAACTGGCGTTTAAGTAGGCTGCGGTGGTGAAGAGCGATGCCATCAACGCTGAGCGCGAGACGGTTCGCATCGAGCGGCCCGCGACGGGCGGCGGCGTCGGACGACTCGGCGACGGGCGGGTGGTCTTCGTACGTCACAGTCTGCCCGGTGAGCTCGTAATCGCCACCGTCACCGAAGAGACCGCGAAGTTCGCTCGCGCTGACGCCTTGGAGATCCTCGAGCCGAGTGCGCAGCGTGTAAGTGCGCCTTGCCCGTACGCTCACCCGGGAGGTTGTGGGGGCTGTGACCTGCAGCACGCGTCAGTGGACGCGCAACTCTCGTGGAAGTCCGCGCTAGTGGGCGAGCACTTGTCGCGCATCGCCGGTCTACAGCGAATCGTCGAGGTCGAGTCGGCACCCTCGGGTGCGCGCGCTTCGCGCACGCGCCTTCGCTGCGCGGTGAACGAAGAGGGACGACTGGCCCTGCGAGGTGCGAGGTCCCACGAATTGGTCGCTCTCGATTCGTGCTGGATCGCCGATGATGCCTTTGGGGCTGCCTTCGCTTCGTCCTGGGACGGCGCCGAAGAAGTCGAGTTGCGCGCCATTGGCGAAGGTGAGCCCTTCGCCGTCGTTCGCCGCGACACCCATCGGGGCACCATGTTCGAACTGTGTTCGCTGCGGGGCGAACCGCTCGAGCCTTCCACGCAGTCCAGGGTCAAAGTTGACGGACACGTGTTTTCGGTGTCGCCGCGTTCGTTTTGGCAATCACACCGCAGTGCACCCGCGTTGCTGGTCGAAGCCGTAAAGAACTACGCCGACGTGAACGATGGGGACCACGTGGTCGACCTCTTTAGCGGCGTCGGACTCTTCAGCGTTCCACTGGCGAAGGCGGTGGGGCCACGAGGACACGTCACTGCCGTTGAGTCGTCGGCTCACGCGGTTCGCGACGCGCGACAGAACGCCGAGGGTTTGGGACAGGTGAAGGTGCGCGAATGGATGGTCGGCGCGAGAGCCATCAACGACGCTGTTGGACCCGGCGACGTCGTTATTCTCGACCCGCCGAGGAATGGTCTCGCCAAGGGTGTCGTCGAAGCGCTGATTCGCCGAGCGCCGCGCCGGGTGGTCTACGTGTCATGTGACGCCGCGACATTCGCGCGGGACCTAAAAGGGCTTCTGGCGGGTGGATTTGATCTGGTCGCGCTGAGGGCATTTGACCTCTTTCCTATGACCGAGCACGTCGAATTGGTGGCACTCCTTGACAATGGTGTCCAGAGGGTACAGAGTTCCTGAAAGGGCAGAAGAGTTCGGCCCTTGCGAGGGGGTTGACCATGTCAATCAAGTTGGACCATCACCACCGCCTGACCGCTCAAAGACTCTTCAGTCATCCGCTGTGTCACAACATCCAGTGGCACGACGTCTGCTCGCTTCTCGCTCGATTCGGCGAGGTGCACGAAACGCACCGGGGCAATTGGGCGGTAACGGTTGAAGGTGAGACTGTCTCCTTTGGTTCAACTCGCACGCGGGACCTCACCGAAGACCAGGTCATCAAGGTCCGACACTTCCTTAGAACACTGGGACTTACGAAGGAGCATGTGAGGGCCGCGTAGTTGTCTGGGCGTCACTACCCAAGCCGTGAATGGCTGGCTCAGCGCACTTCTTTGAGCGCCCGGGGAAAGAGGGCCCAGGGGTTCGTGAGAAGCAACAGTCGCTACCTTTGGATGCGAACGCGTCGTTTCTCACCTCGCAGTTCTCGGAGCAGTTTTCGTAACTCTTGAGCGAGGGTTCGTCGCGAGCGAAACCACGCGAGGTCCAGCCCTAAGCTTTCACGGCCATGTGTGCCAATAGTCTGTTCCCATGAAGAGCGGTCTAGGCATCATCGAAATGTTCGTACCTCGCATTATCTGGGGCACTGGGCGTGAGGGCGCGCCGTGACCAAACGCATCGGGATTTTGATGTTCAACGAAATGGAAGAACTCGACGCGGTGGGGCCGTGGGAGGTCTTCGGGCACTGGACCAAGAATTTTCCCGAAGACGAGTATGAACTGGTGAATTTTTCACGCGAGGGCGGCGTGGTCACGTGCGCCAAGGGACTGCGCGTCGTGACAGAGTATTCCTACGCCACCGTGCCCGAGCTGGAAGTACTCGTCTATCCCGGTGGGTTCGGCACGCGCGCCCATCTAAAGGACCTCGCTCAGCTCGCGTGGCTACGCGAACAGCGCACCAAAGTGCCCATGCTCGTGAGCGTGTGCACGGGTTCGTTAGTGTTCGCGTCGGCGGGTTTGCTCAAGGGGCGCTGCGCCACGACGCACTGGGCTTCGCTCGATCTCTTGGCACAGTTGGATCCCACGATAGAAGTGTGCGACGAGGAACGCTTCGTCGACGAGGGTGACCTCGTCACGAGCGCGGGCGTCTCGGCGGGTATCGATATGGCGTTGCACCTCGTTCGCCGTTTCGTCAGTTCGGAGCGCGCGATTCAGGTGCGCCGAGGTATCCAATACGACCCGCGACCACCGGTATAGGACCAGAGACCGAAGTCGATCTTCGAGCGCGCGTAGGGAACTATTCGGTCGCCGGCGGTAACGGGCTCGAGACCTTCTGGTGAGAAACCTGGGCGGTCGGGCCGAGGTTCCTGTAAGCGAGGGCGGCGGCCAGAAAGAGCATGATGCTGATCAGGATGCAGACCCGGTGGAATCCTTGCATGAACACCGAGAACACCATGGCGTGCAGTTGTGTACCCAGCGGGCCACCGAGATGCTTGGCGACCGAGAGGGCGCCCACCGCCGATGATTGAGCACGCAGTACGGCGACCGAGGAAAGTCCGTGTGCTCGGAACGCACTCGCGACACCCGGAATGAAAGTGGATGAGAATATCGAACCCATTATCGCGACGCCCATCGTCGCACCGAGTTGCACGGTCACCTCGTTGACCGCCGAGCCCGACTTGATCAGGTCGGGTGTAAGTGAGGTCATCAAGGTAGAGGTGAGTGGGGCGTTGCTGAGGTTCATCCCTCCCGACGAGAACACCTGGACCACGACAATGAACCCGAAGTACGAGGAAACGGGCGTACTGAAGGTCATCATGAGAAAAGCGGCGCTGGCGAAGAGCACGCTGGTCGCCACGACCATGCGAGTGCCGAACCTCAGGGCGGCGAAGGCGCCGAGTGGCGTGATGATCATGCCGCACAGGGCTGGTGGAATCGAATGCAAGCCGGCCGAGAATGGTGAGTAGCCGCGGATAATCTGGAAGTACTGGGTGAGCAGAAACGTGTAGCCGAAGATGCTGACGTAACCCACCACACGGATGAGCGAGGCGGTGGAAAAGCGCCGAGAAGCGAAGAGGCGGACTTGTAACAGGGGATCACGGTGATTACGCTCGTGGCGAACGAAGGACGCCATCAGCAAGAGCGCGGCGCCGAAGAAAACGAGGACCAGTGGATTCGTCCACCCCCAGGAGGGCCCTTGGATGATGGCGAGTACCAGCAGGGTGACGCTCGCCGTGCCCTCGATGAGACCGAAGACGTCGATCGGTGAACGCGTACTCGCATCGAGATTGGGCACAGCAATCTGTACGGCGACCAACATCACCGCGATGATCGGGACGTTGATAAGAAAGATCGAGCCGTACCAGAAGTGCAGCATCAAAGCTCCACCGACGATAGGACCGGTAAGTCCGGCGATGCCGCCCGTGCCCGCCCAGGCACCGTAGGCCTTGGCTCGTTCGCGTTCGTTGGAGAACGCGGCGGTGACGAGTGAGAGCGTGGAGGGCACCGTAAGTGCCGCGGACACGCCCATCAGTGCTCGAGCACCGATGAGCGCCTCGGTCGAATGCGACCACGCGGCGACGGCACTGAAGAGCGCGAAGAGCATGAGCCCCAACTGCATGGTCCTCTTTCGACCGAATCGTTCAGAAATGCCCGCCGCGGCGAGGATGAAACCGCAGAAGGGAAGACTGTAGGCGTCGATCACCCACTGCAGTGACGTCGTGGAGGCGTGCAGCTGGCGCGAGATCGTGGGGAGCGCCACGTTCACGATCGTGTTGTCAATGACCACGATCAACACGGCGAGACACAGGATGGGAAGGATGACCCATCGGCGGCTCTCCAGTGTTGTCACGTGTCTATCCCTTTTCAAAGCGGTGGTGTCCCCCTGGCCACGCGGTCAGTGGGGGACGCGGGCATCGAGATCGACGTCGTGGCGATGAACGAGAGTTACTTTCTGCGGCGCACGAGAATTCTACTTGGTGTGTCTCGAGGCTCTCAGGACGTTGTACTCGAAAGCCAATGTGTTCCAATGGTCAGAGCAACTATGTGACCAGTTGCCCTTGGCTGGCGAGTGCGGGGCTCGCCTAGTCTGAACCGGTGCGAACCTCCGACGTCGTGGTAGAGCAACGTCTCAACTCGTCGGGCGTCGTCGTCGTGCTCGCCCTGGTTTTGGCGTTGTTCGTGATCGTGGGGGTCTTCATCGCCGGTGCGTTGACCGGTCCGGTGCCCGAGGTCTACTTGGACTTGGCGTACGTGGTGGTGTTGCTCTTCGCCGCGCTCATGGTGCTCGCGTCGCGAATCGTGGTTCGTGTCGTTTCGACGAATGAAGGTCGGGCGCTAGAAGTCGCCTACGGACCCCGTGGTTACTTTCGTCAAGTCTTTGGCGCGCGCCAAGTTGTCGCGGCGACGTCGCGTGACCTCTCCGACGCCCAGATGATCGCGTGGGGCTATCGGGGGAGTCTGCGACTCTTCCGCAAAGCGTCATTGATCACCCGCAGGGGCGAGGCGCTCGACGTGCAGTTGTCGCGCGGGCGGAGCTTTCTCGTCACCGTCGATCATCCTGGGGACTTCGTGGCGGCGCTGCTCGCCTCCTCGACGTCGCCCTGATCTTGTGGTCGTCGTGCGTCCTTGGAAATGCAGGTAACTCATACGGACGACAAAACCCTTGTCGCTGCTCACGTCAGAAGTTGAATACGCCTAACTTTCACGCTTGACGCCTTCACGACCCAAGAGTCCTTCGAGCTCCAATCTGTCTGATACCTGACGCTCAGCGTCGCTAGAAGCGTCAACGCCAACGCCACCTCCGACCCGTCCGGTCAACGTAGGAGCATCGAGGGGTTTTGGTTCGTCGAACACGTCATGGAGCCAAAGTGTGCGTTCGCTTCCCCAGTAGCGCATCATCGTGGTGCCGGCATTGGAAAGGTCGCTGATATATCCCTCGGTGGTGAGGAACCCTGCCCAACTGAGGTGCACCCCATCGAAATCGGCGGCGACGCCAACCCAGTCGGGTAGCACGTGAACCACCCTTTCAGTTCGTACTGCGTGCTGAGAAATAACATTTTTAAACTTCTTGAGGTCAGAGGGATGTTGGTTGGGTCCGGGTAGTTCCCAACCCGCGTGAGACCCGTTGGCAACCTTCGGATACGTCTCGACCAAGTGTGCCCAGTCTTCGGGACCGTTGATGCTCTAAACGCGCGCGTTCGAGCGGACCGGAAGTAGCCATCGCGTAGTTGGCCGACCGTAGAAGTCCCAGGCCACGATAAGGGCGTCGTGAACTTGTGGCGGCGGGTCCGTTGCCGTCCAAAGGCCGCTGCAAGTGAACTCACCATTCCCGTAGACGTTCGAGTAGTTCGTGAAACATGTGGTCGCGAGTTCTTTCCGATCGCGCGGCTCTTCATGCCACCACTGTTGCGCACCAAAGTCCGCGTCAGGGCACAACTCTGTGCGGAACTTATCGGATAGCGCCTCGGCTATCGGACGGCGATGTACTGCATGCTCATACAAGTAGGGGAGTGCCATGAGCGCTTCGCCGCTCCATGGTCCAGCTAAACGCTCGGCGGAAGAGACAGCCAACTCGAGAAGCTCGCCGTATGGCATCGCCGAGACCGATGACGCGGCGCGTTGCACTGAGCCTGGGTCGCAGTCTGATGGCCATCCGAACCAAGGAATGTCGTTACGTTGCGTGATCTCCAAGCGGGCCAAGGGTGCCACACCGGCGGGCGCTCGCAGAAGTTCATCCACGAAGGAAGACAGGGTTGCTTCCGACATTTCGCCAATCAACTAAAGGAGCCACTCGAAAGTTCTGGCAAAGTGGGAAGCCCGCACCTACGGCGCGGGCTTGGTCATCTCCAACAACGTCCGAAGCAAGCGTCGGGCGTCCTTGGAGATGCTGGGAATCGAACCCAGGTCCATCAGTTCCTTAGTGACTATTCTCCGAGCGCAGCCACCAGAAGGTTGTAGGGAAGGTCGCTGCTGTTGGCACCTGCGACCATCCTTAGTCAGCTGAATTGTCCCTCCGAAGCCACTAACGAACTCTGAAGGTAAGCCCCACATTATGACGCCCGATATCTGAACCGCAGGGCTGGGTCCAGGCGGACGTTGCTACCTAAGCAGCAAGCGCAAGCTGAGGCTTGGCGTTTATTTATTGTTTCCGGCTCTTTTACGTGGCTCCGGAGACCACGGCTCGCTTCTTTCACCTCGACGACTGATGTCGAAACCAATCATCCCCTCGTTGTTTCACGACTCACTTAGCCGCAACACCAGCGTACCCGACATCGGTGCGATCCGGTCAGGAGAACTTCTCGGCGTGACGCACGGCACGGGCCATTTCGCGTTCCGCGTCGCGCTTGGCGAGCGTTTGGCGACGGTCTTGCTGTTTCTTGCCTCGCGCGAGGGCCAGTTCGACCTTGGCCCGACCGTCCTTGAAGTAGAGCTTCAAGGGGACGATCGTGAGCGGTTGGGTCTGTGTCTGGTCGTGCAAGTCCTTTATCTCGTGACGGTGCACGAGGAGTTTGCGCTTGCGGTCGGGATCGTGACTGCCAAAACCCACCGCGAAGGCCCACGGGGGGATGTGCATCTGGAACAGCCATAATTCGCCGTCATCGATACGCGCGTACGCCTCGGTGATCTGGGCGGTGCCTTCGCGAAGCGACTTGACCTCGGAGCCGGTGAGCATGATGCCGCACTCGAGGGTCTCGAGGATTTCGTAGTCGTAACGGGCGCGACGGTTGGTGGCGACCACTCGGTCGCCACTGGCAGCTTCGCTCTTGGCCTTGGCGCGCCGCTCTTTGATCTGCTTGGCTCGGGCCATTGGAACAGGCTAGTGAACAAGTAACTGCGACCCACGGGCTCTAGGGTGATCGTGTGCTTTCTTACGACCAGCGTCTAGGTGATGCCATGATCGCCACGTGCATCAGGGCCCTACCCGACGAGGGTTGCGGGCTCTTGCTCGGCGTGAGTGACGCTGAGCGGGCCGAGGTGCGTGAGGTGGTCGTGAGCGAGAATGTGCTGCACTCGGCCAAGGTCTACGAGATCGATTCCAAGGTGTTACTGCACGCGTATCGTCGCGCGGACGACGAGGGCCTGGAGGTGCTCGGCGTCTTTCACTCGCATACGCACTCCGAGGCGTACCCCAGTCCCACCGACGTCGCCCAGGCGCCCGATCCGTCCTGGCACTACGTCGTGGTCTCCTTGCGTGACGTGCCAACGGTGCTTCGTAGTTATCGCATCAGCGGAGGCGTCGTGAGCGAAGAAGAAGTAATCGGTCACTAGGCTTTGGCCACTGGTTCCCACGGAACTCAAAAGAAGGCCGACTGACCATGACCCACACATTGACGTATTCGTCCAACTCCACCACCGTGAACGTGGTGCTGCTCGTCGTGCGACTTTTCCTTGGTCCGATGATCTTCGCCCACGGCTACAACAAGGTGTTTCGCGGCGGCAAGATCGCGGGCACGGCCGGCTGGTTCGAGAAGATCGGGGTGCGTCCGGGCAAGCTCAACGCCTTTCTCGCCGCCGGTACCGAAATGGGTGTTGGTGTGCTCTTGACGCTGGGTCTCTTCACGACGTTCGCCGCCGCGGGACTCGTTTCTTTGATGACGGTCGCAATCGTGACCGTGCACCGCCAGAACGGTTTTTTCATTGCCAACAAGGGCGGGGGTATCGAGCACTGTCTCGCCCTCGCGGTCGCCGCGCTGGTGCCCGGTGTGCTCGGCGCGGGCCGGTTCTCCCTGGATCACGCGTGGAACATCTTTGCGTGGTCGGCGACAACGGATTTGGTGATCGTGCTGGTGCTCGGGGTGGTAGGGGCGTTTGGCCAACTCGCCCTGTTCTACCGTCCGGTGAAGAACGCCGGGTGACACGACCTGACTTTGGCGCACTAAAGTTGACGTAGTCAGTCAGGAATTAGAGCCAAGTCGAAAGTGGAAGTATGAGCGCAGTCCTTCGTATCCCCACCGTCTTGCGACCCGCCATGGGTGGCGCGGTCACCTTGAGCGTCGAGGGCGACACGATTGGCGACGTGCTCACCGGCCTGAGTGACGCCTACCCGGCCGTCAAGGGCCAGCTGCTCAACGACGACGGGACCCTTCACCGATTCCTTAACGTCTACATCAACGACGACGACGTTCGCTACCTCGGCGGCGTGAACGCCCCGGTCGCGAACGGAGACGAGATCACTCTGCTGCCGG
>Ga0302282_1002050_pt1 | contig 14020 bp, 10 predicted proteins | sample III_Fen_E1_3_FD_198763 | JGI IMG/M metagenome (GOLD analysis project Ga0302282, IMG submission 198763) | Peat permafrost microbial communities from Stordalen Mire near Abisko, Sweden - III_Fen_E1_3 | ecosystem: Environmental > Terrestrial > Soil > Wetlands > Permafrost | place: Sweden: Abisko... | reverse complement strand
AGGCTGCCCACGACGTGATTGTCGGAAGGTTCCCCTTTGCCGGTGTCGTGCAACAGGAGAGACAAGTAGAGCAATTCTGGCTGCTCCAGTTCGGCGAGAATCTCGGCATAGTGCTTTTCCCATTCCGAGCGCGCCTGCCGCAGCCGGTGCAAGTTCTCGATTGCCAGGAAGGAGTGTTCATCGACGGTGAAGCGATGATAGAAGTCGCGCACCACCAGGGCATCGATCGCTTTCAGTTCCGGCAGGAGCAGCGTAAGCAAGCGCAGCGAATGCATGGCGCGCAACGCCTGGGCGGCATGCGGTTGGGCCAGGATTTCACCCAAGTACAGCCACAGCTCCGCTCCTCTCGGCGGCGTGGCTGCCAGGGATGGCAGCACGCGCTCAATCTTGTTTTCCGTGGTCGTGCTCAGCCGCACGTCATGATGGGCGACGAAATGGAAAAGCCGGAGCAGGACCTCGGGATCTTGCAGGGCGGACGACTGACGCAGGAAAACCAGGCCATCGACCACGGAAAAGTCGGCGTCGGAGACTCGCGACCGCAAGTTGTGAAAGTGGCGCGAAAGCGGGGACCAGGCCGCCGGGATTTCGTCCAGCAACTGGGTTGCGGTGCGATGAATCGAGCGGGCGTGGCCGAAATAAATCCGCATCCAGTCGGCGGCCGAGAGTCCTTGCGAATCGTACATTCCGATCCCGAGTTTGGCGGCTTCTTCCTGTGCCTCCCAGGACAGAAGGTTGTCGTCTCGACCGGAGCGAAGGTGCAGGAAGCACCGCACTGACATCAGAAAATCGAGTGCGGGCTCGAACTGTTTGCGCACGGCGGCGGACAGCGGTGAATTGGGATCCGGCCAGTCGTGCAGCTTGTCGATGGAGGAGAGCAGGCTGAGCCACAGCGCCACATTGCAATCCCGCAGACCGCCGGGGGTGTCCTTGACGTTCGGTTCGAGATGGAAAACCGTGTTGCCGAACTTTTCATGGCGCGAGCGGGTAACGTCATCCAGCCGCTGCAAGAGAGACTGTGCCTCTCGCGTCATCAACTTTGGAATAATTTTGTCGTGCAACCGCGCGAAGAGATCGGCATCGCCAGCGAGATAGCGGCAGTCCAGCAGCGAGATGGCGAACTCGACATTGGCGGGATCGAAGCGGTCGCACTCTTGCAGGGTGCGGGTAGCCGGGCTCACCTTCAGGCGCAGATCCCACAGCCCCTGCGAAAACTCTCGAATCCTATCTTTGAAAGCCTGCTCGGTTTCACGGTCGGCGTGAAGAAACAGCAGATCGAGGTCAGAGTGGGGAAACAGCCACTTCCGCCCGAATCCCCCCAGGGCGACCAGTGTGAAATTCCGGGGGCCTCGTTCCTCTGGATCGATCATTTCCGTCCAGAGACGGAGAGCAATCTGTTCCACCAGCGCAGTCCGCTGGGTGACGGCTGCGCAGCCATTTCCGGTGGACGCAAACTCTTGCCGAATTCGCGCCGATTCCTCGGCGTAAAGATCGCGTAACTCGCTGCTCGATGAGCTTGCCGTGGTCATGCTGGTTGATCCGGGCCAAACCGCACGCCCTTAGCAGCGTACTTGTTGGGGATGCGAAATCGATCGATGCTCCGGGAGTGCCTCCGGCAGCGTCATAGAGCGCCTTCTCCGCGTTCATCATTACGGATCCGGATGACCTCCTCCACGCGCGAGAGAAAGATCTTTCCGTCCCCGATTTTGCCGGTGCGGGCTGCCAAGGAGATGGCCTGCACCACTTTCTCAACCATGGTGTCGGCGATCACCAGTTCTAGCTTAATCTTTGGAATGAGATCGACGGTGTATTCCCGTCCCCGATAGAACTCGGTGTGCCCCTTCTGTCTTCCGTGGCCGCGGGCCTCGAGCACGGTCATTCCCTCGACCCCAATCTCGTGCAGCGAATTCTTTACGCTCTCCAGCTTGGAGACTTGGATGATTGCTTCGACTTTAGTCATCGCCGGTTCAGCCTAGTAATTCTCTTTCTCCCGCAGCATCGCGGATTCGGTTCCCAATCCCACGGGCGTGCCCGCGGAAGAAATTACGTATTCCGGATACGCGGAGATTCCATGCTCATGCAAGTCTAGACCGTAAAGTTCTCCTTCGGCCGACACACGCAGCGTGCCGGTCGCGTTCACCAGGTACATAACTGCGTAAGCAACCACAAAAGTAGCGGTTGTAATGATGAGGCTCCCGAGCGCCTGCGCGAGCAGCAACTGTACGCTACCTCCGTAAAACAGGCCCTTCAGAGCGCCGGAGTTGTCTGGCGCAACCGGGCCGGTGGATCCGTACTTTCCGCAGGCAAACAAGCCCAACGAGAGAGTTCCCCAGATTCCGCACAGACCATGCACAGGAACCGCGCCGATGGGATCGTCAATGCGCAGCCACTCCAGCAATTCGACGCCGGCGACGACGAGAACCCCAGCCACGCCGCCCAGAAGAATCGCTCCAGTTGGACTCACCCAGTAACAGGGACAAGTGATGGCCACCAACCCAGCGAGGAATCCGTTGATGGTAAAGCTCACATCCCACTTCCGATTCGGGATGTACGCGTAAATCATTGCCGTCAAGCCGGCAGCGCAAGCGGCCAGCGTGGTGTTGGTCGCCACCCGGCCGATGCCCTCGAAATCCATGGCGGAGAGCGTGCTCCCGGGATTGAAGCCGTACCAGCCGAACCACAAGAGCAGGCCGCCGGTGGCGGCAATCGTCAAGTCATGCGGCAGCATGGGACCGCCGCCGTCACGCTTAAATCTGCGGCCGAGCCGCGGACCCAGAACGATGGAGCCGGCCAGCGCGATGACACCTCCGATGGTATGCACGACGGTGGATCCAGCAAAGTCGTGAAAGCCTGTCCCCAGAGACGGAAAGAGGTGACCGTCGCTGCCCATCAAGGCGAGGAAACCGTCAGGCCCCCAGGCCCAGTGACCGATGATTGGGTAAATGAAACCAGAGACGGCGAAGCTGTACAGCAGGTCGCCGACAAAACCGGTGCGGCCGATCATGGCTCCGGAAGTGATGGTGGAGCAGGTATCCGCAAAGGCAAACTGGAAGAGCCAGAATGCCAGAAACGACACTCCAGTCGTCTCGTAGGTTGCCGGCACGTCTTTCAGGAAGAACCAATGGTAGCCAATGAAGCCATTGCCGTGGCTGAACATGAACGAGAAGCCGAAGGCATAGAACAGGAGGCCGCACAGGCAGGTGTCGACGATGCATTCCATGAGGACGTTCACCGTCTCGCGGGAGCGGCAGAAGCCGGCCTCCAGCATGGTGAATCCGACCTGCATGCCGAACACCAGGAACGCGGCGATCAGGGTCCATACCGTGTTAATCGGATTGACGATGTTGGCGGCTTTGACCTCCGCATCGGCCGCATACACCCGCCCAAAGAACAAGCCTGAAACTGTGATGATGAGAAGCAGAACCACGACGACGCCCATCGCCTTGCCAAGGAGCAAAAGCTTCCCATAGCGTTGCCACTCCGGATCTCGCAGACGGATGGCCAGACGAAAAAATCTCTTCGCGAGAGACAGTTTCCTCCGTTGCCGCGGGAAGGCAGACATCTTATTGCTCCTTAGCAGGTTTTGGGGAACTACACTTCACGAGCGCTGCTCGCCTTCTACCCTAGCCTCAGGCGCAGACGAACTTGGCAAAATGGCGGTGAATCATGCGCGACGGCAAGAACCAATCCGCTCTCCGTCCAATGCATAGTTCTTATCACACGAATAAGAAATATCTCTGCACTTTAAATTTATGGAGAACATAAGCGGGATTTATTCCCGCCGCACTCGAGATCGTGAGGTTCGCCACTGCGGCCAAACATGAGTGGGTTGGTCGGCGAACCCTCTGCAGATTGTGCCCCATCCTGAAGCAGGAAGTTCGTGATCGCGGATCGCAGATCTCTATCCGGGCAAGCCTACGGGTCCGACCACTCTGAGTTCGAAGCTCGGTGATCGTTATGGCGGCGGATCCCGTGGCAGCGGTGGCGCTGGCCGTCAGGGTCAGCGTACTGCCGCTCGTGGCAGGATTGGGGCTGAACGCTGCCGTCATGCCGTTGGGTAAGCCCGTCGCCGAAAGAGTGACGTTGCCGCTGAAGCCGGATCATCCGCTTCGTGCTATCCGGGCTATGAAAAAGTCGAGAGCAGTGTGCTACAGTTTGTCGAAATCTCTGGTTGCGGTTTCAGGAAGCGGTTATTCCACTCGAGATGTCACCGCAAATCGGCGGTTGTGGTGGCGGTCGAAGACTTTACAGGGAAGGATGACGAGGACATGGGTGGGCGGTTTCCAGGTGTTTCTCGGCGTGAGTTCTTTAGGTATCCGCTAGCAGCATCGGCGATAGCGTTACTCGAACGAGCGGGTTTTGGGCGGACTCGATCGGGCAATCAGACACTTCCGGTACAGGAACAGTCGGATCTGTTGATCCGCAATGCGCGAGTCTACACCGTAGAAAAGGATCGCCCGTGGGCCCAAGCCGTCGCGATTAAGGGCGACCGAATCGAATGGGTGGGAGCCGATGGCGACGCACTTGGACGTGTTTCGTCAAAGGCAAAGGTAATCGATGCCGGGGGCCGGCTCGTATTACCGGGTTTCATCGACAGCCATAACCACATTGACTCGGGTTCCGATCCCGACATTCTTTCGCTCTTCGGCGCACCGTCTCTCAGCGAGATACAGGAAAGGGTCAGAAAATTCTCCAGCGAACGGCCGGATCTGAAGTGGATACAAGCGGAAGGGTGGAATTATTCGATCTTTGGCGATGGCGGCTTACCAAGGAGCAGCGACCTCGAAGGGTTGACTGGGGGACGTCCCGCTTTCCTTGTTGCTTACGACGGCCACACGATTTGGGTGAATAAGGCAGCCCTTCACGAGTTTGGAGTCACCAAGAACAACCACTCGCCTGATGTACAAAAAGATCCACACACGGGAGAGCCCACAGGAATTCTCATAGGTTTTTCAAGTGGCGTCTCCGAGGGATATCTAAAACATCTGCCTTCCCGCTCCGATACGCAGGAATACCAGAGCCTGCAGACAAACTTCGCCATGGCCTCGGGATTTGGTATTACCACGGTCATAGAACCCCAGTGCACGTTGCAGCATCTGAAAATGTACGACCACGCGCGCCAACGCGGCGAACTTCCGGTTCGCATGCAGGTTGCCCTTTATCATCGGCAGCACACGCCCGCGAGCCAGATCGATCACTTCAGCCAAGTACGACACACTTTCAATAACGACGACAAACTGCGCATTTCCGCTGTAAAGCTGTATAGCGACGATGTGATTGAACCGCACACCGCGGCCATGCTGGCCCCTTACACGGATCGCCCAGGCGCTACGGGCAAACTGCTCTGGGCTCCGAGCGAGTTCAACGATGTGGCGGCAAGGATTGACCGGCTAGGATTCCAGATTTTTATCCATGCGACTGGCGACCGCGGAATACGAACGGCGTTGGATGCGATTGAGCATGCTCAGCGGGTGAACGGTCGCCGTGACTGCCGCCATCAAGTCATTCATGACGAGTGCCTGTCGCCTCAGGACATACCGCGCTACCACGGTTCAGGGATCGTTGCCTGCATGCAGCCCCGTCACTGTGCGCCGGACATTACCGGTCAGTGGGCGGCGGCCGTCGGGCCTGAACGTTCCAAGTACGCTTGGCCATTTCGGAGTCTCCGCGATTCCGGCGCGATTCTGGCCTTTGGTAGCGACTGGGACGTGGCGGAGATGGACCCACTCATTGGCATCTACACAGCACTCACCCGAAAAGGCTTGGACGGGAAGCCAGAAGGTGGCTGGATTCGAGATCAGACGATCGACTTGGAGACTGCGATTCGCGGCTACACGATCAACGGTGCTTACGCAAACTTCGCTGAGGCAAACCGTGGTTCGATTGTTCCCGGAAAATATGCCGACCTAATTATGTTGTCCGACAATCTGTTCTCGATACCACCCGAGAAAATTAGGGATGCGCACGTGCTTTTGACCTTAGTCGGTGGACGGGAGATATATCGCTCGCCGGACGGCCATTCCATTCTTCAAAAGTAAAGAGTTACAATGGGTTCCGCGGTTGGCAAGAAACTACTTCCCAGCGTGGGGTTTGCAGAGAAACTCTGCGGAATTTCTCTGCACCCCAGACTGTCTGGCGGAGTACCCAGTCTTGCGCTAACATTTCTCCGCCCGAATTCCCTGCTAACAGGGAATCTGCGATTTTTAGGCCCGAAAAATCGCACTTCTTTTCTCTAGTAGGCGCATTCTGCTGGGATTGGCAGTCGACTGTGAAAAACAAACACTGCAGCATCAGATTTTAGGAACGAGAGTAGCTTCTCGGTGACGCGGTTTTCAATCTCTCGCGCCGGCAAACGAATCGGGCCATTGAGTTTCGTAGCAGGGTTCTTGATGGAAAGTTGCGAAACATAATAGCGGTATCTCCGTCGCTTCTTGAAGGTGAAAGATGGCGTGAAGCGGTTGCCAATCTTGTCGGATCCGTTCTCCGGTGACTTCCCGTTCAAACTGAGCGAAGGAAAGCAGAACATTGCCGATAACATCGCGCTCACGTGATTGTCGGAGACATTGCCTGCCTTGAGATTCTGTGCACGGCTCACGGGGCAGCAACATCTGCTCTGGGTTCGTGTTGCCTGTAGCAGAGTGTATGGACAACGGTTTTAGCTTGGTGTCTATGGTGTCCATTCGCCGTGCCTCAGGTAATTCTTGATTTTGAGTCACCCGCCCTCCCAATTCGTGCGGACGGAGCCCGGCAGTCGACGCCCGAGACGATGATATTGCACTTTTCGGTAAATCCCTGCACATGGACAGCGTGTTCCCCGCGATTTTTCTTGGGCCCTCAATTGGCCGGGAGTACAATCGGGTCGCGGCTTCTCTCCCTCCCCGAGAACACGCTCCACCTCCAAGGAGGCGAGTCGTCTCGCATGAGCCTTCCCGCAAGAAAAATCGTGAGACCTACGAGATTTCACGTCCTCGAAGGCAACCACAATACGCAGGATGAAGTATGATGCTTTGGCGAGTTGCAGTGCGGCCATCAATCATGAAGATTGCGCGGTGAAAGGATCCACAAGATAGGGAGTTTTTAAAACAATCCTGGACTCTTTGAGTTACTCACCTTCACCACCGACGCGAGACCGGAAAGGGCAGCAACATGGAGAAATACGGTTTACTAACTAAGGTATGCATCTTGTGTGTAATTGTTGCAGCAACGGCAATCCCCTCACCCGCGCAGACCTTCAGCAGTTTATTCACCTTCAATTACGCCGAGGGTGCCAATCCGAACGGGGCGCTGGTGCAAGCTACTGACGGGAATCTCTACGGGACAACCTGGGCCGGCGGTCACGGTTATGGCGTTGTTTTTGTAATCGACTCGGGAACAGTTACTCCACTGCACAGTTTCGAATCCAGTGACGGCGCCTTCCCGAACGCAAGCCTGGTGCAGGCTTCCAACGGAAACTTTTATGGAACAACTTACGGTGGAGGGGCCAACGGCCAGGGCACAGTTTTCGAAATCACCTCAACAGGCGCGATTACTACGTTGTACAGCTTCAGTTCCTCCGACGGGGCCTACCCGTGGGCAGGGCTGGTGCAGGGCATGGACGGGAACTTCTACGGGACAACTTACAAAGGCGGGGCCAATGACTATGGGACGATTTTCAAGATCACGCCCACGGGCACGCTGACCACGCTGCACAGCTTCAGTTCCACCGATGGCAGCTTCCCGAATGGGAGCTTGTTGCAAGTCACGAACGGAAATTTCTACGGAACAACCGACAATGGCGGGACCTACAGCTATGGCACGGTCTTCGAGATCACGCCCACGGGCACACTAACCACGCTGCACAGCTTCGACTGGACTGACGGTGCCACCCCGAACGTGGCCTTGGTAGCCAGCAGTGGGAACTTCTACGGAACAACTTGGGAAGGCGGAGCGGACGGCTATGGCACGGTTTTCCAAATCACTCCCGCAGGCAAACTGACCACACTACAGAGCTTCAACTGGACTGACGGCGCCATGCCATACTCAGAGGGACTGGCACAAGGCACCGATGGGAACTTCTACGGGACAAATCAGGTATCCAGTAACTACGACTGTGGCACCATCTTTCAAGTCACCCCAGGGGGGGGGCTGACCACGATCCATAACTTCGACTACACCGACGGCTGCGGTGCGGACTCAGGGCTGACGCAAGCCACCAACGGCGCTTTCTATGGGACGAGTTGGGCGGGTGGGACCGACGGCTATGGCACAGCTTTCAGTCTGTCGATGGGCCTCGCTCCGTTCGCGCAACCGCGTCCAAGCATGGGCGTGGTGGGCACCGCTGTGACGATCCTAGGAAACAATTTGACGGGCACTACTCAGGTTAGCTTCAACGGCACAGCCGCGACCCACAAAGTCGTCTCGGCGACTGAGATTACGACCAAGGTTCCCTCCGGTGCGACCACCGGGGCCCTGACAGTGACCACGCCCAGCGGAACGCTCAGCAGCGGGACATTTTTTGTGACGCCACAGTTTAAGAGTTTTATACCGGGCATAGGCCGAGTGGGGACGCAGGTGCAGATCACCGGGGCCAGCCTCACACAGACCACTGCGGTGAGCTTTAACGGTGTGGCCGCGTCTGAGTTCACTGTCGACTCCGACAAGAAGGTAACCGTGACCGTTCCCACCGACGCAACCACGGGAACAATCTCGATCACCACTGCGGGGGGGACAGCCACGAGTGTAAAGAGCTTTACGGTGAAAGACTGACGCTGCGCGTACCAGGGACGGATGCGTTTTTTCAGCGACTCGAAATATCCCAAGAGAATGTGACTGCGGGAACAGATGAAAGGACTTATATGAAAGTTCAGTTTGATTATTTGAAGACCTACATCCGGCTGGCGATGGTGCTGGTGATCGGTTTCAGCACCCTATGCGCGAGCGGGCAGGACCAGGAGTTGTCAAGAGCGGCGATCCCAAAGCCGGCCAAGCGGCTCATTGGCGATTACAGCTATTCGAGTCGGACTCAGACACCGCCCTACAGCTCGGAGCAAATCCCTTACGCCAAATTGACGCACATTATTCACTTCTGCCTCGGCTTTTATTCCGACGGCTCGCTCTATATTGCCGGTGGCCCCAATGGCCTTCTCGAACCCAATCTTATCCGCCAGGCACATAAAAACGGCGTCAAAGTACAGATCGGCGTCTGCGGCCCCTTTAATGACTTTGATGACAATCCCAATGGGATGGCCACACTCATTGGCAACGTAGAGGCGTTTGTCAACGAGCACGGATACGATGGCGTGGACATCGATTGGGAATATCCCACAATGGCGGAGACCAATAACTTCTACAGTCTGATGGCGGATTTGCGGGCGGCGCTTCCTTCTCCGACCTACTTGATTTCCGCGGATGTCCCGCCTTGGGGAAACGGCGGCAACGGGTATGCCATCCCCCAAGTGGACCAGTTCGTCGATTTCTTCAACATTATGATGTACGAGTGCGCTACGTCCGGGGAGTCGGATGGGCAGCTGAATGCAGAAATCTTTTGGGATCCGACCAATCCCGACCCATGGGAGTGCCAGCCGGGAGGCGCCGCCAACGAGGCAGTCAACATATTCCTCCAGGAAGGGGTCGCGCCCTCACAGCTCAACATGGGCACCCCTTTCTACGGTTATCTCTATTCAGATGTGTCGGAATTATTTGGAGAATGCCCGCCCGCAGACCAGACGAAAGACGGAGCCTGCAAGGGCATTTCGGCTCACAACTACGGAACCTTTTTCAAACAGCGAATCAATCAAAAGGGCTGGCATACCTATTACGACCCGATTGCGCTGGTGCCGTATATGCTGCGCGTGGACGGCACGCCGGGGTTCATCACGTACGACGACGAGGTTTCGACTTACACCCGCGTGTGGTACTCCGACTGGCAGTGGAATCTGGGCGGAGTGTTCATGTGGTCGATTGATGCTGACTACGACGGCCAAACGCAGGATCTGCTCGATCAGGCGTACTTGGCCAGTCTGCCCCCGGTCAACTGATACGCGGCCCGGGAAGGCAGGGTCAGCGACCATGAGTTCATCGATCTGTTGAATCACCCGCCTAACGGCGGATTTCGGGCGAACACACCGGAAAAATTGTTAGCCGCAAGTGAGTCGAACCGTAAGGGGCAAGCGAGGCGTGTTCGACGACCGCACTTACCTTGCTTGCTGCTATCTCCGGCAACGGAGGAGTGAACAGTTGTTTCGGATTGTCCGGGTTGCGCTGAAGTTCCCAGTCTTCGATCTTTCGCACCGGGACAACTAACTCGATGGAAGGGTATTCCCAGGGGTTGTCGGCTTCGGTTGGAGGCGTTGCGTTGTTCTTAAGTTTGACCTCTCGCGGCAAGAGCGCAGGAGCAACGGCAATTCCATAGTTCCAAGCGCTCTCTGGAGTTGCTTCCCAACTCGGAAAGTCCTCCGTCGTGTACTTTGGTTCCACGCGCGGCGTCCATTTCTCCTTGATCGGCAGCGAATACACCAATGGGCCGCGCTCGATTCCGATTCCGCTCTGCGGCCAATGCGTGATGCCGATTCGCATCGGAAGAGTCAAGATCACCGTGTCGCCTGGAGCGAACTTTCGATCCAGGATCAAAAAGCCGTTGGCGTGCCGAGAAGCCTGAGTGGCAGCGCCATTGATGGCGACACTCGGTGCCTCGCACCACGCCGGTATGCGCAAGGATAGAGGAAACGTCACCGGCCGGTCGGCATCGATCTTGAAGTGAATTTGTTCCTCGAACGGATACCGAGTGGTCTGCGTAATTGCGATTTGCTGTTTATCCGGTCCCACGGTGGTTGTTACTTTCGAAGGGCCGTAGAGAACCGCGGCGAGTCCGCCGTCGTTGGTCTTCATCCACATACGAATGACGTAGTTGGAGAAGATGCGATGCACGTTGCCGCCGCAACAGGCGCCCTCTTTTCCGGGGTTCGGCTGAAAGGCCATGAGGAAGCCGCCGTGTGCCATCACGTTGTGGTCAGAGTCCAGCTTCGCAAGAAACTGATTCGGACATGAAAAGTACTGCAGCGCCTTCCAGTCTTTGCGAATTGCGCCCATACCGGCATTGAAACACGCCCGCTCCACGCGATCTGCCCACACGGCTTGTCCGGTGGCCATGAGAATGTGGCCCCAAGACCAGGAATGATCGGCGATGTCGCAGGTTTCGTGGGAGTCGAGCGAAGTTACAGTCCGGTAGTCTTCTGAAGTCGACGGGACACCGTCGATCAGCATGTGGTGGTCAAAGATGCGGCGCTGGGCGGCAAGCGCAAACTTCAGATACTCATCCTTCCCTGTATAGCAGTAGAGAATGGCGGGGAGTTTCGCCACCTCGATATGGGTGACACCATGCGAGTTAATAGGAGTCGCCGCGTAGACGCGCAGTTCCGAGAGATCGCCATGTTCCGGATCGGCAGCGCCCTTCATGTACTCTTTCCAGGCAGTTTCGGCCATCTCAAGTAGACGGTGGTCGCCGCTGCGCTGGTAACACCACAAGATGGACTCGATGTTGATTACGTTCCGAGTGGGCGACCCATAGGAAGCTTTGTCGAGCAGATAGTGCTTCTGCATTTTGGCTACAATGTCTTCGCTCGTGATAGCACCTTGGGCTAGCCGGGCATCGGAGAGGGCCGACAAAGCGCGAAAGAACAGAGCGTGCGGCCAGCGATGAAAATCGCCGTTGGGATCCTGGAAGAATTTGGGCCCAAGATAGCCATCCTCGGAGGCGTGCGCCAGCGTGTAGTCAATGCGGGTACGAACCAGTTCCATAAGGCGCTGGTCCCCGAGAACCACGGCCAAACGGGTGGCGCCGTCCACCCAATACGCCGTTTGTTCCCATGGCCACCAGGATTCGGCGGTTTCCTCGCCAGCCCAGTACGCCCGGTTGAATGGAGATGAAACCTCTGGCAACTTGGAAGCGAGTTGCGATGCTTCCCTCTCGAGGTGCGTGCGGAGCCAACCGGCAGGCCTCACGGCTCCAGGGGGCAAAGCATGCAGCGCAGCATACGAGCGGCCATCCGGGCTTGTTTCTGCTCCCTCGAGTGCAGAACTTATACCCATGAGCATTGCCGAACTCAAGGCTGCAAGGCGAAGGAATTCCCGGCGGTCCATTTCGCATTCCGTGCGGCACCGCTCGTTTTCCATTTCGGCTCCTTTCTTGCTTTTGCCAGAACGATGATGGCTCGATGCCAGAGTCAAATCCTGCAGGTCTGCTCTAGAAGCTGAATCTTCTGGACCGGCAACCCTGTTTCGGGCAGTGGGGCCGCAAGCATAGAGCGTCAACTACGACTGCCTAATTTAATTAAAACGATTCAAACAAGCAAACTCTTTAATTTGTTAGAGCGGCCCGTCACACACACCTGTGGTTCGGATCGAAAGGTTCGGCTGTGCAGATTCCACCGGCTTCCGCCGTTTCTTCAAGCGGGGCGCTCTTTCCTAATGCATTGACGATGCCAATTGCCGTTCTTCGCCAACTTCGCCGTTAGCAAAGGCAAAGCCTCAGAAGCTAACATCTTCTTGGTCTCCTTCGTTCGAAAAAGAGCACACGAGCGCCTCCGTGCGGGCTGCAATGGAGGAAACTCGTGGAACTGGTTCGCGCCTTTGCCGCCGCAAAATGTTTACAGATCCTGATCGCGAAGCTGGGCGACGACCATTTTGGCGGTCATCTGCGCGCCTGCGCGCCAACGCAGGCCGGGGTCCACCAGCGATGGTGGAAACGCTCTAGCGCATCTCCGGCGCAGCTACGGCCAGCGGGGACCTATTTCGCAAAACCTCCGGCTATCGGCGGCGCTAACCGATACGCAGGTTATGTTAGAAAGGAAAGTTACGGGAGTCATTCCAATGTTCCAGTTGAATCGTCGCGCTCTACTTCGTTCTGGCCTGCTCCTTTCTGCCGGCAACCTCTTCCTCAATCCTCGTTTTGCAGTCACCCAGGCTCTGCTCGGCGCCACAGCGCAGACGGAGAATGGAGGCCCGATCCATGCCATGTCGGCGAGCGATCTCGCTCCGCGGGAGCAACTCCTCCTTGACTTCAACTGGCGTTTCTTGCAGGGCCACGGTTGCGACCCCGCTCGCGATCTCGGCCTGGGTTCCACGCAGGGGGATTTTAATAAGACTGGCGGGTTTGAATTCGCTTTGGCAAAGTACAACGACGCGAGTTGGCGGGCTTTGAACCTGCCTCACGATTGGGCGGTTGAACTGCCCTTCGTCCACGACAAGGCGCTGGAGGATCATGGCTTCAAGCCGCTGGGACGAAGCTATCCCGAGACCAGCGTGGGCTGGTACCGCCGCGTCTTCGACGTGCCCAAGAGCGACCAAGGCCGGCGCGTATTCCTCGATTTCGATGGCGTTTTTCGCAGCGCGCTGGTTTTTTGCAATGGCAATTTTATCGGCCGCAACGACAACGGCTACGTCCCGTTTCGCTTCGATCTGACCGATTTTCTTTTCTATGGGGAGAAGAACTGCATTACGGTTCGCGTGGATGCGTCGTTGGGCGACGGCTGGTTCTACGAAGGCGCTGGCATCTATCGCCACGTTTGGCTCACCAAGACCTATCCTCTGCGCCTGGGCCAATGGGACACGGTTGTACGTACAGAAGTACAAGGAAATAACGCAACGTTGAAACTCAGCACCGTCGTCGAAAATGCCGGGAACGCCGCAGAAAGCTGTCGCGTGCGTTGGCAAATTCTGGATGCGGCAGGAAAAACAGTGTCCACTACCGAATCGCCGGTCGCGGAAGTTGCCGCGGACGGAAAGCAAAGCTTCAGCGCGATCGCAAAGCTCGGACATCCGGCCCTGTGGTCACCGGAAGAGCCGAATCTCTATTGCGCCGTCGCTTCTGTCGACGCCGGCGGCAACACCCGCGACCGCGACCAGGCCGTCTTCGGCGTGCGCACGCTGGCTTTCGATGCGGACCGTGGCTTTTTCTTGAACGGTATAAGCACACCAATCCAAGGCACCTGTAACCATCAGGACCACGCTGGCGTTGGTGCTGCTTTACCCGATCCTTTGCATGCTT
>Ga0302282_1002043_pt1 | contig 14028 bp, 7 predicted proteins | sample III_Fen_E1_3_FD_198763 | JGI IMG/M metagenome (GOLD analysis project Ga0302282, IMG submission 198763) | Peat permafrost microbial communities from Stordalen Mire near Abisko, Sweden - III_Fen_E1_3 | ecosystem: Environmental > Terrestrial > Soil > Wetlands > Permafrost | place: Sweden: Abisko... | reverse complement strand
TGATCGAGGTGGCATTTGTAGCGGTGACGGTGAGCACGGTGGAACTGCCGGCGGCGATTGTGCTGGAGCCGGCGGTGATGGCGACGGTGGGCGGCGTGGGGACTTGAACCTTCAGGTCGATGAGAACATAGGTTGCGCCGCCGCATTTATCCCACTCTTCCACGGTGGTTTGCTGCGAGCCGGCGCTGAGCGCGAGGCTGTAATTCATCGATGTTGAATCCACAACGTAGGTGAGCTTGTTGTTGACGTAGATTCCCATGGAGGCCACGCCCTTGGTGCAGGTGGTGGTTGAAGCGCTGGCCACGAATTGCACCGGAGAAGTCACGGTGGAGTCGTTGGTTGGACTGGTGACAGTGACGGTTGCGAATGCAGGGGACACGAGCGCGAGGAGTGCGAAAAGGATACGGGGGAGGGACTTCATGATGCCGCCTTTGGATTTGGCTTAACGTGCGCGTCGCGCGTCGTTCCTGGGCGACTGAATCGCCTTGCCCAATCCGGCAGTTGCGCCGGATTGAGGGGCTGGAAGTACGATGCAGTCCCCGACTGACAAGCCGCCGAGGGGTATTGGCGCGGCCCGGTTGGGCTGGCCGCGCTGTATCCCGCCCGTGAAGCAGAGGTTGTATAGTTGGGGCGAATGTTGTGGATGCGCCGGACGAAGCTTTGCGGTGCGGGAGGATTTAGTTGGAGAACGAAAAAGGGCGGAAGCTCCGGTCGCAGGCTTGGTTTGGCGGGAACGATAAGGACGGGTTCATTCACCGCAGCTGGATGCGTAACCAGGGGTTTCCCGGCGATGTGTTCGACGGCCGGCCGGTGATTGGGATCTGCAATACATGGAGCGAGTTGACGCCGTGCAATGCGCATTTTCGCGAGCTGGCGCAGCGGGTGAAGAACGGCGTCTGGGAAGCGGGTGGGTTTCCGCTGGAGTTCCCGGTTACGTCGATGGGCGAAACCAATATGCGGCCCACGGCGGCCATGTTTCGGAATCTCGTCAGCATGGATGTGGAGGAATCGATCCGCGCCAACCCGATTGACGGGGTGGTGCTGATGTGCGGGTGCGACAAGACGACCCCTAGCCTGGTGATGGGCGCAGCCAGTTGCGATGTGCCGACGATTGTGCTGAGCGGTGGGCCGATGCTGAACGGGCGGTATCGCGGGGAGCCGATTGGGTCCGGCACGGTGGTTTGGCGGTTCAGCGAGGCAGTGAAGGCCGGCTTGATGACGGAGCGAGAGTTCATGGACGCGGAGAGCTGCATGAGTCGGTCGGCCGGGCATTGCATGACCATGGGGACGGCCTCGACGATGGCGTGCATGGTGGAGTCCCTGGGGCTGACGCTGCCGGGGAATGCGGCGATTCCAGCGGTGGACTCGCGGCGCGCGGTGCTGGCGCACGAAACAGGGCGTCGGATTGTGGGGATGGTGCACGAGGACTTGCGCATATCCAAAATCCTGAGGCGCGAGGCGTTTCAGAACGCGATTCGCGCGAATGCGGCGGTGGGAGGATCGACCAATGCGGTGATTCATCTTCTGGCGTTTGCGGGACGGGTCGGCATCCCACTCACGCTGGACGATTGGGACAAGTATGGCCGCGATGTGCGGACGATCCTGGACATTCAGCCTTCAGGGAAGTTCCTGATGGAGGAGTTCTATTACGCGGGCGGGTTGCCGGCAGTGCTGAGCAAGCTGGCGGATGCGGGGCAGTTGGACGCGGACGCGCTGACGGTGAACGGGCGCACGATGGGCGAGAACGTGAAGGGCGCGCCGGTGTGGGGGACGGACGTGATTCGCGCGTACGACAATCCGCTGGTTGAGTCCGGCGGGATCGCGGTGCTGAAGGGGAATCTATGCCCGGATGGAGCGGTGCTGAAGCCATCGGCGGCGTCGCCGGAGTTGATGAAGCACCGTGGGCGCGCGGTGGTGTTTGAAAGCATTGAGGAGTACAAGGCGCGGATCGAGGACCCTGCGCTCGAGATCGACGAGACCAGCGTGATGGTGCTGAAGAACTGCGGGCCGAAGGGTTATCCGGGCATGGCGGAGGTGGGCAACATGGGGCTGCCGCCGAAGCTGCTGGCTCGTGGCATTTCAGACATGGTGCGGATCAGCGATGCGCGGATGAGCGGGACGGCCTATGGGACGGTGGTGCTGCATGTGTGTCCCGAGGCGGCTGTTGGGGGACCGCTGGCGCTGGTGCGCGAGGGCGACTGGATTGAGCTGGATGTGGAAGCCCGGCGGCTGCATCTGGATGTGGACGAGGCGGAGCTGGCACGGAGGCGCGCGGAGTGGGTTGCGCCGGAGCCGGCATTCAAGAGTGGATACCAGGCGCTATATGTGGAGCATGTGATGCAGGCGGACAAGGGGATGGATTTCGATTTTCTGCTGGGGTGCCGGGGGCACGAGGTGCCGCGGGAGTCGCATTAAACAGGGAACAGGGAACAGGGAATAGGGTACCGATACTTACTGGGGAAGGTTCGAGATGCAGGACGGGAATACTTCGTTCGCGCGGTATCCAAGCCTTGAAGGACGCACCGTCCTGGTGACCGGCGGAGCGACGGGGATTGGCGAGTCGATTGTGACGCACTTTGCGCGGCAGGGGGCGCGAGTGGCGTTCTTCGATGTGCAGGATGAGGCGGGGCGGGGGTTGGTGGGCGCGCTTGCCGGTGAAGGATGCGTTGCGCCGCTTTATCTGCATTGCGACTTAACGGATGTTGAGGCTTTGCGGCGTGGCGTGGACGAAGCGATTGCAGCGTTCGGCACAGTGGATGTTCTGGTGAACAATGCGGCCAACGATCAGCGCCACACAATTGAAGCAGTGACTCCGGAGTATTGGGACAAGTCGATGGCGGTGAATCTGCGGCCGCAGTTCTTCATGATCCAGGCCGTCCTGCCGGCGATGCGCAAGGCCGGTCGCGGATCGATTATCAACATGAGTTCGATTTCATGGATGATTCCGTCGACGGGCTTGCCACTCTACATTACGGCGAAGGCGGCGATTGTGGGGATGACGCGAACGCTCGCGCATGAGCTTGGGCCGGAGGGGATTCGCGTGAACGCAGTGCTGCCTGGAGCGATTGCCACGGAGAAGCAAAAGCGTCTGGTCTACACGCCGCAGTATAAGACGGAGATAATGGCGAGCCAGGCGCTGAAGCGCGACATTGAGCCTGAGGATGTGGCGCGGCTGGTGCTGTTTTTGGCAGCGGACGACTCGAGTGCGATTACGAACCAGAGCTACATCGTAGATGGCGGCTGGGTGTGAAGGCAGTGGTTAGTGACTAGTGATTAGTGGTTAGTGAGCGGCTTTCAGTCGGATTGAGGCGAGATGGGCGTATGTGGCGGAGCGAAGGTCGGATTCATTCTGTCGCTCGGGATGATGGCGGCTGGGGCTGCGGCGCAGAGTACCTCGCGGCTGTCCCCGGGCGGCGCTGGACTGCTTCCGCGATCCGCGGAGTATACGAAGGTGCAGGAGCGGCTGGCGCGGGGATGGAACACGTGGGATGTGCACAGTGTGACCACGCAGGTGCTGCTGCCGGAGGGCTTGGCGATTCATGTCGGGATGAAGCACAACACTACGCTGTATGGCGACGCATTCCTGGGAGACGCGCTGATTGGCAGGATGGGAAAAGGGGACGAGGTGGTAACTCCGGGGCCGCATGCCTGGGATGGGAGCAATACGGATCTCTCGATTGAGTGGGAGGGGCACAAGTGGAGGGTTCAGACCGAGCAAAGCGGTGAAGATCTGGTTATGCTGGTGACGCCGCTTCCCTCGAAGAGTGCCTCGACATTACCGCCGACTGTCGTCGTCTGGGTTGACTACCTATGGAACCGGCCAGGAGCCGTGACCCGACGTGGGGATGTTATCGAAGCGAATGGCGCACGGGGTGTCCTGCCGATTTACTGCACTTGCGAAACGTCGCCCGGCATGGAGAAGCCGGTGAATGCGCCAGTGGAGGGACCATACTTTGCGGCTGACCTGACGGAGCCGATCGGGATCAGTACTGGGAAGCGGCACACGCTGAAGGAGATTGCCGTTCGAGTGAGCCTCAAGGGGTCCTATCGGGGAATTCTGGCTGAGAAGAAAGAGCTGCGCCCGATCTACGACGCAATTGAAACCACCCTCGGTTGGGACACGATCTACGATCCCGAAAAGCAGCGCGTAATTTCCCCTGTCAGCCGCGTCTGGAGCGTGAGTTGGGGCGGCTACGTTCTCTTCGACTGGGACACCTTCTTCGCGGCCACGCTGGCTTCCATCGGCGACAAGGATCTGGCCTACGCCAATGCCATCGAGATTCTGCGCGAAGAGACACCGCAGGGGTTCGTTCCCAACTACGCCCGCGCCGGAAACTGGAAGAGCTCAGACCGATCCGAGCCGCCGGTGGGCGCTATCACCGTGCTGGGCTTATACAAGCAGTTCCATGACCGGTGGTTTCTTGAGGATGCTTATGAGCCGCTGCTGAAGTGGAATCGGTGGTGGGCGGCGCATCGCGACATCGATGGCTACCTGGCGTGGGGCAGCGATGGACACAATGAGCCGGAAGATTTGGACGATAGTGCGCGGGGGACGCGTGCGGGCGCGATTCTGGAGTCGGGGCTGGATAACAGTCCCATGTATGACGGCACCTTCTACAACCCCAAGACGCACCTGTTGGAGTATGCCGATGTGGGGCTGATGAGCATGTACATTGCGGACTGCGATACGCTGGCGGAGATTGCGACGGAACTGGGCAAGGCAGATGAAGCGCGGGAGTTGAAGGAGCGCGGGGAGAAGTATCGCGCCAAGTTGAAGACGATGTGGGATGAGAAGGCGGGGATGTTTCTGAATCGCGATCTGCATGAGGGCACGACGGTGACGCGGCTCTCGCCGACAAACTTTTATCCGCTGCTGGCAAAGGCGGCCACGCCGGCGCAGGCGCGGAGGATGATTGACGGGCACCTGACGAATCCGAATGAGTTCTGGGGTGAGTGGGTGATGCCGTCGATAGCGCGCAACGATGCGGCGTTCAAGGATCAGAATTATTGGCGAGGGCGAATCTGGGGCCCCATGAATTACCTGGTCTACCTGGGTCTTGCGAACTATGGCGTGGCGGACCGGGATGGGGCGTCTGTGCGCGAGGGATTTGCGGGGGATTCGTACGCGTTGTTTCTGAAGGAGTGGACCGAAAAGGGGCACGTGCATGAGAACTACAACGCGATAACCGGCACGGGCGACGATGTCACCAGCAGCGACCGGTTTTATCATTGGGGAGCGCTGCTGGGGTATGTCGAGTACCTGGAGCAGAGCGGGGCATTCGCCCATTAGAGCGGTGCGTTCGCTTTTGGGCCGGATGCTGCGCGCAATGAGCCTGCAACCAATGCAAGCTCAGGACCTGATGGCTTAACATGCTCACGAGGCTTTTCCAACATGATTGAGGGATTGAATATGCGTTTCCGCCTTCCTGCATTCCTGATTTTCGCCGCCGCCGTAATCCTGCTTGTTCTTCCGGGACAAATGAAAGCTCAAACGGCGGTTGAGGCCGCCAAGCTGGCTGCGGAGGCTGCCAAGACTGCCGGCGCGCTGCCGGAGGGGTCGCGCGCGGTGATTGTGCGGCTTTCGAATTTGCGTGTTCTGCCGGATGGGGTTTGGAAGATGCACTCCGGCGACCTGGCGCATGGCGAGGCTGTGAATGTGGACGAGGCCGGCTGGAAAGCGATGGAGCCGCAGACCGATGCGCCAAATGATGCGGTGTGGTTTCGGCAGACGTACGAGGTGCCGGCAGATCTGCATGGGTACGACCTGACGGGGTCGCGGATCTGGTTCCAGTTTCATGCGGAGGCGAATGGGCCCATGCCGGAGATTCTCTACTTCAATGGGCGGCGCGTGGCCATGGGCGACGACCTGGAGCCGGTGGTGCTGTTCGACGCGGCCAAGCCGGGCGATAAGGTGACCGTTGCCGTAAAGCTGCTGCACACAGTGGATACGAAGCGGTTCCGGGGTGCATCGCTGAAGATCGATTTTCCTGAGGGGCGGCCGAATCCGGAGGATTTGCGGGTGGAGTTTATGTCGGCGGCGCTGCTTGTTCCTTCGCTGGCGCCCGGCGATGCGGCCAAACTGGATGTGCTGCGCGGTGCGATTGAAGCGGTGGACTTGAAGGCGCTGGATGCGCATGATCAGGCCGGGTTCGATGCCAGCCTGAAAGCTGCGCATACCAAGCTAGAGGCGCTGCTGCCGCTGATGCAGACGGCGACCTGGCACTTGACGGGCAACTCGCACATTGACGCGGCGTGGCTGTGGCCTGCAACCGAAACGGTAGACGTGGTGAAGCGCACGTTTGGCACCGCGCTGCAACTCATGTACGAGTATCCGCAATACACCTATACGCAGAGTGCGGCGCAGTACAACGAGTGGGTGGCCCAGAAGTATCCCGATATGAATGCGGAGATCAAGCGCCGCATCGATGAAGGCCGCTGGGAGGTGGTGGGCGGCATGTGGGTTGAGCCGGACCTGAACATGCCGGACGGCGAGAGCTTGGTGCGGCAGTTGCTGGTGGGCAAGCGTTGGTACAAGCAGGCGTACGGTGTGGATGTGCGGATCGGTTGGAATCCGGACTCGTTTGGGTATACGTGGCAGTTGCCGCAGATCTACAAGAAGAGCGGCGTGGACTACTTTGTTACGCAGAAAATGACTTGGAACGATACGAACAAGCTGCCGTTCAAGTTGTTCTGGTGGGAGTCGCCGGATGGGTCGAAGGTGCTGGCGTATTTCCCGCATGATTATGCGAATGACAATTTGAGCCCCATACGGCTGGCGTCGGATTTGGCGACGGCGCGCAAGCAGTCGACGGACATTACGGACATCATGGACCTGTATGGAATTGGGGACCATGGCGGCGGACCCACGCGCGCGATTCTGGACGAGGGATTCCATTGGGCGGCTCAATCAACGCCGGCGAAGGTGATTCCGAAGATCAACTTCGGGATTGCGCAGACGTACTTTTCCGCGGTCGAAAAGGAAGTTGCGCCGGAGAGCCCGGAGTGGAATTACCAGTCGATTGCGAAGGGATATTCGCAGCCGCCGGCGCCGGCTATTGCGGGCCAGGTGGCAATTCCGACGTGGAAGAGCGAGCTTTATTTTGAGTATCACCGCGGGGTGATGACGACGCAGGCGAACCACAAGCGCAATATGCGGGATGCGGAAGAGCAGGTGCTGAACGCGGAGAAGTGGGCGTCGCTGGCATGGCTGGACGGGAAAGAATATCCGGGAAATGAATTGACGGAGGATTGGAAGAAGGTGCTGTTCAACCAGTTCCACGATTTGGCTGCTGGATCGGGGATTGGGGTGATTTATAAGGATGCGCAGAAGGATTATGACGTGGTGAGGTGGTCGACGAATGAGATTGGAACAGGCGCTCTAGAAAACATTGTTGAGAACGTCAACGCCTCAACGGAAGCTGCCGCGGCACGCGCTCAAGCGATTACCATTTTCAATCCGTTAGGTTGGGAGCGGTCAGGGCAGGTTTGGGTGCAGCTTCGGGACGTCAATTCCGCAAGCATGATCATCGACCCAGATAAGAAAGATACCCGCACAGTCGCGTCCCTTCTCAAGAGAACGGGCGCCAATGGGGACGAGTATCTTTTACCAATAACCGCCGTTCCAGCGCTCGGATACAAGTCGCTCTATCTGGGCAGAGGTCCGCTGCTGATATCACCGGACACCGAAGGCTCGTCGCAGATCTCAGCCAATGGGATTACGCTTGAGAATCGTATCATTCGCGTTGTCGTTGATAAGCTTAGTGGCTGCATCTCGAGCATCGCTGCCAAAGGGACTGGTTCCGAGGCGCTCGCCACTCGCGCTTGTGGAAACCAACTCCAGTTCTTCAAAGACACGCCGAAGGACTACGACGCATGGAATATCGATCCTGGGACGCTCGATGTTGCGCCAAGCGTGATTGAAAAGGCAGACTCCGTTGAATTGATCGATGGTGAGTCGGCAAACCCAGCGATCCGGATGACTCGCCATTGGCAGAACTCTAAATTCGTCCAGATCATTAGCCTCAAGGACGATCAAGTCGACATTGAGAACGACATCGATTGGCATGAATCGCATGTGCTGCTGAAGGCGGCGTTTCCATTGGCGGCTTCGGGGCCGTTTGCTACTTATGAGATTCCTTATGGGTCCATCGACCGGCCGACTACGCGGAACAATTCGTGGGAGAAGGCGCAGTTTGAGGTGCCGGCCATGCGGTGGGCGGACCTGGGTGATGGCAAGCATGGGCTGTCTGTCATCAACAACTCGAAGTATGGGTATGACGCGGCGGGGAACGTGCTGCGGTTGACGCTGCTGCGGTCGCCGAAGTGGCCTGACCCCGAGGCGGACATGGGCCATCATCACTTCCACTACGCGCTCTATCCGCATGCGGGGACGTGGAAGGATGCGCTGACGGTGCGGCATGGGTGGGAGTACAACTATCCGTTGACGGCGGTGGTTACCACGGCTCATGCGGGTACGCTGCCGGCGGAGCACTCTTTTGCTTCGGTTGCGCCGGAGAATGTGGTGCTGACGGCGGTGAAGAAGGCGGAAGATGCGAACGGTTTGATTTTCCGCGTGTACGAGTGGGCGGGGAAGGATGCTACCGTGGAGTTTCACGTGCCTCCGGGGGCGACGTCTGCTACGGTTACCAATTTGATGGAGACGCCGGAGGGTGCGCCGCTGGCCGTCACAGGCGACGTTGTGAAAGCGCCGATTAAGCCTTATGAGATTCTGACCATCCGAGTGGATTACCCGAAATGATTTCTCCCACGCTCCATCCCGATGCGGTGCGCGCAGGCTGCGAACGGCGACGCCGCTGGGGTTTTGGGCTTACGCCGCGCAGTTTTGCGCTGTTGCTTCTGGGATTGGGCTGGCTCATTCCGGGCTTCTGGGATGGCCGGATTGCCTACGCCATGCTGGTTTGGGACGCGCTGGTGCTGATGGCGGCTTTGCTGGACGGACTGCGTTTGCCGCCCGGAACAAAGTTGATTGCCACCCGCACCTGGTCGAACGCTCCGGCTCTGGATTCGGAGACCGAGATTGAGCTGACGATCGAGAACCAGGGCGAGACGATTCTCGAGTGCCGGCTGGTGGACGATTTGCCTCCGGCGCTGGTTGCCGAGCCTGTTACTCAACGGCTGACCGCGTTTCCGAATGTGCCGGCCAGCGTGCGATACAGAATTGAGCCCCAGGAACGGGGCGATTGCGAGGCGGGGTGGCTGTATGTGCGCTATCGCTCGGGGCTAGGGCTGGCGGAGCGGTGGGCCATGGCTCCGCTGACGCAGACGGTGCGCGTGTACCCGGCGCTGAGGACCGGTGAGGAGCAGCAGATTTACCTGGCGCGCAGCCGGCAGATCGACTTGCAACTGCGGCAGGTGAGGCAGCGGGGGCTGGGGCGCGACTTCGAGAGCCTGCGCGAGTACCGCGAAGGGGACGACCTGCGCGATATCTGCTGGACGGCCACGGCGCGAAGGGGCGAACTGATTACGCGCCAGTACCAGACGGAGCGCAGCCAGCCGGTTTGGATTGTGCTGGATTGCGGGCGGCTGATGCGGTCGCGCGTGGCGTTGGCGCCGGTTCCGGGCAAAGCCGCGCTGCCGGTTTCGACGCCGGGTGTGCGGGTCCACTCCAAGCTGGACCACGCTTGCACCACAGCCGTGGCGCTGGCGCAACTGGCGCTGTTTTCCGGCGACCGGGTGGGGCTGCTGGCGTATGGACAGGGGATCCAGCAGCGGCTGCTGCCGGGGCGGGGAGCGGCGCATTTGCGGCAGTTGATCGAGAGCCTGGCGCAGGTGCGGGCCGAGGCAGGCGAGGCCGACCACCTGAGGGCAACGGCCATGCTGAACCGTTTGCAGCCGCGCCGGAGCTTGATTTTGTGGGTTACGGATTTGGCCGAAACGGCGATGCGGCCGGAGGTGATCGACGGGGCCATGCAACTGCTGAAGCGGCACGTGCTGCTGTTTGTGGCCATGGCGCAGCCGGAAGTGGAGAAGATTGCCCAGGCGCGGCCAAAGAACGTGGAAGAGATGTTTCTGGCGGCCGCGGCGCAGGAGATGGCCGGGCGGCGGGAGTTGCTGCTGGCGCGGCTGCATGAGCAGGGGGCGCTGACGCTGGACCTGAATCCAGAGGCGCTGACTTCGACTGTGCTGAATAACTACCTGACGGTTAAGGAACGGGCGATGGTGTAGGCGGTCCCCAAGTCACAATCCACGCACCGTCCACAAATAAAACTGCCAAACCCGTAGCTATCTCACCCAAAATTGGGGTATGATCTAAAAACCCGCCGGACCTCGGCCACGGAGGACAAACATGTTCATGCCTGTCGCCGTACGACCTACCCGCTGAACATTGCCTCGGGCCGATTGCAAGCTCCCGCCGCTCCCAAGCGGCATCCCGAGGATGCTCAAACCCCGGGTACCAGCACTGCTCATCTTGACCAGCACTAATTGATGTTTGCAGCGTGACGCCCTCGCTGATGCTGTCGCTTTGCCGATGGCATCGTGGAGTTCCCCATGTCTGTTGTTGAATCCATCGCCCCGCAGCCGCTCGACGGCCGCGCCCGCAGTCTGTGGTCCTCGGTTCGTGAAGCCCTCAGCGGCTCGCACCAGGACTACACCACCGGCAATCTCAACCGCGCCATCCTGCTGCTCGCCATTCCCATGGTTCTGGAGATGGTGCTCGAATCGCTTTTCGCGGTCGTCGACGTTTTCTGGGTTGGCCGCCTCGGCGCAAACGCCGTGGCCACCGTGGGAATCACTGAATCCATGCTGGCGCTCGTCTTCGCCATCGGCCTAGGCGTCTCCATGTCCACCGGCGCCATGGTCGCACGGCGTATCGGTGAGAAAGACCCGGATGATGCGGCCATCGCCGGAGTCCAGGCCATTGTACTGGGCCTGTTCATCTCGATCGGCATCGGCATCCCTGCAGGCATCTTCGCGCCGCAACTGCTTCAGCTCATGGGCGCGTCGCCGACCATCGTCGCCAGTGGGTCGGGATACGCGCGCATTGCGCTGGGCGGCTGCGGCGCCATTATCATGCTGTTCCTCAACAACGCCATTTTTCGCGGCGCGGGAGATGCGGCCATCGCCATGCGCCTGCTCTGGGTCTCGAACATCATCAACCTGATCCTCGATCCCTGCCTGATCTTCGGCCTGGGGCCGTTTCCGCACATGGGCGTCACCGGCGCGGCATTGGCCACTTTTACCGGGCGCAGCATCGGAGTGCTCTACCAGTTTTACCGGCTGCTCAAGGGCACTGAGCGCATCCGGGTTCTGGCGCGCCACCTTCGCCTGAATATCCGGGTCATGGTCCGTCTTTTGCGCGTCTCCGTCACCGGCATGCTCCAGTTCGCTATCGCCAACGCAAGCTGGATGGTACTTGTGCGCATCATCTCCCTCTTCGGTTCGGCGGCGGTTGCGGGCTATACAGTGTCGATCCGCATTGTCGTCTTCTTCATCCTCCCCGCATGGGGACTCAGCAACGCCGCGGCCACCCTGGTTGGCCAGAACCTGGGCGCGCGAAAGCCTGAGCGCGCTGCGCAGGCTGTATGGCGCACAGGCCTTTACAACATGCTGTTTCTGGGAACCATCGGCATCTTCTTCTTTGTGTTCGCCGCAGACATCGTCCATCTCTTTGTGGACGACCCGGCAGTGGTCTCCATTGCCGCCATGGCGCTACGCACGCTGAGTTGCGGCAACGTCGGCTACGCATACGGCATGGTGATGCTGCAGGCCTATAACGGTGCGGGCGATACTCTCACTCCAACCATCGTCAACTTCTTCGGCTTCTGGGTTCTGGAATTGCCTCTGGCCTGGGGATTGGCAATTGGACTGCATCTTCGCTCCGAAGGCGCATTCCTCTCCATCGTCGTCGCCCAATGCGCCATTGCCGGTGCCGGCATCGTACTGTTCCGCCGGGGCCGCTGGATGCGGCAGAAAATCTAGATCGGGGGCATACAGGCTTTTCCGATCGGACCGACAAAGCGGCCGGTTCCGCTTCACCGGCCGCAAACCTCACTTTTCAACCCGCATCCCGGAATCCGTTCAGCCGGCTGGCTCATCTGAGAGAATGATGGCAGTGAATTTTTCGCGACAAAGAGTATTTTGGCTGGCGGGATTGCCGGTCTTGCTCGCGGTGCTGGCGGTTGGGCCGGCGTGCGGCCTTGCGCAGTCTGCGAACCCAAGCTCCGCGTCGAATCCATTTTTCGGCAGCGTGACCTTGAGTCCAGCGAACGACGAGATTGTGAAGCTCTCGCTTGACGAGGCAATCAGCCGTGGATTGAAGAACAACCTTGGGCTGAAAGAGGCCGAGAGCGGCGAAAGAATCTATCACGGAGAAAAGAACGAGGCGCTGCAGGAGTTTCTGCCGACGATTACGCTGACCGGCGACACCGGCGTGTATCAGCATAATTTGGCCGCGCAGGGCTTTGGGCCGGGCGTTATTGGCGAGTTTTCCAAGCTGTTTCCTGGCGGGAAACCGCCGGGGGGGTTTTCCGAGATTACGCGCGACACGCTTACCGAAGGCCAGTTTCACCTGACCCAGACGCTGTTTTCCGGGCCGGTGATCGCGGGCTGGAAAGCGGCGGGGGCGGCGGAGCGGTCGGCCTATTTCGCCAAGATGAGTGCCCGCGGCGAGGTGGTGCAGCAAGTGGCCAGCGCCTATCTGCACGCCATTGCCGAGGCCAGCGAAGTGGACAATGCCAAAGCGCTGGAGCAAGAGGACCAGGTGCTGCTGCGGCACGCGCACGACGAGCATGAGGCCGGGACCGCGTCGAATCTGGACGAATTGCGAGCGCGGGTTGAGCTGCAGCGGCAGCAACAGGTTCTGATTGCCGCGCAGAACGCGCTGGAAAAATACCTGATCCTGCTGAAACGCGAGATCGGCATCGATTCCGGGCAGAAAATTGAGCTTACCGACCATGCGCCTTATAGCGAGCTTGCTGCCGGAACTCCGGAAGAGGTTCGCGCTATTGCTTACAAGAATCGTCAGGACTTCCAGAACCTGCAAAACCAGCAGGTGGAGTTCAAGGCGATCCACGCAGCGTATCGCAGCCAGCGGCTGCCGACTCTGAGCTTCAACGGCTACTACGGCGTGAGTGAGGTAACCACTGTGGGCACACACGGCACGTTTGCCGCGGTTGGCACGCTGAGCGTGCCGCTGTTCCGCGAAGGCAAGCTGCGGGGCGATACGGAATCGGCGCAGGCCGAGTTATCGGCTGTGGACGCCCAACTGGACGACCTGCGCAGCCACATCGACCAGCAGGTGCGCTCGGCGCTTCTGGACGTGGACTCATCGCTCAAGCTGGTCGAGGTAGCCCGCTCGAATGTGGAACTGGCGACGCGCGCCTTGAGCGACGAGACCGATCGCGTGGACGCGGGTGTGGACGACAACCTGCCCCTGGTTACCGCGCAGGCCACGCTGGCCGCCGCGCAAAGCAATCTTGTGGAGAGCCTTTATCAATACAATCTGGCGAAGCTGGCGCTGGCCCGCGCATCCGGGGTTCTGGAGACGCAGTACCGTGTTTACCTGGGGCGATAGGGAACCTCTGAATATGGGCCTGTCCCACGCAGGCAATTCCCTTAACAGCTAAAGCAGTCCTAAAGTTGGTGTATCCCGGCAGGGGCTAGCTCAACTTCCGCGGTTTGAGCGAGAAGTCCTTTTTTCAGCGCCGGCGGGGTGAAGTTTCCACTACATCGGCGCGAATTCCGGTACAGCCGGGAGCTTCAGTCCGAGCCTTTGCAACAGCACAAGCTGATGCTCGTTGGGCTGGCCGATGCAGCGTTTGCGCAGCGTGACTCCGTTGCGCGTTGGCAGCGCCACATCCACCATGGCGATCTCCGGCAGCTCGCGGTAGACTTTCCTTGCTTCGTCGCCCAGGCCGGCCTGGCGGCACTGCGCTTCCAGCGTTTTCCATATCCCATAGGCCAGGAAGCAAACCAGAATATGAGCCTGCACCCGTTGCGGCTTCTGGTGCCAGACCGGGCGCAGCTGCAAATCGGACTTCTGGATGTGGAAGGCGTTTTCGGCTTCGG
>Ga0302282_1002000_pt1 | contig 14208 bp, 11 predicted proteins | sample III_Fen_E1_3_FD_198763 | JGI IMG/M metagenome (GOLD analysis project Ga0302282, IMG submission 198763) | Peat permafrost microbial communities from Stordalen Mire near Abisko, Sweden - III_Fen_E1_3 | ecosystem: Environmental > Terrestrial > Soil > Wetlands > Permafrost | place: Sweden: Abisko... | reverse complement strand
CGGCTTGGTTTTCCGCCGGTCACTAAACGGTGCGCTTTCTGGACGGTTGGAAAATCACGTTTACATCCGTGTTCATCTGTGTCCATCCGTGGTTTTAAATCTGTTTTACTGAATCGTTCCGGCTAAGAAATTACGACTCGGTCAGGGTGAGGAGGATGTCCGCATACCAGGCGCAATTCAGGCCCAGGGTTTCATCCAGTTGCAAATCCCGCCCGCTCATGTCCACGCGCGAGGAATGCACCCCCAGCAATTTCCACGGCAGCTCCTCCCCCGTCGCCCGCCGCCGCATCACCACGGGTGCCCCGCTCATGCCCCGGTGCGTGCGCGCATCGGTCAGAAAATAGCCCGCGCCTTGAAAGCGCAGGCCGAACGACGACGCAATGGCCGCCTGCCGCACCACGGGCAGGTGGTGCAATCCATCGTGAAAACCCAGCGGAAACCCGACGATCAGCACGGAATCGCCAACGTCCACCTCGACCAACGATTGCAGGAGGTGCGCGGGCGTGAATGCCTGGATCATCACTTTTTCCGGCAGCGCCGCCCGATCAAGTTCGACGACGGCCACGTCAATCTCGCCCCCGGTATCCTTCCCTTGATGCCAGACGCTTTTGCCCTCCAGATACAACATCACCGACAGCCCCGTCGAACGGGTGAGATTGTCGGGGTCGCTGTGGAGCTCGATTTCCACCCGGTTGGGCGTGTGCTTGCTCGGCTTGTCAATGACCACATGCCGGCTCGTCACCAAGAACAACCGGTCGTTGCGCTCGAAGAAGAAACCGCTGGCTTCGGTCAGCGGACGCTTGTTATCGAACGTCGAGACCCGGGTGGTGGTCAGGAGCAACGGCTCGATCATGGAAGTTTTCCTCATCTGACGCGTAGCTTGCGCTTTGCAGGCCCGGGTTTCAAGGACAATTGGCGCTCCGCAATTTACGGATTATACCGGGGTTGGGTTGCCATCTGAATCAAATATTCTGAACACCTCGCGGCCATCGGTCTCATTCAATCTCCTTCGTTTATATCAATATCGCCCGTCTCCAAAAACTGTGCTCTCGCCCGATCAAGTGCAGAACCGAGACGTCGCCAATCGGATGGCTTCATGTCTTTTGGATGCGACGGGGCGGACCAAACACACTCGATCTCCACGTTGAGGCTCAGGCTATGAATGCACTGAAAGGCTGCAATCCAGTCGCAAAAAGTCGTCTCGGCATCAAAACCATGCGGACCAAGGCGATCACGGATGCCATGCAAAACTTGCTGGCGATGCTCCAACATCAAATCAACCGTTCGCTGTGCCAGCCGGGCACAAAACTCCGCAGGTGCCCGCCGCTCTCTGCCACGGCAAATGGACAACCACATAACCCAGTCAATAAACTCGCGATCTCGAATGCCAAGCACCGGCTCCAAAATTGAAACGCCCATCAACGTAGCTGGAAAGGTGACGCCCTGAAACGTAATCGGGCGAAACTCGTAATCATCGAATTCCATATGACGTCAATACCATCTTTTGGTTGGATTCATGATTCAGGTGTCATGGCCAGCAATTTGGTCAGGGCCACGAATTGGTCGAGGCTTAATTTTTCGGCGCGTTCCAGGGGGGAGATATTCAGGGTGGCGAAGGCGGCGGCCAATTGTTCCTTGGGGTGGTCCTGTTTCAAGAGTTTCAACATCATTTTGCGGCGCTGGGAGAAGGCCCGTTTCACCAGGCGAACAAAGGGCGGGCGCAGGTGTTCGGGAAGGAGCGGCTGCTCCCGGCGCACGAGGCAGACGCAGGCGGAATCCACCTCGGGCGAGGGGAAAAAGCAGCCGGGCGGAATCTTGAACCAGGCCCGCGGGGCAAAATCGAGCTGCACGAGCAAAGTGAGGATGCCGTAATCATCGTCGTCGGTGCGGGCCATGAGGCGTTGGGCGACCTCGAGCTGGAGGGTGACCACGAGCATTTGCGGCGCGCGCGCCCCGGCGGCCAGCTCCACCAGGATGGGCGAGGCGACGGAGTAGGGCAGGTTGGCGACCAGTTTCCAGTCGCGCCAGTCGCGGGGCGGTTGCCGGAGAAAAGCCAGGGCATCGGCGGCGACCAGTTCAAACCGGGGCGGGGTGAAAGCGGCGAAGCGTTCGCGCAAGAATTCGACGAGGCGGGCGTCTTTTTCGATGGCCAGCACTTCGCCCGCCCGCGCCAGCAGCAGTTCGGTGAGCGGGCCGAGTCCGGGGCCGACCTCCAGCACCTTGTCGGACGGGGACAGGTCGGCGGCGGCAACGATGCGCTCAAGTTGGTGCGCGTCGTGCAAGAAGTTCTGGCCGAGGGATTTGGTGAGCTGAATCCCGCGGCGGTCGAGCAGTTCGCGCATTTCGGACAATTTCATGCGGAAAAAATAGAGGAATACAAATTTTTGGCCACAAAAGAACGCCGGGCAGGTGGCGTGATTCGTGCCGCCGGCTTTCTGAAGATTGTTTCACCTGCGGATCATTGCGGTTTGGCGGGGGCGGGCAATTGATAGAGAACGAGATGGTCGCCGGAGAAAACCGGCGTGAATCTGGCATCGCAATACTGGCGGAAGGGCGAGGAGGGACCGGTGTAATCGGTCAGGGAAACATTGCTGCCGGACGAAGCCACCGACTGAAAACGGGCGAACGAGGCGAACCATTGCCGCAGGTTGTATTTGGGAAAACTGCCGTAGGTGGTAACGACATCCATGAGCAGCACATGGGTGAAGCCAGCCTTTTGCAGTTGTGGCCATTCGGCATCCAGGGCGGAAACCGTATGGAGAGCCAGCACGTTGCGATCCAGCCACAGCGCGGGGGATGCGCCGTAATGCTCAAAGCCCAGAATGACCCGCGCGCCGGGTGGAAGCAACGCGGCCACCTGCGGAAACTGGGGGTAGCCAGGGACGCGCGGGGCTTCCAAATGACTGGTAAACCAGGTGGCGGTCAGCAACTGCACGCCCGCCAGAACGATGACCGTCCAACGCCATTGGGCATGGGTCGGAAGCCGCGCCGCGAGATAGTTGAACCCCAACGCCGCCCCGATGACTGCCCAAGCCAGGCTGGGCAAGAGGTACTGGGGCTCGGGAATCTTGGCGGGGACCAGCACAAAGTAAATCAAATTCGCAGCCAGAATGGCCCATTTGAGCCAGGGATGGATTCCGGCCCCGCCATTTTTGAGCGCGAGGAGGCAGCCGAGAACCCCCAGCAAGCCCATGCCGTAGGGCACCAAGCAGCCGACGAGGAACACGTAAAATTTGAGGCTTAAAATCACGTCGATGAAGCTGCGCGAGGAGAGCCGGAGGATGGAATAGGGGGTGTCGGGATCCCGAATCTCGAGCGAAAGCCAGGCGGCCAGCCCCAGCAAGGGAAGCCAGCCCCATAAAATGGAGAGGCGAAGGAAGTCGCCGATTTTCCGGCAATCGCGGGCAATCAGCAAGGCCACCAGGATGGGCAAGCCGAAGACCGCAACGCTCAATTTGGCCAGCACGGCAAAAAGGAAAGCGGCGCTCGAGGCGGGGAGGTGGTTTTTCAGGGCAAACCAGAAGGCGGCCAGCATGCCGGTGGTGCAGAGGATGTCGGGCATCGGGACGTGGCCGAGATGCAAAAACAGGGGCGATGCGGTCCACAGGGCCGCACCGGCCACGGCGACGCCCGGCGCGAGCCATTGCCGGAGGATGAGATACATCAATGCGATGGAGAGCAGGGCAAAAGTGATGGAGACGAGGCGCACCGTGGCCGCATCATGGCCCAGCAGCCCCGCCAGCGGCCAGCCGAGCACGCCGTGAAACGGAAACTCCTGCCGGATGACGGTGAACGGGCGGGTTTCATATCCGGGCAGGGAAAAGGTCGCTTTGGGCGTAAGCACCGCGCTCCAGCCTTCGTGGAAGATTCGGCGGGAGGCGTCAAACGTCTGGTTCTGCCGCTCGTAGTGTTGGGACAAAAACGGGCCGTCAAGGTGAATCAAGCATAGCGCCAGAAAGCCGGCTTGCAGCAAAACCACAACGAGCCAACCCATCCGCGATGAGCCAGGTGGACAGGATGGGCTGGAAGGGTTTGGCATGATCAGCGGCGGGGCGCAAGATAACGGGGAGGCGTTCGCCCGGTCAAGCCTTTAAAGGTTTGCGGGCTTTGCGGGCGGGTGGTCCCGCGTGGTCCCGCCGCCCCCGCCGCCCGCCGTCTGCCCGCCCCGGCCCGCCCCGGCCCGCCCCGGCCCGCCCCGCGCCCGGCAACATTTTTGACTTGAAAAGTGCCTGTAATTTAAGCAGGGTGTCACAGGAATGTGCTGTTTTGAGGGCGCTACTGGGAGCCGCAGGTCATTTCTGACCGCTGGATAGCTTTGGCATGCGACTTGCTTTAATTGTTATGGAATGTCGTCGTTGCAAAATACATACGATAAAGAGGCACCAAGGTTGGAGCCGAGTTTTTTGGTGCGGTCGGGTCATGAGTCGCTTCCGCCTGGACTCATCCGGCCTTTCGAACCTGGCGGTTCAGCGCGGTTGCGCTAAGGTGGTTTTATGATACTTTATGCAGGATTCAACCTCCCAACCCCCTCCAGGCAAAGCCGGTCGTCCGGTTTGACCTTGGTTGAGGTGCTGGTTTCGTTTGCGGTTCTGGGCCTGACTTCCGGCGGATTACTCATGGGATATGTGCAAATCAACCGGCTGGCGGAGTGGAGTTCCATGTCGTTGGCGGCCCAGTCCGTCGCCCAGCAGGGATATGAGCAGGTGAAGTCGGCGGCCTGGAATTTCGGGCCGGCGTCCAACGCCACCAACTGGCCCAACCAGGATGATCAATTGGGCTTCCCGGCGAGTCTGGGTTATACCAACATTACCACCACCAGCACGCTGGATGTTCCTTCCACCGGGGTGGCGATGGTGGTGACGAATTTCATCAGCATCACCAACATCAATTCGTTGAACCCGCCGCTGCGCCAGATTCGCTCGGATTGTGTCTGGACCTTTCCTTCCACCCAGCAAATATTCACCAACACCGTCATTTCCCTGCGCGCGCCGGACGCCTGAATCATGAAACTCTTTTCCGTCATGCCCGCCCAGCAGAGGGGGCTTTCCGCTTTCACCCTGGTGGAAATAATGCTTTCCACCTGGACCTACGCCTTCGTGCTGATCGGGGTGGTGATCGCCATTCAAATTTTCTCGCTGCGGGTTTATACGCTGGCCGATACCAAGCTGAGAGCCACCCAGGGCGCGCGCCAGGCGTTGAGCCAGATCGAGAATGACATCCGGCAGTCCGTGGCGGTGTCGATAGGAAATTGCTCCAGCGATAATGCCTCGTCGTTTCAGGCCGTCCCCAGCACCAACCTCGCCGCCGGCAACGCGCTGATCGTTTACGCCGTCACGAATCTGGCCGCGCCGTACACGCTTTACTATCTGGAAACCAACAATCCCGGCGGCGGGATGGCTTCCAACAACCTGATGTGCCTGCAAGTCGGGATTGGTTCCAGCAATCTGCTCAAACTGGCGACCTATGTCACCAATTCGATCCTCTTCACCGGCGAGGATTGCCAAGGCAACGTCTTGTCGAATACCACGGGCAACCAGGTTTTTGGCGTGACCCTGCAATTTTGCCAGTTCGAATACGCCTATGGCAGCAATGCCTTTAACTATTATCAGGCGCGCACCAAGATTTGTCGGCGGAATTAAAACTTAAAAGAGGGAAGTACTATGCAAATCAATTACCACCAGACGCAAGCCGATCGCGGCGGTTTTGCCCTGCCTACCACGCTCATCATCCTTGGTGCCCTCCTGCTGGTTTTCGCCACCATTTTCAGCCTGATGTCCAGCAATGCCGTCAATACCCAGCGCAACAAACAGTATTTCACCAGCCAGTCGGCGGCCGAGGCGGCGGCGGAGATCGTGATCAGCGCGATGTATCGCGACTTTCTTGCTCATAGCCTGGTCACCAACGGGACGGGTTACACGACCCTGCCCGCCACCATTGACCAATCCTCCTGGCCGGTCCAATATGTTTTCAGCGACACCAACGGGGTGGCCAACCAGGTGAGTGTGGTGGTTGGCCCAGAGGTCAATACCCAGCTGACCTCGGGACAATATCACGGCTTGTATTCCTATGCCCGGACTTGCACCGTGATTGCCAAAGCCACCCCAATCAGCCAGCCGCAGACGGTTCCGGCGGCCGTTCAGGAGCAGATGCAATTTGCCGAAATCCCGCTTTTCCAGTACGCCATTTTTTTCAACGTCAATTTGGAAATGGATCCGGGTGCCACCATGACCGTCACCGGCCCGGTCTTTTGCAATCAGAATATTTGGGAGGGGTCCACATTGTTGAGCTTTGCATCCACCGTCCAAGCCGCAGGCACGAATTCCGACACCGTCAACAATCCTTTTGCGGTTTGGAAACCGGGGTCGGCTCCGGCCACGTTTTTACTTGGAACGAGCGAGCCGGAGAATGGTGTGAAACCGCTGATGATGCCGATCGGCACGAATAACGATCCGGCCGTTGTCCGCAGCGTCCTGGACCTGCCGCCCACGGCCTATGCCATGGGCACTGCGGGAGCTTATACGGCGAACGGCCAGGTATATATGGCCAACGAAGCCAATTTGATCGTCAGCAATGCCGTCTATGGCACGAATTCCCCGTCGCCGGTGGGAACCAACCTCTTCGTCTATCTTCAGGATTCGGCGGCGGCTCCCTATCTGACCCTGGTGACCAATGATTATTATGTCATGACGAACCGGTTGGTTCATTCCACCTATCCCACCAACTATGTGCCGGCTTGTTTCTGCTCAAATATTGTTTATGCCGGCTATACCTTTGCCACCAATGTCGCGTTTGGTGACTGGCGCGAGATGCACAGCGGGCAGTCGGCCACTTCCCGAACGGTCCAGGCGGTCCAAATCAGCGTCACCAACTTGTGCACCTGGTTCAAGAACAGCCAGGTCAACGGAGGCGCGATCTTTAATACCCAGATAAGCAATCATTGGAATTACGGGATTTGTTCCCTGTTTGTTTACAACAGTGTGCCCCCGACGGCCACGACGCTGCCGGCCGTGCGCATGGTGAATGGCGCGCGGTTGCCGGACTCCGGCTTGACCGTGATCACGCCTTTTCCCATTTATGTAAAGGGGGATTATAATGTGATGGACGCCACCGGCACCTCCAGTGCCGGCAGCACGACGCACACCAAACCCGCCGCCCTGATGGGGGATGCGGTCACCATTCTTTCCAATGGCTGGCAGGATTCGACGACCAGCGAAAATCCCGTTGCCCAGGTCACCACGGTGAATGCGGCGGCGATGGGCGGCATTGTGCAAACCTCGCCGCTGAATCCGACCCTCAACGGCTGGAGCTACAGCGGCGGGGCGCACAATTTCCTGCGCAATCTGGAAAATTGGCATGGGGTCACCTTGAACTACAACGGTTCGATTGTGGTTCCATTCTACAGCAAGTATGCGACCAATCAACTGGCCTCGGGTATCAGCGGCGGGGCGGCGACGACGGCCTATTATACTCCCCCGAACCGCAACTATGCGTTCGACCTCAATTTCCTGAATGACACCCTCATCCCGCCGCTGACCCCTCGCAGCCTGGCCTTGGTGCGCGGACAATGGTCCACCGTGAACGGGTTTTAGGCCGACCATCAGGGAAATCCGGCAGTCGCCTGTGGATCCAAAACACAGCATGGGTGCCCGGACGGGATGATTTTCATCAAAATCACCGGCTCGCTGCGCCGCCCCGCCCTGGGCGCTTGCTTCAACTTATTGAAAGATAACGACCTACCTGACTGGCTCGCGCCGGCGGGCGGGCCGTTTTTTTTGGTGGGTTAATCTCTTGATGTTTTTTGTTGAAGATGAGTGTAGAGTGCAGTCGTTGAACTCCAAACCTAAACCGGCCGTTGTTTCAGGTCAGTGCCTTGCGCCTGCTGAGGGTGGGGCAAAGGAGAGTCAAAATGCCCTTCGATAAAGACACGCTGATGGCGCAAGCCGAGGCCCGAACCGCGCAAGCCGATCTGCGGACGGAACAGGCCAACACCCGCACGGACGAGGCCAATGTCCGCACGGTGGAGGCGGATTCGCGAACGGCGGAAGCCAATACCCGCACGGCGCAGGCGGATTTGCGGACGGGCAAGGCCGAGGCGCAGGGGGATGCGCTGCGCGTTTCCGAATTGAGCTATCGGCGGCTCTTTGAATCGGCGCGGGACGGCATTCTGATATTGGATGCTGAGACGGGCCGCATCGTGGACGTGAATCCGTTCTTGACGGAACTGCTGGGTTTTTCCCATGGCGACATGCTGGGCAAAACCGTGGGCGAACTGAGTCCGTTCAAGGATCTTTTGTCCAACCAAGCCATGCTCGAGCAGTTGCAAAAGGACGGCTATATCCGCTATGAAGACCTGCCGCTGGAAACCCGCGATGGCCGCCGCATCTTCGTGGAATTTGTCTGCAACGTGTATCAAGTCGGTGACCAAAAAGTGATCCAATGCAATATCCGCGACATCACTGAGCGCAAACGGGTGGAGGCGACCATGATCGCTTCCGAGGCCCGCTATCGCCGGCTGTTCGAGACGGCCAAGGATGGCATCCTGATTCTCAATGCGCAAACGGGCAGGATTGTGGACGTGAATCCGTTTCTGACCGAATTGCTGGGCTACACGCGCGAGACGTTTGTTGGCAAGCAGCTTTGGGAGTTGGGTTTTTTCAAGGATATTGCCGCCAGCCAGGCCAACTTCCTGGAATTGCAGGCCAAGGATTACATCCGCTACGATGACTTGGCGCTCGAAACCCGCGACGGCCGGCGCATCGAGGTGGAGTTCGTCAGCAATGCCTACATGGTGGATGACTTCCGGGTGATGCAATGCAACATTCGCGACATCACCGCGAGCAAGCGGGCGGAGGAATCCCTGGCCCGGCTTGGCATGGCCGTCGAGCAGTCGGCCGAGACCATTGTGATCACCGATATCGAGGGCATCATGCTTTATGTCAACCCGGCCTTTGAGCAGACCACCGGCTTCACCCGCGCGGAAGCCCTCGGCCAGAATCCCCGCATCCTTAAGAGCGGCCGGCATGACGCCGGGTTTTACCGCCAGATGTGGGCGGTGCTCAAGCGCGGTGAAGTCTGGCATGGCCACTTATTCAACCGGCGCAAAGATGGCAAAATTTTCGAGGAGGACGCCACTCTCTCGCCCGTGCGGGATGCCGCCGGCAAGGTCATCAACTATGTGGCCGTCAAGCGCGACGTGACCCATGAGGCGCAACTGGAAGCCCAAGCCCGCCAGATGCAAAAAATGGAGGCCATCGGCACGCTGGCGGGCGGCGTGGCGCATGATTTCAACAACATCCTGATGATCATCTCCATGGAGGCGGCCTTGCTGAAAAGCAGTGGCGGGCTTTCGCCGGAACAGCAAAAGAATGCGGATGAAATCGGCACCACGGTTGACCGGGCCGCCGCGCTGACCCGCCAGTTGCTGTTGTTCAGCCGCCGCGAAGAGCTCCAGTTGCGGGATCTGGAATTGAGTGCAAGCATCACCAACACCACCAAAATGCTGCGGCGCATTCTGGGAGAAAACATCGAAGTGGTGCTGAACTTTGCGGCGCAGCCGCTGTTCATCCATGCCGATGCCAGCATGATGGATCAAGTGCTGCTGAATCTGGCGATCAACGCCCGCGACGCGATGCCCGCCGGCGGCCGGTTGGTCATTGAGACCGCCGCCGTGGAATTCGATGAGTTTGCCGCCGCGCAATCCGCGCCAGCCCGCCCCGGTTCATTCGTCTGCCTGAGCGTGGCGGACACGGGTTGCGGCATCCCGCCGGAAATCCTGCCACGGATTTTTGAACCGTTCTTCACCACCAAAGGCGTCGGCAAAGGCACCGGTCTGGGGCTGGCCACCACCTTCGGCATCATCCAGCAACACCACGGCTGGATCAACGTCTATAGTGAGGTGGGCCGGGGCACGACATTCCGGGTGTATTTGCCGCGTCTGGTCGGCCTGAACGCGCAAAACAGCGCGCAACAAATGCCGGGCCCCGTCCCCACCGGCAACGAAACCATCCTGCTGGTGGAAGACGAGCGGGCGCTGCGCACCACGATGCGCCTCACCCTCACCCGCCTCGGCTACCGTGTGCTGGAAGCCTCCACCGGCCTCAAGGCGCTGGCCGTCTGGCAGGAACATCGCGACGATATCCGCCTGTTGCTGACCGATCTGATCATGCCCGATGGCATGATCGGCCGGGATCTGGCGCAACGGCTGATCCGGGAAAATCCCCGGCTGAAAGTGATCTACATGAGCGGCTATAGCGCCGATCTGATCAGCCAGGATTTTAACGTGCAGGAGAACGTCAACTTTCTCGCCAAGCCGTTCCATGCCCAACAGCTCGCCCAAACCATTCGCGATAGCCTGGATAAACCGGCCTATAAAAGCGGGGTGGGAGATGGGCCGTGATTAGGGGCCATTCACCTTCACCAGACGCGCGGCAAAATTGATTTGCGCGGGGGCGGGTTTGCGGGAAACTTGCGGGATGCCCGCATCGGAGCATATTCGCAACAAACTCGGCACCGTGCCGCACAAGCCGGGGGTCTATCTGCACAAGGACCGCTTTGGCACGGTCATTTATGTGGGCAAGGCGCGGGATTTGCGCAAGCGGGTGAGCCAATATTTCCATCCTTCGCGCCGGATGGGGTGGGACCTGAAATTCAACGCGCTGGTGGAGGCGATTCATGATTTTGACGTGCATGTGGTGCGGAACGAGGCGGAGTCGTTGCTGCTGGAGAGCCGGCTGATCAAGGAGTTCAAGCCCCGGTTCAACATCAGCCTGCGGGATGACAAGCGTTACCTCATGCTGAAGGTGAACCTGAATGATCCGATCCCCAATTTCGTGTTCACGCGCCTGAAAAAGGACGATGGCGCGCGGTATTTCGGGCCGTTCGTGAACTCGGGGGCGCTGCGCAACACGCTGGCGCTGGCGCGGCGGCAGTTCAACCTGCGGGGCTGCCGCGTGTTCACGCCCACGGCGGCGGATTACAAGCATTGCCTCTATGCCCATTTGAAATATTGCACGGCACCGTGCGTGGCCAATGTCACCCCGGAGCAGTATCGGGAGCAGGTCGCGGCGGCTTGTCACTTTCTGGAGGGCCAGTGCCGGGAGATGCAGGGGGGGCTCGAAGCGGAAATGAAGAAGGCGGCGGCGGCGCAGGAGTTTGAGCGGGCGGCGGAACTGCGCGACTTGATCCGCGATTTGCAGGCCACGTGGAAGCGCACGGAGAAGTTCGCGCGGGTTCCGTACACGCTGCCCCTGGCGGCGCAACCCGCCAACGACCTGGCGGAACTGGCGCGGGTTCTGGATTTGCCCGCGCCGCCGCAGCGGATCGAGGGGTTTGACATTTCGAACATCAGCGGCACGTTTGCGGTGGCGTCGCTGGTGAGTTTTAAGAACGGCCGGCCGGACCGGGCGAATTACCGGCGGTTCAAGATCAAGACGGTGACGGGGCAGGACGATTTTGCCAGCATGGCCGAAGTGGTGCGGCGACGTTACTCGCGGCTGCTCAAGGAGGCGCAGGGCAAAGCGATGGCCCCAGGCGACCCGGACAGCGGGCCGGCGAGCGGCGCGCCGAAGGCCGATGCCGGCACGGGGTTTCCGGATTTGATCCTGATTGACGGGGGCAAGGGGCAGCTGGGCATGGCGGTGGCGGAGCTGAAGCAACTCGGTTTGGAGCGCATTCCCGTGATCGGCCTGGCCAAGGAATTTGAGGAGATTTACCGGCCGGACCAAGCCGAGCCGCTGCGGCTGGGGCTGGATCATCCGGCGGTGAAACTGCTGCAACGGGTGCGCGATGAATGTCATCGCGTGGCCAACAGCTACAACGCGCAGCTCCGGCTCAAAAAGATTTCCGAGAGCGTGCTGGACGAATTCCCGGGCATCGGCGAGCGGCGCAAGGCGGCGCTGCTGAAAAAGTTTGGCTCGGTGCGGCGCCTGCAACTGGCCACGGTGGAACAACTGGCAGAGGTGTCGGGCTTCGGCGGCAAGGCGGCGGCGGAGCTCAAGCAATTTCTGGAGGCGCGGATGGCTGGCCCCCAGGGCGGAATCTGAAATATTTTTGGATTTTTCATTTTTTCTTTGGACCGGGTGGGCGGAATTCGCGTTTTTTCCGGGCGAGGGCATAATTATCAAACTCCGGGAACACAAAATGCACTTTGTGAACATTTTTGGAGGCTGAGGGATCCGGCGGAGGGGTGGTTTTGACCGGCCGGGCCAAAACCATTGTTAGCGGCTAACGCATTTTTGAAAATAAATGCGGAAAAAATGCGAAATGCGTTAGCCGCTAACAACCCGGTTTGGCAAATCTCTGTCATGCTGGTTGCGTGATTGAGACAATAACAGGTTTCAGAGTGCGACCGGCGGCCAAAAACGGCGGCGGCCGGCGGGCGGGCGAGGATGGTTCCCCGCGAGTCCAAGGGCCGCGATGGCAAGAAGATCGGCATTTGCGTCGTTCCACACGGCCTGGCATAGACACGCCCCGCAGGCTTGGAAGCCTGCGATACAGCAGACTGGGAAGTCTGCGCTACATGCTTTGGTCACGCCGCGCACAGCTTTCCCAATCCAACCCCCCATCCCAATTCATTTATATATATGCCTGACTCCACCCATAATTCACAGCCGCGACGCCCACGGCGGGCGCGCACGCATGCCACCAACGCGTTTCTGGCGGGCGACGCCGGACGCCCGGATGGTTTGAACGCCACCCATCCGCCCGCGCGCGCGGCGGCGGGCGGCGGGACCCCGGAGGAGCTGATCCGGCGTTCGAATTTCTGGCGCGATAATTACAATCCGCTGCAGGGACTGGGCATTGCCCGGTTGCTGGCGCTGTTCGAACAGGGGGAGCGCGGGGCGTTTGCGGAGCTGCAATTGACGTTGCGCAAGGTGGAGAAGCGGTTTCCGGTGCTGAAAGGGTTGATCGAGAAGCTGCTATCGAGCATCGGTCAACTGGATGGCCGGGTGCGCATCCGGGAGCAATTGCCGGCGGGCGCAACGGCGGCGCTGGCGGAACAGCAGCGGCAGTTTTTGCAGGGGCGCTATGATTTGCTGAGGAATTTCAAGGGCTCGCTGGCGCAACTGGCCCTGGCGGAAATCCGGGGCTACGCGGTGTTGCAAAAGCATCGTTATGCGGAGGGAGCACACGCGGGCGCGGTGGCGGAGTTGTATTGGCTGGAGCCGTGGTGCTGGGCGCGGGACGGGTTTTACGGGGATTTCTATTACAACGAGAATTCGCAATTCGGGGTGGGGCTGGGGAGTTGCGCGGCGATTCTGGGCGAGGACTGCCGGATTGGCAGCGCGGCGATGCCGCGCACGGATTTTGTGGTGCGCGAGGTGGAGTCGCCGTTGTACGAAATCGCGCTCATCGCGTTTGTGAGCTGGCTGATGGGGCGGAAGGATTACGCGGCGTTCGTGGAAATTTTCGGGCTGCCCAACGCGGTGGTGGTGCTGCCGCCGACCATTCCGCCGGGACGCGAGAACGAATACCAGGCGGCGGCGGAAGACGTGGCCCACGGGGCCAATGGCGCGCTGCCGCACGGGACGGAGGTGAATTTCCCCGCCAGCCAGGCGCGCGGCGAGCAGCCCTTCGACGCGTTTTGCGCGGCCCAGGAACAGGACGTGGTGCTGGCGGGAACGGCGGGGTATTTGACGATGCTGTCGCTGCCGACGGGCATCGGCAAGGGGGCGAGCGAAGAGCACGATGACGCGTGGCAGAAGATCGCGCTGGCCAAGGCGGCGCAGATCAATGAGGTGTTGCAGCGGGACTTCGACGGGCCGGAACTGGCGGCGGCGTTTCCAGGCCAGCCGGGGTGCGTGTATTTCGCGCTGGAGCTGAAGGACGCGGAGGACGTGGGGGCGTTGCTGGATAACGTGGTGAAGGCGGGCCAGGCGGGGTTGCAGGCGGAGGCGGAGGAAATCAGTGCGCGCAGCGGGTTGAGGCTGACGCGGGCGGGGGCAACGCTTGGGGGCGCGGGTTGCGCGCCAATCACGGGATCAACACCCGCTGCCGGTCCGGACGAAATCCGGCAGCATGCCGGTTCCATCCGGCCCAGGGCAGGGCGGAGGGATCTTCGCAAGCCCGCCAAGCCAGGAAATCACTCATAAACCCATGAGCGAAGCCAGGCCACAAAGTGCCTGCTCGGCAGGCAAACGGAGTCGCAGCGCGACTCCGTCCACCCCCCCAACAATGCACACTTAATTCCATGAACACGACCATTCTTAA
>Ga0302282_1001995_pt1 | contig 14214 bp, 9 predicted proteins | sample III_Fen_E1_3_FD_198763 | JGI IMG/M metagenome (GOLD analysis project Ga0302282, IMG submission 198763) | Peat permafrost microbial communities from Stordalen Mire near Abisko, Sweden - III_Fen_E1_3 | ecosystem: Environmental > Terrestrial > Soil > Wetlands > Permafrost | place: Sweden: Abisko... | reverse complement strand
CGTCCCCAAACGATGCCCGAAACTGCTGCACAGTCATCATCCGACCGCGCTTGCTCGTTGAACGCTTCTTCATGCGTCAAGAATATCGCCTTTTCTTCGCCTGAACAAGACTGATATTCATCTTCAGCAAAAGGCCACACCTATCGCAAAGGCGAGCTGCCGGGTACGTTTGTCTACATGGTTTCGCCGGGTTACCTGAAATCCATTGGGATGCGGCTGGTGAAGGGCCGCGATATCCGCTGGGACGATAACGACCAGACGCAGCCGGTGGTGGTGATCAACGAGACCATTGCCCGGCATTTGTGGCCCGGCGAGGACCCGGTGGGCCGCATCGGGGAGATCAATCTCACCGAGGCTCGGGTGATCGGGGTGGTGGCCGATGTGCACGAGACCAACGCGGAGACTGAAGCGGGCTGGCAAATGTACCTGTCGGCAACCGCGCCGCAATTTGGACCGGTGGGAGCGAACCTGGTGGTGCGGACCAAGCTGCCGCCGGCCGCACTGGCTTCCGGCGTGATGCGGGTTCTGCGCGAGATCAATCCGGCGCAGCCTGCGAACGAGTTTCGTCCCATCCAGATGCTGGTGGATCATGCCAGTTCGCCGCGGAGATTCTTCATGATGCTGGTGAGCGCGTTTGCCGGGCTGGGCCTGCTGCTGGCGGCGCTGGGGATTTATGGCGTGATCTCTTACTCGGTGACGCAGCGGACCCAGGAGATCGGGATCCGGATGGCGCTGGGCTCTTCAACGGGCCGGGTGCAGCGCGACGTGCTTGCGAAGACGCTGCGGCTGGCGGTGGCCGGGCTGGTAGTGGGGACAGTGGCTTCTCTTCTGGTGGCGCGGCTGATTGCGTCGCTGCTCTTTGCCACCTCACCGTGGGATCCGGAAGCCTTTGCCGGAATGGCAGTGGCACTGCTTGTAGTGGCGGTGGTCAGCGGCTATATCCCGGCCCGGCGAGCCTCGCGCATCGATCCGATGGTGGCGCTCAGGGACAATTGAAGGCGGGAGATGGAGGGGGCGTTCAGCTTTGGGGCACGGCCCGGGCTGACGCCCCCTTTTTCGATGGTCCGACAAAAAGGCGCCCCTCGGTTAGGCCTATCCGGACGAAGTCCTGGAGTAACCAACCTGAGGGGCGAGGAGCCGCAATCACAAGAAAATGGCTGTCTGGCGTTGCTCGCTGGGGCGAATCGCTTCACCGCATAGAGGACTGCATCAAGCACACTTCCTGGACCGCCTATGAATGTATGTAGGAAAAGCGTTTTACAATAGGTTCTTTCGGGTACTATTTGGCCGTATTCTTGCCAGGAGCGCGTGTTGATGGGGGTTTATCCCCTTCAGACAATCGTTTTAGCTGGACGTATGATACGTAATGCGGTTGAACAGGCGTGGCGAAATGCGCTGGGGGCTGGACGGCGGAGCGGACCAAGGCAGCAATCCGGGTTTCTGAAAGAAAATCGAACAGAGGGATTGGCGCATTGTGCGTCAGGGGCACGCGATAGATATAGTGTGTGTGGCGTGTCTTGAAGAAATACGACGGATTGAAGGAGTGGGGAATGGCTTTGGCGCCGAATTCCGGGCTGGAGGCGGCGGCAATCCGGGAGCAGTTGGAGCGACTGCTGGCCCATCCGCTCTTCGCCAACAGCAAGCGCTACCCCGTGCTTCTGGCGCATGTGGTGGATCAGACGCTGCTGGGCAGCGCCGCCGAGCTCAAGGAACGAAGCATCGGGATCGAGGTCTTTGGCCGGGCGCCCAGTTATGACGCCAACGCCGATCCGGTGGTGCGCATCACCGCCGGCGAAGTGCGCAAGCGGCTGACGCAGTACTATTACGACCCGGCGCACAAGGGCGAATTGGTCGTCGAGCTGCCCGTAGGCTCATATGTCCCCCTCTTTCATCTGGCGGAACGGCAAGAAGAGGCAGCGCTGGCTTCACTGCCGGAGCCGGAGAATCAAGCCGCGGCTCCGCCGCCCGCGCCGGCGGCTGCTGGCGCCACTTCGCGCCGGATGAAGATACTGGTTGGCGGGGCGGTTCTGCTGGCCGGGGCGGTTGGCCTTGGCGTCGGGTTAGGTTACCGCGATTTCCGGAGTGCCCCACAGCCCTCGAAGATCGACCGTTTTTGGGCGCCGATCACGGAGGGCACGAACACGGCGACTTATTGTCTTGGCGAACCGGCCAGGGACATCGATACGAAATCGGTCGATATCTACGATGTTCCTGTGCAGACCCCTCAGCCGGAGCAACTCTATGTAAGGTTGCACTACTCCGGGCACCTGGCGCTGGCCGACGTGATTACATTGACGCGGACCGCGGCGGCGCTGGAGATGCGGCACAAGGCGTTTCGTGTTGTTCCCGCATCGGCGGCGAGCTTTGCCGAGTTGCGCGAGGGCCCCAATGTGCTGATTGGCGCTTTCGACAATATCTGGACTCTGCGCGTGACGCAGAAGCTGCGCTTTGGATTCGAGTCGAAGGATGGGGTGGCCTTGATTGTGGACCGCAAGAGCCAGAAGCAGACCAGTTGGGCAACGGCCTGGGACCTGCCCTATGAGAAGCTGGCGCGCGACTACGCGATTGTGGCCCGTTTCCACGACAGCACCACCGGGCAGCCGGTGATCATTGCCGCCGGTATCTCGGAGGAAGGAACCGAAGCCGCCGGGGAGATTCTGTATAACCCAGTCTATCTCGACTCGTTGCTGGCCAGGCTCCCGTCCAATTGGGAGCAGATGAATATGGAAGCAGTGATTGAAACGCAGGTCATCCAGGGACACTCCGGGCCGCCCAACGTGCTGGCCGTGGAGACCTGGTAAGAAACCGGCATGAAACGAAGTGATGAGTGATTTCAGGCAGGACCGATAGGGCTCATCTGCTTCGAGCCGGGCGGCTCAAGATGCTTGGTGCCCAGGGGCAATATTTCCCGAGATAAAGTCAGACGAGAAGATAAGCTCCACCGCAGGAGCGACCTTGAAGTTCTCCACTCTTGTTGAGGAGAAACACTTCAAGCTTCCTCCGGCCCATTGACTGGACGGGAGGGCCACTCCATCTCTTTACCGCCGCTTTCGGAGCTGAACCTGCGGTGTCGAGAGAGAGGCGATTATTCCTTGACGCGAACCGCCGTTGAGACGGCGGTCTCTTACGTCGAGGAACAGGACAAGAATCTGTACTGGATTTCTGGTTAAGCTTTGGCCTTCTGGGCGGCCCAGCGCTTGCGCTGCGCATCGGCAATCCGCTTGCGCGCTTCGGGGCTCAGTACGCGGTGCTTCTTCGTCTTGGCAGCCTTGGCAGCCTTTACGGGAGCCTCTTTGGTTTTGCGCTCGGCCAGCTTGGTGGCAACTTTACCGGTGGTAGCCAACAGTGCGCGAACCTGCTTCAGTTTTGCAATTTCTTCGTCGATTTGTGCAAGAATTGAATCAATAGCCATAAGTAAAATCATAACTTAAAAATCCACGTTTGCACAGTCCGTGAGGCAATCGACTCAACTTACACAGATAGATTTTTGGTCATTTCATTCCGGCCGGCCCACGGTCTTCTCTTTGTAGGCCTTCTGAAGTACAAAGAAAGCCTGCTTTTTCTGGCCCTGTTCGGAGATAAGTCCCTTGCGGTTGAATTCATCCTGAATGCCGGCCAGAGGCCTGTTGGGCGAGCGGAAATCCATCAGCACCCATGGGCTCATGCCTCTAAGTTGCGGAATCCGGTTTAACATGCCGAACTGATGGCGATAGATATTGGCCTGATATTCCTCGGTCCAGCGGTCGTTGTCGCCGCCGTGCAGTCCGGCCTTGGCGCCGCCGCCGAATTCGCTGACGATGAGCGGCTTTTGATAGTCAATGCGCCAGTCGGTAACGTCGGCAGTCTCAGGATGCTGCTCGTACCAACCTATATATTCGTTCACGCCGATGACGTCGAGAGCCTTGCCCAGCGCATCGTCGACGATCTTGGTGTGGCCTTCGCCGCGCACCAGCAACGCGGCGGTAATGAGCCGCGAGGGATCGAGCGCGCGGGCACGAGCGGCCAGGGTTGCAATGAATTGCGTACGCGCCTCGTTGTTCGGCGTTTCATTGGCCATGGACCACAGGATGATGGCTGCATGATTACGCGAAGTTCCTATTTCTTCGTCCAACTGCTGCTCGGCCTTGGAGAGTACCTTGGGGTTGTCGAATTGCAAAGCCCAATAGACCGGGTTCTCCGACCAGACCAGCACGCCCATGCGGTCAGCCGCGCGGAGCATGGTTTCATCGTGGGGATAGTGCGCGAGGCGGACAAAGTTGCAACCCAACTCTTTGGCCCAGCCCAGCAGCGTCTCGGCATCCTTATCGGTGTTGGCGCGGCCGGTGCGATAAGGGGCCTCGGCATGAACGGCGACGCCACGCAGGAAGACAGGTTTGCCGTTCAACAGGATTTCGGTTCCGCGCGTTTCAATGGTGCGGAAGCCGATTTTTTCTTCGATTGAATCCTGGCCGGCGCGCAGGATCACTTTGTAGAGCTTGGGAGTTTCGGGCGACCAGCGCTCCAGGCCGTTCACTGCAACGCTGATTGCGGCGCGGCCGTCACTGTCCAATGACGCCGTTGTCCTGGCGTCTAACTCGGGAATCTGCACCTCCACCGTGGCGCCGGGCTGACCGCCGGTAACATGCACCCAGCCTTCGATGACGGAGCCTGCGGCGCGGCTCAGGTGGACGTCGTACTGATCGATGAAAGCTTCGGGAACCTCGATAAGCGAGACCGAGCGCGTCAGTCCGCCGTAGTTCCACCAATCGGTTTCAAGGGTGGGAACACCGTCCTCGCGGCGGGTGTTATCCACCGCGGCGACGACAAAGTTAGAGCCCGCTCGAACGGCGGTGGTTACATCGCAATTGAAGCTGGTGTAACCGCCTTCGTGCTCGCAGACCTTCAGGCCATTGACCCAAAGCCAGGAGCGATAGTTGGCGGCACCTATATGGAGGAAGATGCGGGTGTGCTCTTTGGGCTGATAAGTGAAGTCGCGCTCGTACCAGATAGGCCCTTCATAGAAAAGGAGCGACTCGCGCTGCGTGTTCCAGTCGGCGGGCACTTTCAGCCTGGGAGCCTTGGAGAAGTCGTACTCGATGGGAGACGTATCGCCGGGCTTGGCCTTCTGGTTGAGAAACCAGCCATTGGATTTTTCCTGGTGATGAAAGCTGAAGAGACCGGAGAAGTAAGGATCGACGATGGAGCCCCATTCGCCATCGAGCGAGGTGGCCGGGCGACGGTCTGCGCCGGTAAGGACGATGGGCGCGGGAACGGGCGCGGCTGCTGCGCAGGAGCCGGCGCAAAGTGAGATGCAGAGCGCAGCCGCAAGCTGGCGAACAGCGAGAAACTTCATTGCGGAACCTCGTCGACAAGAGATTGATTTCTGGAGCTGGGGCGGCATTTCATCGCGCACTGGGGGCTGCTCCAGATGAACTGGTTATCTTATCGTTTGGCGGGAAGGGCTGTACATTTTATGGATTCGGCCCGATGTGGCTAACACGGAACAGAAAGGTTGAACAGAGAGTTTTTATGAACAAAATCAACGGGTTAGCTTCCGCTTCGCGGAAATAGCGAGTTAGCGAGTTGGCGGCGGATCATCCCCGCCGTAACTCGTCGCAGCAAGTCGGGCTGCTCCGGTTGACAATTCCTGGGTAATGCAATCCTTTGGGCTGGATCAATTTGAATGGATGGAAGACGCGAAGAACAGTAAAAAGGGACAGGCCGGGCGGCCTGTCCCTTTGTGGATGGTTTGAATTTTGCTTGGGCTGAGCTGACTTATTGCGGTCCCAGATACATCACGTGGACGTAGGTTCCCAGTCGCATGTTGTAGGCAAGGTACCAGCCGATGTGGTCCGGATCCTCGTAGATCACGATGCTGTCGGAGTCCCACAACCAGCCGTCGCAGAAAGCCATATCCGCCGCGGCCACGCTCCAGTACCAGTTGTTGAACCAGAAGCGCCCGGGCCCACCGCCGGCGATACGCCATACATGGCCGCGGCCAAAGCCGCCGGTAAAGCGGCCGTGCTCAAAGGGGAGGTCCTGATGATAGCGGGCGTCATTGGGGCCGGTGTCGTGGCCCACCCACTTGTTGTTCTTGTCCACGTGGGGGGCGTTGGGATGGCCGGGCTTGTCCTGGTAGTTGCGATTCTTTTCCGGCAGATGGGGCGTGCCGTGAAACTCAGCGGGTCCGCGTGAAGGCGCGGCCTGGGGGCGCTCCGCGCGTTGAGCAAAAGCCGGCATGGAGGCCACAAGCAAAGCGATCAATGCAATCTTGGTTAGGCGCATCGTATCCTCCTAGATGCCCTCCGAGGCGGCAGGTTGTCTGGACTGCTTTCTGCCCCGGAGAGATCATCGTAACTACAGTACATCCAACCCGGCCCAGGGAGGCAAGTTGCGTTTCAATGAATCCGCAGGGACAGGCGGGCTCTGTTATGCACCCACCGGCTGAGGCGCGCGCAACCAGGCGTAGAGCGGAAAGTGATTGGCCAACTCCGCCACTTCGCGGCGAATGTGTTCGAGAGCCGCATCGTCGTTGCGCACTTCCAGGGCCTTGGTGATCCAGGCTCCGATCAGGCGCATCTCGGGCTCCTTCATGCCGCGGGTGGTGAGGGCCGGGGTGCCGATGCGGATGCCAGAGGGCTTGAGCGGCGGATTGGTGTCGTAGGGAATGGAGTTCTTGTTCACCGTGATGCCGGCCTTGCCCAGCGCCAGCTCGGCTTCGGAACCAAGAATGCCCTTCTGGAATACGTCGACCAGCATGAGGTGGTTGTCCGTGCCGCCGGAGATGATGCGGAAACCGGCATCCTCCAGGGTGGCAGCCAGTACTTTGGCGTTGGCAACAATCTGCGCGGCATAGGTCTTGAATTCCGGACGAAGCGCTTCACCAAAGGCCACCGCCTTGGCAGCGACGATGTGCACCAGAGGGCCGCCCTGCTGGCCGGGGAAGACCGCCTTGTCGATAGCCGCGGCCAGGTCCTTGCCGCAGAGAATCAGGCCGGAACGGGGTCCGCGCAGGGTCTTGTGGGTGGTGGTGGTGGTGATATGCGCGTGGGGCACGGGCGAGGGGTGAACGCCGCCCGCCACCAAGCCGGCGATGTGCGCCATGTCGAAGATATAGACCGCGCCCACCTTGTCGGCGATGGAGCGCATGCGGGCGAAATCCCAGAAGCGCGGATAGGCGCTGCCGCCGCCGATGATCACCTTGGGCTTTTCGCGCAGCGCGATCTCTTCCAGCTCGTCGTAATCGATCAGCTCGGTGTCGCGGCGGACGTGATAGAAGGTGGGCCGGTAGAGCTTGCCGGAGAAGCTCAATCTGTGCCCATGGGTGAGGTGGCCGCCGTGGGCCAGGTCGAGGCCCAGGATGGTGTCGCCCGCCTGAATGACCGCCGCGTAGGCCGAAGCATTGGCCTGCGAGCCGGAGTGGGGCTGCACGTTGGCGTGCTCGGCGCCGAAGATCTGCTTGGCGCGGTCGCGGGCCAGGTTCTCTACCACGTCGGCATACTCACAGCCGCCATAGTAGCGACGGCCCGGGTAACCTTCGGCATACTTGTTGGTGAAAATCGAGCCGGCCGCCTCCAGAACTGCTTCGGAGACAAAGTTTTCGCTGGCAATCATCTCCAGCCCCTCGTGCTGGCGGAGGGTCTCATGTGCGAGAGCTGCGGCAACTTCCGGGTCGGCCTGGGCAAGGGTGAGAGAGAGGCGATCAGTCATATATAGGAATTTTAGACTGAATGCAGGGCCGTTGACACGCCGGAATTGACGGCGCATCTGCTATTGTTCAGGGTAATTGGCGAACAACTTATGAAGATCCGGCACACTCGACTGGTTAATCTTGCGATTTTTTCTGTTGCGCTGCTGACGGCTGCGGCACAGACGACGGACGTGGACGCTGCCCTGCTGGCCAGGGCCAATGCGGGCGACGCGGCGGCGGAAGTGCTGGCTGGAGAGAGCTATGCGGCAGGCAAAGGGGTTGCGCCGGATTTGAAGCAGGCCGCGGCCTGGTATCTCAAGGCCGCCGAACAGGCGAACCTAGCCGGCGAGATCCATCTGGCCGCGCTCTACCGGGACGGGGGCAAGGGGTTTCCACGCGACATGGCGCAGGCGACGGCGTGGTATCGCAAGGCCGCCGAGCAGGGCGACACGGGCGCGCAGGGTGCGCTTGGGGTGCTCTACTCGTACGGCCAGGGCCTGGCGCAGAACTACGTGGAGGCTTATTACTGGCTGGATTTGGCAGCCCATGTGAAGGGGCCGAAGCAGGAGCAATATGCCGCCAACCGCCAGATGATCGGCCAGAAGATTACCGCCGATGAGCTGGAAGCGGTTGAGGAGCGCGTGGCCCAATGGCTGGCGGCGCACCCGCGGGCGAACGCGACCGAATAGGTGCTGCGGCAGACGGCAAAAGGCCAGACCTCTGGAAGCGTAAGTTCGTTCCTCTGGTTCGTGCTTTCCCAGGTCCCAAAATCGAATCCTCACCCCAGCGACGAAGACCTGTCGCTGGGGACCCCGGGACCTGGGGCACCCATCGTTTGTACAACTTCAAGCGGTCAGAGACCTGGAAAAGTTGTGCGGAACCCTGCTCTTCTGACCTATAACTACCCTCGATCTGAAGCCTGGATTGGGACGCTACAATCCTTGTGTCGTCCGATAGGAAGAGTCATGCCTGCATTTTGTGCCTTTGCTGGAACCAGAGCCCTGTTGTGTGCAATTGTTGCCGCCGGTTTGGCGCTCTCCTGCGGCTTGCACGCACAGAAGCCGCGCGAGCTTACCGCGGTGGTCAAGACTTCCGATACGCGCATCGAAGTTGGCGCCGGCGACCGTGCACCCCATCTGATCAGCCTGGCGGGATTCCGCGGTTCCCCATGGCTGAACCGCCAGGAAGAAACGCTGCCCGCTTCCGTTGAGGTGAACGGCGCCACGATTCCCCTGACCTGGCAATACAGGCCCGAGTTGGGCAGCTCAGATGCCCACCATGCCGTGTTTGTGTACGAGACCCCAGAGCCGCACCTGCGCCTGAGCTGGCGGTGGGAGGCGCGGGCTGCCTTCGGGCCCATCGAGCATCGGATCACGATCGAAAACCTGGGCCCACAGGAGGTTTGGCTGCCGCTGGTGGACTCGTCCAGCCTGGACTGGAGCACAGCGCCAGATGCGGCGTTGAACCACTTTTACGTGGAGAAAGGCGCGGATACTCCTTCGGCGCAGGGCACACATCTGGAAGCGGTGCGGGAAGGTTATCGATGGACCGGCAAATCCTCGACCTACGCACATCCGGTGCAGGGCGAGGGGCGCGAGATTATTCCCATCGAGATTATTTACTCGACAACCAGTGATCATGCGGGCTGGTACGCGGGCCTGGAATTCAGCGGAAGGACGCGCATCACGCTGGAGCGCAGCGGCGGCAGCCTGAAAAGCAGGTTGGGGCTGGATCCGGAGCCGGGACCGTTTCGTACCAGGCTCTCGCCGGGCGCGAGTTTTGAAACGCCCACCGTGTTTCTGGGAGCCTTCTCGGGCGGCACGGACGGCGCCGGAAACCAGCTGCGGCCGTGGGTGCGCGCGGTGCTGGGCAATCCCCTCACGTGGAAGAACCCGCATTATCCGCTGCTGGTGAACAATAGCTGGGGCAGCGGAATGCAGGTGGACGAGCCGCTGGCGCTGCGCATGATTGCGGAGTCAAAAGAGCTGGGGCTGGAAATGTTTCACCTGGATGCGGGCTGGTTCCGCGGGGTGGGCGACTGGTATCCCGACGAGCGGAAATTTCCCCATGGGCTGGCGGTCATTGCCGATGAGGCGCACCGGCAGGGCTTGCTGTTCGGTATCTGGGTGGACTGGACGCAGGCCGCGCTGGACACCACGCCCGGCGCCCTGAACGTGCGCGATCCGGCGGTGCGCGACTGGCTGATTACCGACCTGCCTCCGGAGTGGAAACCGGAGGAGTTCAAGGGCCAGACCACCGATCTGGGCGTTCCCGCCGTCCGCGATTACGCCGCCCGCCAGGTGAAACGCATCGTGGAGGACTATCACCTGGATATGCTGGAGCACGATGGGTACCTGGTGGCCGAGGCCTGCATGCGGGACGATCATCCTCACGCTCCGGTCCTCCCCGGCACCCTGCGCTTGAATCACGACAGCGGATGGGACTTTCCCATGGCATCGAACTCGACGGATGTAAGTTACCACGCGGTCCGCGCCTATTACGAAATCTACGAGCGCCTGCGCCAGGATCATCCCGGCCTGATGTTTGAAATCTGCAATGACGGCGGGAGGATGGTGGACTTTGGCTCGGCGGCGCACGGAGACTACTTCTCCATTACCGATAGCTACGATCCACTGTCGAACCGGCGCGCTTTCTTTGACACCAGCCATGTGTTGCCGGCTGCCATGCTGGAGAGCTACGTGGAAAAGTGGCCCACGCCCACGCCAGGGAACTTTCTCTACATGCTGCGCAGCGGCATGATGGGCTGGATGACGGTCATGATGGACACCACCGCCTGGACCCCGGAGCAGCACGAGGCTGCGCGGCAAGCCTTCGTGCTCTACAAGCAGCGGCTGCGGCCCCTGATCCGCGATGCCCGGCTCTACCATGTCTCCGATCGACCCGACGGAGTGCATTGGGATGGAACGGAGTATGTGGACCCGGCGCGCGGACTGGGCGTGCTTTTCGCTTTCCGCGGTTCGATTGCTGACGAGGCGGAACATCGTTTTATTCTGTCCGGACTGGAAGCTGAAAAGCGATATCGGCTGCATTTTCAGGACGGCAGCGCTCAAGATCGCGTGGCGACGGGCAGGGAGCTGATGGGATCGGGCCTGGTGGTTCATTTAGGGGAGCCGCTGAGTTCGGAACTTGTCTTTCTGGAAGCGACCGACGCGCAGAGGCAATGAGGCTGCCAAATACCGGATGGACGCGTTGAGGAAAACCGGCGTCGTTCTGCGACAATGGGAGCCAATCGGGAGGCTGGTTTGGCCGACATAAGGGCAACAAATCCTCGCAGGCGACGGTGGCTTTGGTGGGTTGCGGGCGCAGTACTGGCGGCGCTGGCGGCGGCAGCCGGGGTGGTGGGGCTGGTGCTGCACCGGGCTGAGCCCTTCCTGCGCGCGCGCGTTGTCGAGGGGCTCCAGGACCGCTTTCACGCCCACGTGGAGTTGGACAGCTTCCATGTCTCCCTGGTGAACGGCCTGTGGGCCGAGGGCAAGGGGCTGCGGATCTGGCCGCCAGCCCAGGTGGAGGGCGTGGTAGCTCCCGCGGGGCAGGGCGAGCCGCTGATCCGGCTGGCGGAGTTCCGCTTTCACGCGCCCCTGCGCTACCGGCCTGGGGTGCCGGTTCACGTCTCCCTGTTGGAACTGAAGGGCTTGAGCATCCACCTGCCGCCGCGCTCCCACTTTGAACATGCGGCGAACGACACGAGCGGTGTCGCGAAGGCCCCGAGCGTTCCGAGGCTGGTGAACTTTCAGATCGACAGGATGGAGTGCACCGGCGCGGAGCTGGTGATGGAGACCAGCAAGCCAGGCAAGCTGCCGATGCAGATCGCGATTGCCCACTTGAATTTGACCGGCATTACCTCGGCCGGGGCCATGAACTACGACGCCGAACTGACCAATCCGCGGCCGGTGGGAACGATTCATGCGACCGGGAGAATTGGGCCCTTGCCGGGAGCGGACCTGGGCGAAGCTCCAGTCCAGGGAGAGTACCGTTTCGACCACGCGGACCTGGCCAGCTTCAAAGGGATTGCGGGAATTCTCTCCTCCACCGGGCGCTACCAGGGCACCCTGCGCGACATGACGGTGGATGGGGAGACGGACACGCCGGATTTCCGGCTGACCCACTTCGGCACCGCCATGGCCCTGCACACGCACTTTCACGCCAAGGTGGACGGGACCAACGGCGACACCTGGCTTCAGCCGGTGGATGCGACGCTAGGCCGTTCGCACTTTACCGCGGAGGGGGAGGTGGTGCGGGTGCCGCGGCCGGATGCGCCGCAGTTGAGCCTGGGGCACGACATTGCGCTTGCGGTCAACGTGGATCGCGCGCGGATTGAGGATTTTCTGCGCCTGACCAGCCGCTCGGGAAAGGTTCTGCTGACCGGCGATGTGACCCTGAAGACCAAACTGCACATTCCGCCGGGCGCGGCCCCCGCGGATGAGCGGCTGAAGCTGGACGGGGATTTTGCGCTGGAGCAGGCGCAATTTACCAGCGCCAAGTTCCAGGATCGCATTGAGCAGTTGAGCCTGCGCGGACAGGGACGTCCCGATGAGTTGAAGAGCGCCGACGCGGCCAGCGTCCGCTCGGAGATGAAGGGGAGTTTCCAGCTGGCGGGCGGGGTGGTGACGCTGCCCGCGCTCGCGTACACGGTGCCCGGCGCGGTCATTCAACTGAAGGGAACGTACGGCGTGGAGAGCGGCGCACTGGACTTCAGCGGAACGGTGAGGACCGACGCCACGGTGTCAAAGATGGTGGGCGGATGGAAGGGAATGTTGCTCAAGCCGGCCGATCGCTTCTTCAGGAAAGACGGCGCGGGAACCGAAGTGCCCATTCGCATTGAAGGCACGCGGGAAGATCCGAAGTTCGGCGTCGACTTTGGCCGCATGAAGTCCACCACGCCGGAGCGTCCGGGAGAGCCGCGCTGAGCGAAGAAACGCTCCCACACCGCACCGAAAACCCGCGAAAATTTGTGTTAGTTTGACTGGGGTACAGCGGAATCGGTGTCAATGCGCTCTGTGGCATGGTTACCCTGGTTCCGCTCTAAAGCCGCTGCCGACTTCACGAGCAGCGGAGATACACGAAGGAGACCGCAATGCACTGGAGCAAACGCATCGCAAGCGCCGCCGCAGCCCTGTTTCTGGGCGCCGCAACGCTGACCGCCGGAGCGCAGGCCGCACCCGCAAATTCTGCGCCCGTGAAACCCGCAACGCAACCGAGCAGCTCCACCAGCGCACGGGACTGGTGGAAGAACGCTGTCATCTATGAGATTTACCCGCGCAGCTTTCAGGACTCGAACGGCGACGGCATCGGCGACCTGAACGGCATTACCCAGCACCTGGACTACCTGAAGGATCTGGGCGTGGACGCCATCTGGCTGACGCCTTGCTATCCCTCGCCGCAAGTCGACTTCGGCTACGACATATCGGACTACGAGAACATCGACCCGCAGTACGGCACGCTGGCCGACTTCGACCGGCTCGTCGCCGAGGCCGGCAAGCGCCATATTCGCATCCTGATGGACATGGTGATGAACCATTCCTCCGACCAGCACAAGTGGTTCCTGGAGTCACGCTCGTCGCGCACCAACCCCTATCGCGACTGGTATATGTGGCACGACGGCAAGGGCGAGACCGCGACCGACAAGGGCGAAGTGCCGAATAACTGGCAATCGGACTTTGGCCACTCGGCCTGGGAGTGGGACGAAAAGACGCGCCAATACTACTACCACAAGTTCTATATCCAGCAGCCGGATTTGAACTGGGACAATCCCAAGGTCCACCAGGCCTTCAAGGACATCATCGCGTTCTGGCTGAAGCGCGGCGTGGGCGGTTTCCGGTTTGACGCCATCACCACCCTGTTTGAAGATCCGAACCTGACCGATGAAGACATCCTGAAGGACAAGGACGGCAAGTCGTATCTCAACGACTATGGCGACATCGCCCTGAACGACACCCGGACCAACAACCTGCCCGGCACCCACGCCGTGATGCAGGAGATGCGCGCCGCCTCCGACGCCTTCGGCTCCGACAAGTTTCCCGGCGCTCGGGTGCTGATCGGCGAAACCTATCTGCCCAACGTCGCCGAGCTGGCCAAGCAGTACGGGCCGGCGGACAAGCCCGAGTTCCACCTGCCCATGGATACGCAGGTAGCCTTCATCAACAAGCTGGACGTGCCCACCTTCCGCGCCAAGCTCATCGATGCGGAGACCGGGCTCAACGGCAACACGCCGCTCCTGCTCTTTGACAACCACGACAACCCGCGCATCGACGCGCGCTATGGCGATGGGGCACACGACACCGACATTGAGCGCGTGCTCTCCACCATTCTCTTTGCCAGCCGCGGAACCTCGCTCTTCTATTACGGCGACGAGATCGGCATGAAGACCACGCCGCCCACCCGCAAGGAAGACGTGAAGGACCCGGTGGGCATTACCGGCTGGCCCAAGGACAAGGGCCGCGACGGCGAGCGCACTCCGATGCAGTGGGATGCGAGCACTAACGCGGGCTTCTCGAAGACTGCGCCCTGGCTGCCCGTGCCGTCGA
>Ga0302282_1001991_pt1 | contig 14223 bp, 7 predicted proteins | sample III_Fen_E1_3_FD_198763 | JGI IMG/M metagenome (GOLD analysis project Ga0302282, IMG submission 198763) | Peat permafrost microbial communities from Stordalen Mire near Abisko, Sweden - III_Fen_E1_3 | ecosystem: Environmental > Terrestrial > Soil > Wetlands > Permafrost | place: Sweden: Abisko... | reverse complement strand
CGCGCCGGGTGACGACTCCCGAAGAAGCCGCCGAAGCCGCGCGGGCGATTGGTGGGCGGGTGGCGTTGAAAATTCTGTCGCCGGATATCACCCACAAGTCGGACATCGGCGGCGTGGTGCTGGGGATTGCCGATCCCGAGCAAGTGCGGGCCGAAGCCGAAGGGATGTTGGAGCGGGTGCGGCTGGCTCGCCCTGATGCCGTTATCGAAGGGTTTACGGTTCAGCAAATGGCGGTGCGGGCCGGGGCCCATGAACTGATTATCGGCATGACCGACGATCAATTGTTCGGCCCGGTGATCCTGTTCGGTCAGGGCGGAATCAGTGTCGAGGTGGTGGCCGATCAGGCTTTGGCGCTGCCGCCGTTGAATATGCCGTTGGCTCGCGAATTGATCTCACACACACTGGTTTACCGGCTGCTGCGAGGCTATCGGAATCAGCCTGCGGCAGTGATCGACGATATCGCCCATACATTGATCAAAATCTCGCAACTGGTGACGGATTTTGCCGAAATCACCGAGCTGGACATCAATCCGCTGTTTGCCGACGACAAAGGGGTGTTGGCTCTCGATGCGCGGATCAAGGTGGCGCCGCCCAAGCGGCCCGGCGCGGCGCGGCTGGCCATCCGTCCGTACCCTAAGCAGTTGGAGGAGCAGGTTCGGCTCCAGAATGGTGAAGAGTATCTGATTCGCCCAATCCGGCCCGAAGATGAACCTGCCGTGCGTCGTGCCTTCGAGCGGGTCTTTAGCGAAAATCGTCAGTCGGACTCCCAAACTTCAATCCCGCCCCTGACCCATGCGGCGGTGGTTCGTCTGACCCAAATTGATTATGACCGCGACATGGGCTTGGTGGCGGTGGCGTCTCCGTTCCGGGGGCCGGTGGCTGAAATTCATGGTGGCGTTCGGATCAGCGCCGATCCCGATGGTCGAACTGCCGAATTTCGAGTCACGGTTCTGAGTGGACTGCAAGGGCGCGGTCTTGATCACATCTTGATGAGCAAGAGCCTTGCTTATGCTCGGGATCGGGGCGTTGGTGAGGTTTATGGCAAGGTTTCGCGGGCGGATGGCGCGGTGTTGGCTTTGTGTCGTGCTCTTGGTTTCCGCGAGATTGAGCCTGTCGATGGGGCCGATATGATTGAAGTGCGCTTGGCGTTGTCGTAGGGGGCGTGCCACAGGTGCCGGAAAGGCGGGCCTACACTGTCACGGGATGAGTGGTGTTCGTGGCTGTGGTTTTGTTGAGCTTTGCCCGACACACCCGCAAGGGGCTGACGGACTCTTTGCGGGGGGCGGGCGAACTCACGAAAGCGCCTTATTCGAGGGCCTGTGGGAAAGCCCCTCCTTTTGGGGGAGGGCTGTTTGCTGCGGGACAGAAATGACGATCCCACTCAGGGGCCGGTGGATGAGTCCCTTCGGCAGCGCGTGATGGCGTTGGTGGCGCCGTTGCCAGCCCCTAAGGTCCGCGATCTGTTGCGTCAGGTGTCCCGGCTGGCCTTTCCCGGTCACGCGAGTCGGGCCGAGATCGTCAAACGGACTGTGATCGAGTATCTCAACAGGCGGCGCCCCCAGCGTGCCCGCCGGCTGTTCACAGAGCTGTTTGAGCCGATTTTGGTCGGTGATCCCCTGTTTTTAAGGGCTCGGCGGGTGATTCCGGGCATGGTTCAGCGCGTTGATGTGGCGGGCCTGTGGGCGGCACTGGATCATACGGAATTCGCTAAAACGGCAGACATGGTTCAGCATCGCCTGGACGAAATGGCCGAGACCGAAGTGCTGGACGATGTATTTCACGAACCCGAGACGGAGATATTGCGGCAGTGTTTGTGTCAGCGGGCGGTGGAGGTGATTGGGCGTTGCCTGGGCGATCACCGAAAGCAGCTTGCCTTTTTGGAGGCTATTAATCTCAGGCGGTTGAGCGAGGCTCGCGAGGGAGCGCTGCACACAACCCTCATCGCGCCAGTTGAGGCGTCGTTTCTGCGTTTCGTCGTCGAGTATTTGGCAGCGGCGGCCCTTTGGGGTCCGATTTTGAAGGAGCATCTGATCGCGGCGAGCCATGATCATGATGCATTGCCGCTATCCGGTCGGGATGGGAGCGTCGAAGGGGATGATGCCGAGCGGGTGGCGTCGCAGTTGCGTCGCGGGGTTCAAGCCTTTCGCGATACCGTGGTAACGCCGCAAGCCCGTTCGGAGTTGGTTCTGCTGGTGCCGTTGACTGCGTTGAATGTTGGGCGGCAGTACCGGGCGGTGGGGTTATATCTGCGTCAGAATGGGTTTCGGGACGATGGCGATGATGTCTTCGTGATCGAGGCGATGATGACGCATTTCGCGGCATGCTGTGCCAATCTGTCGGCAATTCTGGGGGGGACTCTGAAATTTGATACCCGTTTGCCGGGGGCCTTGATCCGCTTCACTGCTCGAGAAAAGGCTGAACTCGAGCAAACCATGGACTGTCTGTTTCACGTCATGCCGGCGCTGGGTTTGGCCGGTTTCTTGGGCAATAGCGTAACCGGGCCAATCTTCGCTCATCTCTGGCAGGATTTGGGCCGTTTTTTGAGCGAGCGACTGGTGCCGGTGGTAATGCGGCGGCTGGCGGTGATCATGACCCAGCGGGCCGATGCCGCCCCGGATTACAAAGAGGTGGTGTGGCTGTTGCGTCTGATTTGGGGGTGGCATCTGTTCGCCCGGACCCAGGATCAAGCGTTCGGGGCTTTTGATGCGTGGTTGGATCAGGTGCGAGAGGATCTGGAAGCCTCCGTCGGCAAGGCCGTTCGGATGGAAGCGGGCGAGGCGGTGGCGGGGCGTTTCGATCATCTGTTGCGCCTGAATGAAATCGCGCTGGTGTTTAATCTGCGGCTTGCCCAATACTTATCGGTCTCGAGTCGGAACGTCGTTGATATGATGGCCTATGGTCTTGGTCAGCGCGCCGGGATGTCGCCTGATGAGCGGTTGCTGGTGGTTGATTATTTGGACTTGGTGCGTGCGGAAGTGAGCCGGTCGCGTCACTGGAAGAGCCCGGAATTGACCGATCTGCTGAAAGTAGCGGCAGCGCGGGGATTCTAAAGCGGTGAATCCAGCGGACGGCCTATTCCGTTGGCTTTCGTAGGCTTCCGTCCCGTACCCGCAGTCCCGCACGCCCTTGGCTTCGCGTCCACGAGGACGCGGGGCCGCCGTCGCGGCCCGATACCGGCGATGTGTCAGTATCAGGGCTCGCCGGTATCACAGGTTTAAAGGCTGATTGGCTCCTTGTGGGGTGGGCAGAGCCCACGAAAAGCCTTATCCTGGCATCCCTGGAGCCAAGCTCCAGGGATGCCAGGATAAGGTGATCTTAGGCGAAGGCGTGGTGATGAGCGAAACGGAAAGCCCGGTCGAGGTGTTTAAGCGGTCGACTGCGGCAGTGGTTCGGGCGTTGGCTGAACGGGACGACGTTCAGGTCGGTTTCGGCAACGATCCGGCGGCGGTCAGTGGTCAGAGAGTAAGGGTGCCAGCGCCGACTCGCGACCTCAATCCGGTTACGATCGCCTGTACCCGAGGTGCTGCCGATGCGGTGGGGTTGCGTCTGCGTTACCATAATTCAGACATTCATGCGGCACGGATGCCCGCTGGCGATGCGCCGCGTGCGGTCTTTGACGCCTTGGAACAGGTGCGATGCGAGGCCTTGGGGGTTCGCATGATGCCCGGCGTTGCGGTCAATCTGGCCGCAGCGGGCGAGGAGCGGTGCTTGCGTCAAGGATTGGACCGCGCCGTCAGCCGTGAGCAGGTGCCGTTGGCCGAAGTCTTACGGGCGCTGGCCTGGGAGGTTCTGCATGGTCAGCCGATCCCACTGGCGGCCCGATCCGCCGTGGCATTGTGGCGGCCCTGGCTGGACGAGCGGTTAGGGGAGGACTGGCGGGGACTGTCGGATAAGATCGGGAACCAGGAGGCTTACGCCCGAGGGGTGCGTCGGCTGCTGGTGGATTTGGGATTCGAAATCGGTGGTGAACCGGAACCACGATCCGAGCCGCCCGAAAATGAGGATGACGAAGAGCGTCGCTCGGATGAGGGCGACGACAGCACCAGTGCCGCCGCCGACGATCAAGGAAGCACCGAGACTGAAGTGCCCACCGGCATGATGGCCGATGGCGAGGACGAAGGAGAAGAGCAAGAGGACGCCACCGAGGACATGGATGGCGAGTGCGGCGAGACCGTCTCCGCCGACGAAGCGCAGCCCTCTGGTCCTCAACGGCGGCGGGCTCGGGAGCGTGGGTTAGATCTTGACGCCGATGCGTATAAAATTTATACGGCACAGTTTGATGAAGAAATCAGTGCCGCAGAGTTATGCGATGCCGAGGAAATGTCTCGGTTGCGGATATTGCTTGATAATCAATTAAAGAATTTGCATGGATTGATTGCTCGGTTAGCGAATCGTCTACAACGGCGGTTGTTGGCACAACAACAGCGGGCCTGGGATTTTGATTTGGATGAAGGGTTGCTTGACGCCGGTCGTTTGGCACGGGTCGTTGTCAATCCAATGGAACCATTATCCTTCAAGCAGGAACGCGACACCGAGTTCCGCGATACGGTGGTCTCGTTGCTGATTGACAATTCTGGGTCCATGCGGGGCCGGCCCATTACGATTGCCGCTCTAAGTGCCGATATTTTGGCTCGGACCTTGGAACGGTGCGGCGTTAAGGTCGAGATTCTTGGGTTTACCACCCGTGCTTGGAAGGGCGGGCGGGCACGGGAGGCGTGGGTGGCTGCGGGTAAGCCTCCCACGCCGGGGCGGCTCAATGATCTGCGTCATATTGTCTACAAGGCTGCCGATGCCCCTTGGCGCCGGGCTCGTAAGAACTTGGGCTTGATGCTGCGTGAAGGTATTCTCAAGGAAAATATCGATGGTGAGGCTTTGCTATGGGCGCACACGAGGCTGTTGGGTCGGTCGGAACAGCGCCGAATTTTAATGGTGATTTCGGATGGGGCTCCAGTGGATGACGCGACATTATCGGTTAATCCCGGCCATTATCTGGAGCATCACTTGCGAAGCGTAATTGCCGCCATCGAAACCCGCTCGCCGATTGAGCTTTTAGCCATTGGTATTGGTCATGATGTCACTCGTTACTATCATCGCGCCGTCACCATCAACGATGTCGAGCAACTTGGCGGTGCAATGGTCGAAAAATTAGCCGAGCTATTCGAAGAAGGGGCTCTTTCCAGAGATAATAAGAGGATTCGTTCTCGCGTTTGATGGGCACTCTAAGCCGACCTTACGATCGCGCCCGTGTATGACGGAGTTGTCTTGAAAAAGGCTTGTCCAAAGAGCGTCACGGATACCGCTGCACTCGCCTTCATCGGATCATTCTGTTCCCAATGGGCGGTTGCGGTAGGAAACGGAAATGGCTAAAAGACGGCGGTGGTTCGAACTGTTTTGTCCGGCGTGAACCCGATTCCGGCGGGTGCTATCGGGTGGCCCGCTTGGTTCGCCCGGCGATGGGCGGAGCCCGCTTTGATCGACAGGGTGCGCGGACAAGGAAAGACTCCCACATGCGGAAATCGGCGATCGCGGTCCTTCTGCTGGTTGTGATTTTAAATGCCTTGGCGTGGTCGGTGGCAAATTGGCCGGTCAGCGAGCGGCCTTGGGCCGGCGTGATCAGCGGCGTTGGTCTCAGTCCCTACCAGGCAACCCAGAACCCGATGGAGGGCGATCAACCCCAGGCCGATGACATTGATCGCGACCTCAAGTTGCTTCAGGGCAACGTCAAGAGCGTTCGGACCTATAGCGCCCTGAACAATGCCGATCTGGTGCCGGGGATTGCTCGGAAATATGGTCTGTCGGTCACGGCAGGGGCCTGGATTCAGGGGAAGCCTGAAATCGATGAACCCGAAATTGCCAATCTGATCCGCCTGACCCGCGCCAATCCGAATGTCAGGCGGGCGATTGTCGGTAACGAAGCGATCTTGCGCACGGACGTCACGGTTGCCCAGGCCATCGAGTACATCAAGCGCGTCAAACGTCAGGTCAATATTCCGGTGTCGACCGCCGAGCCGTGGCATGTTTGGCTGAACCATCCCGAGCTGGTGGATGCGGTGGATTTCATCGCCGTTCATATTCTGCCTTATTGGGAAGGCGTGCCGGTGGACGAGGCCGTGACCTATTCGATGTTTCGTTATAACGAGCTGCATCAGAAATATCCCAACAAGCACATCCTGATTAGTGAAATCGGCTGGCCAAGTGACGGTCCTTGGCGCCGAGGTGCCGAAGCCTCTTTGGTCAATCAGTCTAAGTTTATCCGTGGTTTTCTGAATATCGCCGGCCAGAACCATCTTGATTATTATATCATGGAGGCCTTCGATCAGCCCTGGAAGCGGACCTTGGAAGGCAGTGCCGGCACCTCGTGGGGGTTGTGGGATGCCTACCGTCAGCCCAAATTCCCCATGGCTGGCGATGTGGTTGAGATTCCGAGCTGGCCGATCTTGTGCGCGATCTCTAGCGCCTTGGCGTTGCTGCCGATGCTGTGGTTTGTCAGCCGACGAACCGATCTACGGCGCGTCGGTCAGCTGTTTTATGCCGTTCTGATCCAGGCGGTGGCCTCGGTGCTGGTCTGGACGGCGACGGCGGCTATGAGTTCGGGGCTGGCCACCAGTACTGAAATTGCCTGGGGCGTGTTGATTTTTGCCCAGTTGCTGCTGCTGATGATCATGCTGATCGATGGCCTGGAATTGACCGAAGTGGTCTGGCGCCGTCGCTTTGATCGCCAGTTCGAGCCGGTACGAGGGCCCGCACCGGCCAACGCACCCAAGGTCTCGATTCATGTGCCATGCTATAACGAGCCGCCACATATGGTGATCGAGACGCTCGATGCTTTGGCACGTCTGGATTATCCCAATTTCGAAGTGCTGTTGATCGACAATAATACCAAAGACGAAGCCGTTTGGCGGCCTGTGGAAGCCTATTGTCAGCAGCTCGGCCCGCGCTTCCGTTTTTTCCACTTGGCCAATTGGCCTGGATTTAAAGCAGGAGCCCTGAATTTCGGCCTGGAACAGACCGCACCCGATGCCGACTTCGTAGCGGTTATCGACAGCGACTATCAGGTTACACCCGATTGGTTATCCAGCACCATTCCGTTCTTTGAGCGTCCCGAGGTGGGCTTTGTCCAGTCTCCCCAGGATTATCGCGAGTGGGAAGGCGATGTTTTCAAGCGGATGATCAATTGGGAATATGCCGGCTTCTTTCACATCGGGATGGTTCAGCGTAACGAGCGAAACGCCATTATTCAGCACGGGACCATGACCATTATCCGCAAGACCGCTTTGGAAAAGGTCGGTCGTTGGGGCGAGTGGTGCATTACCGAGGATGCCGATTTGGGGTTGCGGCTGTTCGAATTTGGTTACGAGTCGGTCTATATGTCCAATAGCTTTGGCAAGGGGCTGGTTCCAGACAGTTTTTCGGGCTACAAGACTCAGAGATTCCGTTGGGCTTATGGCGCACTACAAATTATGAAGCACCATTGGCGGGAGTTTTTACTAGGTTCGAAACGTCTGACGGCGGGACAGAAATATCATTTTATCACCGGCTGGTTGCCTTGGTTTGCCGATGCTGCTCATTTATGCTTTGGCGTTGCCAGTATCGTCTGGTCGATTGGCCTTTTGACGTTGCCCAAGTATTTTGAGTTTCCACCGACCGTGTTTTTGGTGCCGACGCTGGCCGTGTTTGCGTTTAAAGTGGCCGCCAGCCTGTGGCTGTATGAAGCGCGGGTTCCCTGCGGATTTTGGGACAAAGTGGGCGCGGCGGTGGCTGGCATGGCGTTGACCCATACCGTCGGGCGGGCCGTGTGGCAGGGGATTTTCACGTCGGGTCGGCCCTTTGTGCGGACCCCCAAATGTGAAAATCAGCCGGCCTTAATGCAGGGTCTGCTCATGGCCTCGGAAGAGGTTATGTTGATGCTGGGCCTGTGGGTGGCGGCCCTGGCCATCGTTTTGGTGTTCGGTCACGAAAATCGGGATGCTTTCTTGTGGTCGGGACTGCTGATGGTGCAATCTTTGCCCTATCTGTCGGCTTTGATCACGGCGATGATTAATGTGTTTCCAGACCTGCATTGGGGACGCCGCCGTCCTGTCGAGACCGACACGGGAACCGCCACCGAAGCCGCAGAGTGAGCAGATGGGGGCACTTGTGCGTTATCCGGGGCTTTGATGTCATGGCCCCGCGTGAAGGCCGGGGGGGGATCATGTTCAGGACCGCCGAACTGGGCCGCAAGGTTTCAAGAGAGGAATTCGATGCCGTGGCGGCCAGCCTGCGCATCGAAATTCTGGAACTCCAGCAACAGCTTCGCACCGCCGATTTTCCGACGCTGTTTGTGTTTGCTGGAGTCGATGGTGCGGGCAAAAACCAGACCATCAATTTGTTGACCGAATGGATGGACCCGCGTTGGATTTCGGCCTGCGCCTACAGCGCCCCTTCTGACGAAGAGCGGGAACGGCCAGAATTCTGGCGTTTTTGGCGGGATTTGCCACCTCGGGGGCGCATTGGGTTGTTTTTGCGCTCGTGGTATTCGGCGCCAGTTTTGGATCACGCCTATGGACGCAGCAGCGAAAATGAACTGATCCGTCGTCTTGATCGGATCGTCGGATTTGAAACCGCCTTGGCCGAAGATGGCGCCCTGATTTTGAAATTTTGGCTTCATCTGAGCAAGGATGCTCAAAAGCGCCAGCTTAAGCGGTTGGCTGCGGATGCTCGGGACAGTTGGCGTGTTTCCGAAGCAGACTGGGAACACTGGCGGATGTACGACCAGTTTATCGGTGCGGCGGAGCGGACCATCACCCGCACCAGCACTGGCCATGCCGCATGGACCATTGTCGAGGGCGAAGACCAGCGGTATCGAGAATTGGCGGTGCTGACCACATTTCGCGATGCGGCGGCTCGTCATCTGCGGCATCGGGCGCTGTTGCGCGAGACGCGGAACCAGATGCATGCGACGTTGCCCTCATCGGTCACGATTCCGACCGAGCCCGATGCGGGAGGGGGGCCGCTTCGTCGGATTCAACCGTCGATCCTCGACACGTTGGACATGACCTTGGATCGCTCCAAGGAGGAGTATGACGCCGAATTGGCTCGCTTGACCGCCCGGCTCAATATTTTGTACCGCGAAGCCAAGGCGCTGGGCATTTCCACGGTCGTGGTGTTCGAAGGCTGGGATGCCGCCGGCAAGGGCGGGGCCATTCGGCGGATTACGCGGGCTTTGGATGCCCGCGATTATCAGGTGTTACCAATTGCCGCTCCCACCGATGAAGAGCGCGCCCGCCATTATTTGTGGCGTTTTTGGCGGTATCTGTCGCGGGCGGGGCGTATCACTCTGTTTGACCGGAGTTGGTACGGGCGGGTGCTGGTTGAGCGGGTGGAGGCCTTGGCGAGTGAAGATCAGTGGCGCCGGGCTTATGCTGAGATCAATACTTTTGAACAGCATTTGGCGGAGCATGGGATTATTCTCGTCAAGTACTGGCTCCATATCACCAAGGACGAGCAGGCCAGACGCTTTGAAGAACGGCAAACCATCCCGTACAAGCGTTGGAAATTAACCGATGAGGACTGGCGTAATCGCGATAAGTGGGATGCCTACGAGGTTGCAGTCAATGATATGATCGAGAAGACCAGCACCAGCTCGGCGCCTTGGACGCTAGTCCCAGCCAACAGCAAGCGCCACGCCCGTTTGCAGGTCTTGGAGACCTTCTGCCAGCGTTTGAAGACGGCGATTGCCGCCGCTGAAACCGGCAAAAAGGCCGGTCGGAAGCGTAAATCCTGAGCCTTGGCCATCTCCGCAAAAGACGCCCGCGCTCCCGTCATATAAGCTGAGGCAGCCCATTAGCCTCATACCATTGGGCCTCATACCCTCGAGCCTTGATGTTGACTCATCAAGGCTGCCCTCAGACGCCGGGCGGGCGCATCCGCGCCCTTGGCTTCGCGCGCATAGGCGCGCGGGGCCGCCGTCGCGGCCCGATACCGGCGATGTGTCAGTATCAGGGCTCGCCGGTATCAGTGTGTTGAGGTCAAGGCCCAATGGTAACATCAAGACTCTCTTTATTTCATCGCCTCATATTGTTGCTAAACATGCTAATGTTATGTGATACGTTCGTAATTTCGTCTACGACCTGCGCAACCATGCGTGCTATTTCTTTTGTTGCAGAATCTTGTTGAGATATAGACTGAGCAATGCTTGCGGATGTTTCTCGAACATCGCGAGTTGATTTCTCGATGCCGGTAATCGCCAGTACCGCCCGCTTTGCTTCCTCTTGTACTGACGAAATTTGGTCTGTTATGTCCTCCGTGGCGCTGGCTGTCTGTTTTGCTAGTGATTTGACTTCACTGGCGACCACCGAGAACCCTTTTCCGGCCTCTCCAGCCCGTGCGGCTTCAATCGTGGCATTCAGTGCTAATAGGTTGGTTTGTGTGGCAATGCCGTTGATTAACTTGACCACAGCGCCGATTCGATCGGTCGCGACAACCAGGGCTTGGACTGTCGTATTGGTCCGTGATGCTTCATCAGACGCTGTTGAGGATGATTTAGCAGCACTGGCCACGCGAGCACTAATTTCGGATATCGAAGACGATAATTCCTCAGCAGCCGCTGCCGCCGTTTGTGCATTGGCGATTGCCCGACCGGCAATTTCGGCGGCACTGGTTTCCAGCGCGTCGGCTAAGTCAGCAATTTCTTTGTGTCGTCGCTCTTCGCTGTCTCTTTGGCTGATTTCTGCCGCCTTCTGGGCATGAACATCAATCAATGAACCGCAGGCCCGCATGGCCAAACCGCTAATATCGCGAGCAACACCTCCGATAGCCCGAAACCAGCGATAGCTACCATCTTTCATCCGGAGGCGATAGATAACATCATATCCCGTTTTTCCTGAATGGTCATTCAAACAGGCACTGAATGCTTTAAATGTGGCAGCAGCATCTTCGGGGTGGAGACGATCTGCCCATGATTCCACTATATCTGGAAATCCATTCAGGTCTCCGTGCTGAAAACCAAGTAGACGACGAAATTCCTCGGACCAGCGCCATCGGCTGTTAGCATGCATAGGGTCTCCATTATAAAGAATGGCATCCCATAGGCCAATTCCGGTATAACGTCCCAGTAAATCCGACCGTTCCTCTTCATTCTTCTGCGCGTCGATGTCGATTAAAGCGCCACAGGCTCGCACTGCGAGGCCGTTGGCATCCCGAGAAACGCCACCAATGGCTCGAAACCAACGATAGGTCTTATCTTTCATTTTCAAACGATAAGATACATCGTATCCAGTTCTGCCAGAGCGATCGTTCAGGAACGCTCCAAACGCCTGGAACGTCGCGGCGGCATCTTCAGGGTGAAGGCGATCCGCCCATGACCCCACCACGTCCGGGAATCCTCCTGTATCCCCCTGCTGAAAACCGAGCAAACGACGAAACTCCTCGGACCAGCGCCATCGGCTGTTGGCATGCATGGGATCTCCGCGATACAGGACCGCATCCCACAACCCGACGCCCGCATACCGGCTCAGTAGGCTCATTAATTCGTTAGGATCATCGCCAACGACCGATTGTGACCTTTTTAGAAAGAACATCTGACCAAATCTCCTTCTCATTCTTAGGAGTTTTTCTTTAGGATCGGGATTTCAATGGGTTAATGCGATTCATGATGCCGGCGATTGTTAGTATCAATAACTTTAATGTAAAGAATATTAATCTTATTAATGTTTTGTTAATGATCAGTGTGGCTTTCAATCAGCTATTTTTAGATCAGTGATTTCTTTTTTGCAAGTATCATTGTTTTTATGACTGATATGAAGATTAGTGATGTGACTTTCGTGCCGATCATTATCTCTATGAATGGGCACGCAATCTGATTGATTATTATTTTTTGTTATGAATCGATCGCCACATTATGTTTAGATTTATATCATTTATAGTAAGCCTATTATGCATAAGGCCATCCTATCCGAGATGACTATTCCCAAAAATTACCAATCCTGGGCATGAAGTTTAAAATTAATTTTCATAATAGATAAAATTAAAGCAATATCGTCGATAAATAAAATATGACGAAAAACAACGATATTCTTAATAATAAGAGGCAAAATCTTCTCTTTATTAAATCATGATTTATAATACTTATTTTGTAACCCACATTGCAATGACCGTAAAACTTTCCACCTTAAATTGAGTTGATTGGTTCGTAACAAATCAATCCAATGTTGCGGTTGAGTGGGAGTCTGAAAAAAGGGCCGGAGGCATTCGCGCCTTTTTTGCACTCATGGGTGTGGCGGGGCCGCTGTCGCGGCCCAAGGACCGGCGATGTGTCATCAAGGTTCGTCGGTATCACTTGGATTCTTCCCGAAATGATAAAAAGAAGAGCTTGCCAGGCGTCGTGAGGAATGCTAAACCCCTCCTCACGACGCGGCGGCGAGGGTTGGTGGCTGCGGAGGGCTCTTGGGAGGTTCCAGGGCGTTTCGATAAAGTGGGCGCGTAGCTCAGCGGGAGAGCACTACGTTGACATCGTAGGGGTCACAAGTTCGATCCTTGTCGCGCCCACCATCATAAAGGCCAGTAACCTTAAAGGGTTCGCTGGCCTTTACCATGTCTGGCCTCAGGTCATGTCAGGGGCGGGACGAGGGTGTAGAGAGACCCCCGTTCCCATCGCCGCCTTCACCCCTTTTTTTAGGCTTGTCGAACCTTCACTATAAAATGCTCAACTTCACGCGAAAGAGTCTTGGACTGGTCACCAAGATTATTAGCCGCAAAAAGTGTTTCATTGGCAATGCGTCCGGTCTCATTTGCCGCCTGGGATACACCTTCGATATTAGACGAAACCTCTAGGGTTCCTTTAGAGGCCTCTGTGACATTACGGGCGATTTCGCGGGTTGCTGCGCCTTGTTCCTCGACGGCGGAGGCGATCGTTGTAGAAATCTCACTCATTCGCTGAATTGTCTCGCTAATACTCTTTATGGCATTGACGGTTGTTATTGTTACGTCCTGCATCTGGCCCACCTGAGCCTGGATGTCTTCCGTTGCCCTGGCGGTCTGATTGGCGAGATTTTTGACTTCGCTGGCAACGACAGCAAATCCCTTGCCCGCGTCACCGGCTCGAGCGGCTTCAATCGTGGCATTGAGGGCCAGCAGATTGGTTTGGCTGGCGATATTGTTGATCAAGCGGACAACGTCGCCAATTTTTTGAGCGGCTTCGGCCAATCCGTTGACGGTCAGATTCGCCCGATTTGCTTCCTCCACCGCCATGGATCCGATCTTGGTGGATTCCGTAACTTGGCGCGAAATCTCATTGATTGAGCTGGTGAGTTCCTCTGTTGCGGATGCCACTGTTTGAACATTATTCGATGCTTGTTCAGCGGCGGCTGACACAATGGTTGCTTGGTAATTGGCCTTCTCGGCATTATTCGACAGGTTTTGCGTATTATTCTTTAATTGCTCGGCTGCTGATGAGACCGAAGAGACGACATGCTTGACGCTGTTTTCAAAGCTGTCGGCCAATCGGTTCATGGATTGCTTTTTTTCTTCAATGGCGCGACGTTCCATGGCGACTTGCTCAACTTTAAGCCGTTCAACTTCAATAGCATTCTCCTTGAAGACTTGAACGGCCTGGGCCATTTCGCCGATCTCATCGCGGTGATCGAGGGCGGGAATTATGGTATTATGGTTCCCAGATACCAACTGATGCATCGCTCGCGTCATTCTAACGATGGGCCGCGAGATTACTTTTGTTAGGACAAAAGCAATCAGTAATGCAACTATAATGGATATTGTTGATGCAATAAAGGTGGCATTTATTGATCGATGAATATCTTTATAAGCTTTTGGCCCAATATAATCTTGGTAATTTATATTCTTGAGCTTAATATCATCAATCAACATTGCAATTGACGGACCAATTTTATCTAGCTTATTTAATACAAGACTGTCGCGATCTTCAATGCTTTTTTGGAGTAAATTAAAGATTTGATCGCAATTTTTAACGGTAGTTATTAATGTCTTATTATTATTTAATCCATTTGTTGTCGAATTTAATTTTTCAATATTATCAATAAATGCCGTAATTTCTTGTTTAGCTTGTTCGCTATCATTATCTTTGTGACTTAATAAAAATTTATTGTATCTGCTCAACCTGGCTGGAGTACGGAGCTTCCGCGTAGGGTGTTGATGATTGCTGCGTAGGCGTCGATGCCGGTGCGAGCGGCGGTTCCGATGACGGATTTGACGGCAGCGAAGAGGTCGGCT
>Ga0302282_1001983_pt1 | contig 14241 bp, 10 predicted proteins | sample III_Fen_E1_3_FD_198763 | JGI IMG/M metagenome (GOLD analysis project Ga0302282, IMG submission 198763) | Peat permafrost microbial communities from Stordalen Mire near Abisko, Sweden - III_Fen_E1_3 | ecosystem: Environmental > Terrestrial > Soil > Wetlands > Permafrost | place: Sweden: Abisko... | reverse complement strand
CTTTCGTTTGTCTCTTTTGAGCATTACCCGCTCGATCCTTGCAATATCAACTGGTCGGATATCTATCGCGAGCCGCAACTGTGGAAGGGCACGCTGGATGCGTGGCGCGAAGACGGCGTGCCCGAGGATGTGCCGCGCTACAACACGGAGAGCAACGTGTCGTGGTCGCTGACCGATCCGATGCAGGATGTGTTTGCGGGGCTGTGGCTGGCTGACAGCGTGGGCTCGTTCCTGACGCAGGCGGGGCCGGGCGCGGAGTACTACCAGTTTTTTGTGAACCCAGGCCCGCTGGAAAAGGGATGCCAGAGCTGGGGCACATTCGGCAGCTTTGTAGCCGATGAGAACATGCAAGTGACTGGCTACACCGCGGAGTATTTTGCAGGGCAGCTGCTGAATCTGGATTGGGTGAAGCACGGCGCGGGTGTGCACGAACTTTATCCCGCGGCAGGTGATCTGGAGGATGACGCGCACCACAACCTGATGACGGCGTATGCGGTGAAGCGGCCGGATGGCGCGTGGTCGTTGCTGATGCTGAACAAGGACCCCAGCAACGCGCACCAGGTGAGCATTGCTTTTGAAGACGGCGGCAAAGCGACGCCGATGCACTTTACCGGTGCGGTGAAGAAGGTTACGTTTGGCGCGGCGGAGTATGTGTGGCACACGTCGGGCAAGAGCAGCCACGCGGACCCCGATGGGCCGCCGAAGCGCAGCGAGATGGACTGGAAGGCGGGGGGGAAGGTGCTGCTGCCGAGGGCTTCGATCACGGTGCTGACGGGGAGGGTGGCTCCGGAGAAGCCGGCTGAATGAGCAATGCGGAGGCGAACCGGCGCTCGGAGCTGATGAATTGCATGGTGCGCGAGGCTGCGCCGGTTGGAGATTGATTCGCAATCAAAGCGGCGCAGGACTTGCATTGCTTTGGGAAAGCAGTAGAACGCAAGCCTGTTGGAAGGCAAATGTGGGTTCTCGCAGGAGCCGCGCGCGAGGGCATGCATTTACGGACGCTCGCGCAGCGTATTGTGAGAGCGTATCGGGAAGAATCAAGACGGTTGGCACTGGAGTGCAATTTGGAAATCAGAGATGAAATTCCGGATTCCGAGAAGGCAGTACACCATTGGAAGAGTGCGCCGCGAAAAACATCCGTTATTTTTTTGCTCGCCGTGTTCTTCACCTTCACGGTGATCGCGTTTGCCGGCGACATTATCCATATCGGGAGTCAGCCGCGGTTGGGCCTGGCCTGGTCGATTCTATTGTCTGGCCTTTTTGCGGTCGTCTATGCGGCCGGCGGAATAGCGATGCGGGGAAAGTTCTGGAAGGTTTTTATTCCGCTGTTTGTCATCCAATTTCTAACCATGTCGGAACTCGGCAAATTGTTTCCGAATATGCCCGCGCCGGTTCGGATGGACGCCGAGGCCATGGGGCGCATGGAGAGCCGGCTCGCATTCGATGGCATTGCCACGATCATTTCCATTTGCCTGGGCTATGCGGGGTTTGTGTTTGTCTCGATCAGCGAAGGACGACGCCACTCCCGGGTGCAGGCGGAGATGAGCCGCCAGCAAGCGCTGTTGGAGGGGGAATTGGCCGCTGCGCGCGAGGTGCAGCAGGTGATTCTGCCGGAACGGGAGGAGGCTGTTCCAGGCTTCAAGGTCGAGAGCGTCTACCAGCCCTCGCGGCAGGTGGGCGGGGACTTTTTTCAGGTGCTGCCCACGGGCGAAGGCGGCTTGCTGGTGGTGATTGGCGACGTGGCCGGCAAGGGATTGCCCGCGGCCATGCTGGTTTCCGTTCTGATTGGAGCGATACGCGGCGTGGCTGAGTACTGCAAGGATCCGGCCGAGTTGCTCACGCGGCTCAATGAGCGGCTGATCGGCCGCACTCAAGGGGGCTTCTCTACTGCGCTGGTGGCCCGCATTGAGGCTGACGGCCGTGTGGCCATTGCCAATGCCGGACACTTGTCGCCTTATCTCGATGGGCAGGAAGTCGAGCTGCATGGAGCGTTGCCGCTCGGCGTTGTGGAAGATGTAACGTATCCCATCGTGCAGTTCCAGATGGCGGTGGGAAGCCGGTTGACGTTTTACTCCGACGGGGTGGTTGAGGCGCAGAGCCGGAATGGCGAACTGTTCGGGTTTGAGCGCGGGAGGGCCATTTCTGTCGAGCCGGCTGCAGCGATAGTGCGGGCGGCTACGGAGTTCGGGCAGGAGGACGACATTACGGTTGTGACTATTGAGCGCGTGGCTCCCGACGAGGATTCGACCAAGCCGGGCGCGGCGCGAGTCTTGGCCACTGCTTGAGGCGGTTCAATCCCGCATCTCAAAATCGAGATGTGGGGCACCCGCTCGCTTAGGGAGGGCCAAGTCAGTTAGCGAATATCTAAAGAGTGTTTGCTAATGGCATAGGTGCGCCGGTTGAATCCCTCAGGGGCTAAAGCCCAACGATTATTTTGCTGTCTTTGCGGCACGACTGAAGTCGTGCCCTGATACAAAGCACTTGCCCAAGGCAGGCGGCGTAATCCCGACCGTAGCATGCCTGCAATTGAATCACGCTCTTGTACACTGGAGAGTTCCCTCATCGTTCTTGTTTCAGTGCAGGAGGCCCGTTCCATGGCATCGATCATTCTTCCATCCGTTCCGTCGGAGTCGCGCGCGGGGCGGTTTGGCGTGTATGGCGGCAGGTATGTGCCGGAGACGCTGATGGCGGCGCTGGTGGAGCTGGAGCACGAGTACGACGTCGCCAAAGAGGATGCGGCGTTTCAGACGGAGCTGGCCGGCCTCTTGAAGGATTACGCGGGGCGGCCGACGCCGCTCTACTTTGCCAAGCGGCTCACCGGGCAGCTGGGCGGGGCGAAGATTTATTTGAAGCGCGAGGACCTGCTGCACACCGGGGCGCACAAGATCAACAACGCGCTGGGGCAGGGGTTGCTGGCCAGGCGCATGGGCAAGAAGCGCGTGATTGCCGAGACGGGCGCGGGGCAGCACGGCGTGGCCACGGCTACGGTGTGCGCGCTGCTGGGCCTGGAGTGCGTGATCTACATGGGCGATGTAGACATGGCGCGGCAGGCGCTGAACGTGATGCGCATGCGGCTGCTGGGCGCGGAGGTGCGCGGGGTTTCGTCGGGGTCGAAGACGCTGAAGGACGCGATCAGCGAGGCGATGCGTGACTGGGTGACGAACGTGCGGACGACGTATTATCTGCTGGGGTCGGCGCTGGGGGCGCATCCTTATCCAACGATGGTGCGCGATTTTCACCGCTGCATCAGCCGCGAGATCAAGGAACAGATTCTGGAAAAAGAGGGCCGGTTGCCCAACGCCGTTGTGGCGTGCGTGGGCGGCGGGTCGAATGCGATTGGCGCGTTCTACGAGTTCATTCCCGACTCTCAAGTCCGGCTGATTGGCGTGGAGGCCGGAGGGCGCGGCACGGCGCTGGGCGATCATGCGGTGCGGTTTGCGGGCGGGTCGCCGGGGGTGTTGCAGGGGACGTACTCATATGTGTTGCAGGATGAGGATGGGCAGATTGCGCTGACGCATTCCGTCTCTGCCGGATTGGATTATGCGTCGATTGGGCCGGAGCACGCGGCGCTGCATGACGCGGGGCGCGCGGAGTATGTTTCGGCCGACGACGCCGAGGCTCTGGATGCGGTGGTGCGGCTGGCACGGACGGAGGGGATTCTGCCGGCGCTTGAGAGCGCGCACGCGGTGGCCGAGGCGCTCAAGCTTGCTCCGACGATGGCGCCCCATGACATACTGGTGGTGAATCTTTCCGGGCGTGGCGACAAGGATATGGGCATTCTGGCCGAGGAGTTGAAGCTCCAGGGAGTGTAGATTTCCATGACCATCCATTTCAATCACAAACCCGGGCTGGTTGTTTATTTGACGGCGGGCGATCCGAGCCTTGCGGCGACGCGTGCGATTGCGATTGCGGCGATTGACGCGGGCGCGGAGGTGATCGAGCTGGGCGTGCCGTTCAGCGACCCTCTTGCCGATGGCCCGGTGATTCAGCGGGCGATGGATCGCGCGGTGGCGCGCGGCGTTCGGCTGAAGGATGTGCTGGCGCTGGCTGCGGAGATTCGCGCGGCACGGCCTGCGGCGGGCCTGGTGATTTTTACTTATTTGAATCCGATTTTGCGCTACGGGATGACGAAATTTGCCGACGATGCGGCAGCGGCCGGTGCGGACGGCGTGCTGGTGACGGATCTGATTGTGGAAGAAGCGGGCGAGTACGTGTCGGAGATGGCGCGGGTGGGGCTTGCGCCGATTTTTCTGGCTGCGCCGACCAGCCCGGACCAGCGGCTGAAGGCGATTGCGGCGCACTCCAAAGGCTTCATATATGCGATCTCGCGCGTGGGGATTACCGGCACGCAGCAGAGTTTGACGGGCGACGCGGCGGCCCTGGTGGGGCGCATCCGGCGATGGAGTGAGCTGCCGGTCGCCGTGGGGTTCGGCATCTCGAACAGCGAACATGTGGCTGAGGTGGGCCGGTTCGCGGATGCGGCAGTGATTGGCAGCGCGATTGTGGGGCTGATTGAAAGCTCCACAGCGGAGACGGCGCCGGAGGCAGTGGCTCGATTTATCAAGGGCCTGTGCCTGCCCCAGGCAGCGCTGGCCCGTTGAAAAGACCCCCCGCAGGCGGCGACTCTCTCCGCGTAGTTTGGCCAGAGAGCAAGCCGGATGAAGGCAACCAACTCCCGCTCCCTTTGCACGCGTTGAAGGCCTGATTAAGAAACAGGCCCTTTGCGCGAAGCAAGGAACCGGAGCGCATGACGAGGATGGAATGACGCTGGAAGAATTGCGCAAGGAAATCGATGTGCTGGACCAGCAGCTGGTGGAGCTGCTGAGCAGGCGGGCTCGCGCTGCGCAGATGATTGGCCACCTGAAAGCCGCAACGCAGCTGCCGGTCTATGAGCCGGCGAGGGAAAAGGTGATTTACGCCAACGTGCGCGCGCACAACCACGGACCGCTGCCGGACATTGAACTGACGCATATCTACGAGCGCATTATCGACGTGATGCGGGCGCTGCAAAGGGACGAGTTGGCATCGGAGAGAAACGCCCAGGCGCAGATTGCCGGGCCCGCAACGGGCGGAGAGACGCCAGAGACAGGGACGAAGCAATGATTGTAGCCATGCAGGAGCAGGCCAGCGAAGAACAGATCTACGCCGTGATTGAAGCCATGGAAGAGGCGGGCGTGGACGTTCACAGGACGACAGGAACAACGCAGACGATTCTGGCCGGGGTGGGATCAACGGCCAGCCTGGACTTGAGCAAGTTTGAAGTGTTTCCGGGCGTGCTGCACGTGCACCGCATCAGCGCGCCGTACAAGCTGGCCGGGCGGGCGTGGAGGCCGGAGGGCACGGTCGTCGAGTTTGCGAATGGGGCGAGCATCGGCGGCGAGAAGGTGGCTATCATTGCCGGGCCGTGCGCAGTTGAGAACCGCGAGCAGATCTTTGCCATTGCCGCGTGCGTGCAGAAGGCCGGCGGAGGATTTTTGCGCGGAGGCGCGTTCAAGCCGCGCAGCTCGCCGTATGCGTTTCAGGGGCTGGGCATTCCGGGCCTGGAACTGATGCGCGAGGCGGCGGACGCGCATGGGCTGCTGACCGTGAGCGAAGTGATGGAGATTGCGCAGATTGAGGCCATGCTGCCCTATGTGGATTGCTTCCAGGTGGGCGCGCGGAACATGCAGAACTTCAATTTGCTGCGCGAGCTGGGCCAGGTGCGCAAGCCGATCCTGCTGAAGCGCGGCATTGCGGCCACGGTGGAGGAGCTGCTGCTCTCCAGCGAGTACATTCTATCCGGCGGCAACTACGATGTGATTTTGTGCGAGCGGGGCATCCGCACGTATGAGACGTCGACGCGCAACACGATGGACATCTCGGCGATTCCGGTTGTGCACAAGCTTTCGCATCTGCCCATTGTGGGCGACCCATCGCATGGAACGGGACGGCGGGATATGGTTCCGGCGATGGCCAAGGCTGCGGTGGCAGCGGGTGCGGACGCGATTCTTGTGGAGATTCATCCCAACGCGGACAAGGCTGCGTCGGATGCGGCGCAGACGCTGTTCTTTGACCAGTTCGAGAAGCTGGTGGGTGAGCTGCGGGTGATTGCGGGGGCGGTGGGGAGAACGTTGTAGCGTTGTTAACGGGGTTGGCGGAGTTAGCAAGAACCGGCTCCGCCAGCGCTAAGAATTGCGCTTAACTCCGCTAACCTGCGCGAAGCGCGGCTAAGACCGCTAACTCCGCCATCTCAGTTGGAACAAGGAACAGCCAATGATCGAGCGCATCGCTATTCTCGGAACCGGACTGCTCGGTACCTCCGCTGGTCTCGCCCTGCGTGCGGCAGGGTTTGGCGGGTCGATTGTTGGGTGGAACCGCGGGGCGGAGGGGGCAGAGACGGCGCTCTCGGTGGGCGCGATTGATTCGATTGCTGCGGAGGGCCTTGAAGCGGCGCGCGCAAGCCAGGTGGTGCTGCTGGCGGTGCCCATCTACGCGACGCTGGACTGGATGGAGCAACTCTCTGGCGTGCTGGGTCCGGAGCAGCTGATCACCGACGTGGGCAGCACCAAGGCGCAGATTACGGCGGCTGCTGCGCGACTCTACAACACGCCGCAGCGGGCGGGGTTTCTGCCTGGGCATCCCATGGCAGGCAAGGAGCGCGGCGGCGCGGCGCTGGGCGATGCGGACCTGTTTCGCGGCGCGGTGTGGCTGTTTACGACCGATCCGGCGTGGGAACTGTCGCAGGCTTCGGCGACATTGGCCAGCGAATGGCGGGAGCTGGTGGCGGCCATGGGTTCGAAGACTCTCGACCTGGATGCGGCGCGGCACGATGAGCTGGTGGGGTGGGTGAGCCACTTGCCGCAGTTTGTGGCCACGGCGTTGAGCGCGCTGCTGGAAGAAGAAGTGGGCGACGCGCCGGAACTGAAGGATGTGGGCGGGCGTGCGCTGCGGGAGATGACGCGGCTCGGTGCGAGTCCGTATTCGATGTGGCGGGATATTGCGTATACGAATACGGCCGCGGTGGAAGCGGCGCTGGACGCGCTGGAGCAGCGGCTGGCGCATCTGCGCGAGAACCTGCGGACGCCGGGGCTGCGCGAGGAGTTTGAGCAGGCGAATCGGTTCAGACGGGGGCAGTAGCCCTCGCGAGCTGAGTTTCAAACAACCCGGATCAAGGAAGCATTGGTGGGCATGTTGACGGGCCGCAGGGGCTAAAGCCCATCGCTTCTTTGGTCCGTTTTTCGGCACGACTGAAGTCGTGCCCTGATACAAAGCGACCGAAGATTGCGGACCCAAAGGTCGATCTACGCAGCTTAGAAGACCTGAACTTTGGCTACTTTGCCGTTGATGAATTTGACGACCCAGCGGCGGCCGTCGCGGAGGTAGTACCAGGTTTCGTGCAGGCTGTCGTCGGCGGTGTCGTCGACTTTTTTCTGGTCGGGTTCGCCGGCGGAGAGCAGGACCATCTGGTAGGTCATGCCCTGGACCACATCCTTGGCGCGGATGGCCTCTTGAAACTCCGGTGGCAGGCTTAGGACCTCCGCGTTCTGGTGGAGCTTGCCCATGTCGAGCACGCGCTCAAGCAGGGGCAGAAAGCTATCGAGGTCGAGGTCGGGGTCCTTGAGGTCGCGACCGTAGCGGAAGTTGACGCGCGAGCCGCCGGCGCGCTTGTAGCCGGCGCCCTTCTTCTCGGCGTTCTTGCTGGCGCCGCGGCCTTCGCCGCCGCCGCCGAGCTGGATCTCGACGCGATCGCTGTCGACCTTGACGTCGGTAACGGTGACCCACTCATCGCGCTCGACGCCGACGCCTTTGTCCTTCAAAAACTTGCCCAGTTCTTTGAGGTCGATGCCCCGCTCGTCGAGGTGCTTGTCATTCTTGGGGAAGACGTAGAGGTCGATGCCTTCCTTGTAGGCGGGCATGTCGAGCAGAGCCTTTACATCCTTGCCGAGCAGTGCCTTGCCGAGGGCCATGCGGGCTCTGTCAGAGGTTTCGGCGCGGAGCAGAAGGGAGGAGCCGAAGGCCAGGAATACGAGGAAGACCAAAAGGCAGCGCGTTCGGCGAAACGTCATGAGGCATTCCTTCCTTGTTGGGGCCACTCGGTTATGCGTGGGCGCCTGCGCCACGCTTGTTGCGTTGCGGCTGTGGTGGCACGCATGGGGGCATTGTGGCTGGCCAATGCCGGTGTTGTCAAAAGGCGCAAGCGCGGGAGATGGAATGGCTGGAACGGCTTACGCGGCGGGAGCTTCGCGTGCGGGGTCCAGGGTGTGGAAGCCTTCGGCCTTGGCGGCTTGAAGAAGCTGCGGGGCGGCGGAGACGAAGATGATCTCGGTGTTCTGGAACATGTCGCGGGCGACGATGGCGGCGGCCAGCTGCAGGGTGTCGGGCCAGCGCAGGGTGGTGCGGTCGAGCAGCTGGCGGGCGGCCTCAAGGACCGCCGGGTTGAGCGGCTCCTGCACCATGCGGGCGGCTTCAAGGCGCAGAATGTCGAGGGCCGCGGCGGCGTTTTCCGCGGAGATGGCGCCGGAGCGCTCGCGGCGGCGGATGGCGGCGTAGACCTCGAGCGGCGTGGAGGCGGAGATGAGCTTGCGATTGTCCTCGACAGCCTCCATGAGGCGGATGAGCGCGTCGGTGCCCTGCTCCTGCACAAAGAGCTTGGCGAAGGCGGTGGACTCGAGGAAGTAGCAGCTCACTGGTTTCCGCGCTCCTCTTCAATGGCTGCGGCGATGGAGTCGCCGTGGACGACTACGGGCTGGAAGCGCTGCGCTTCTTCGGGGATGCCGGCCTCGGCGCGATTGAGGCGGATGGTGGTGGTGGGGTAGGCGGGCGTCTTGGGGTTGGCGATCTTGCTGGTGATGACGACGCCGCGCTGGATGGCCTCGGCGAGCACGGCCTGGCGGGACTCGGGGTTCTGGTTCCAGCGGAAGGCCTTGCGGGGGAGGAACGAGTCGCGGAACCACTTGAGGGCGATGAAGGCGTGACCTCCGCGCTCGGCCTCGGCCAGGGCGGCGCACAGCTCCTTGACGCGAGCGTCGAGGTCGGCGGGAATCTGCGCCTCCTGGCCGTCGTCCTCCTCGTCGTCATCGGGTTCAGCAACGGCGCGGGCGGCGCGCGGCGCGCGGGGAGCAGCTTCGGCGCCGTCGATGCGTTCGAAGTAGATGCGCACCTCGTCCTCTTCCGGTGACCAGCTTCCGGCCAGGGCATTGCGGCGCTTGCTGCGGCCGTTTTCGCTGCACAGCTCGACGATGGCCTGGTAGCCGGGAGGGGCGAGGAAGTGGAGCGCGCGGGCCAATCCGGGATCGGTGGAGAAGGTCATCTCGTTGAGAGCTTCTTCAATAATTTCCTCCGCGTCGGGAATGGTCAGGTGGCTTATGTCTATGCTGCTTTCAGCAGCTTTTAGCGATTTCATCTTCATTCCTCCGCATGGCGCATGGCTTTGCGATTGCGAGCAACGCGGTTCCGAGAGCGATCAGGTTCCGTTCCGGAGGCTAGTTGTGCCGCACTACGAACTAATGTTGGCGGCTCATATTCTAAGTTTCTTCATCTCTGCGGCATTTCAGTCCCAAAACCGTTTTGATTCAGGGGTGGAGCGATGCAGCCGAGGGCCCTGGTGGAGCAGCGACAAATAGAGTGGAGAGGTTATCCTTCGATTCCCAGATTTTCTGTAAGGCGTTCTTGAGCAATTTAGTGGCCCGTATACGAAGGTGAGCCATCGGTTGCCGGTGCTGCTTTACCCCACAAGGAATTGAGAAACGTTTTAGGCTAAACTCCCGGTTCAGAGCTATACACGACCCAGTGTACCCGATTCCGGCTGAATTCGCTGCGGGGAAAAAACGCGGGCGGGCGGGGAATCCTGTAGCGGCAACCCCGACGGCTGGGAAAAGTTGCGGCCGGAGCAAATTTTTCCCCTGCGGTTGAGTTCGTACAATAGGCCTATGCGTCGTTGCTTGCAGCTGATGATCATCTGGTTTCTCGCTTGTGCAGGGGTGCGCGCCGCGGAGGGGCCGGCGTTTGACCTGCTGGGTCCCAAGGTGGATGTGCATGTGAAGCGTGGCACTGTGACCCTGCCGATCGGCGAGGTTCCCAATCTGGAACCGGGAGATCGGCTGTGGATTCATCCCGACCTGCCGGAGAGCCAGTCAACGCACTTTGTGCTGATTGTGGCGTTTCTGAGGGGTGCGACCAATCCTCCTCCGCCGGAGTGGTTTACGCGCGTGGAGACCTGGAACAAGGACGTGCGCAGCGAGGGCGTGTTTGTGACGGTGCCTGCGGAGGCGCAGCAGGCGCTGGTGTTTCTGGCTCCGGAGACGGGCGGAGACTTCAGCACGCTGCGCGCGGCGGTGCGCGGCAGGCCGGGCGCATTTGTGCGCGCCACGCAGGATTTGCAGGCCGCGAGCCTGGACCGCATGCGGCTTGAGTCCTATCTGGCCGCGGTGCGGGTGACATCGGAGACAGACGCGGCGCTGCTCAAGGAGCGCGCGGGATTGGCGGCGCGCAGCCTGGGCGTGAAGGTGGAGCTGCAGTGCTTTGACAAGCCCCCGGAACAGCAGGCGAGTTGCCTGGTGCAGCATACGGATGGCCTAGTGCTGGACGACTCGAATGCGCAGTCGATGGTGAATCAGATTACCACGGGCGCGACTGGCGACCTGATGAATCAGCTGAGCTACTCGCCGATGGCCGGGGGCGGCACGTTCAGCCCCTATGTGGGCGCGATTGTGGATACGGCGAGAATCTTGTCTTCACTGCATACGGCGCACTTCCAGTACATTCCGGCGCTGGCGCTGGCGACGGAGGACACGCTGAACCTGCGGCTGAACGTGCCGCCGTCGTTCCGCGATCCCAAGTCGGTGGTGGTGGTGGCGCTGCCGCCGGTTGGGCCAACCACGCAGCCGCCCCTGCACCCGGTGGTGCCGGAGGAGCGCTACTGCGCGGAGAAGCCGCAACTGGTGTTGCCGGCGGAGGGCGCGCCGGTGGTGTTTTCCACCCGCCTGGCCTATGGGCTGACCCTGCATATCGAGACCCAGGTTGATGGAAAGGCCGTTGCAGTGGATCTGCCCATGAAGGCGGACCCCTCGGCCGGCGGGCTGGTGCCTGTGGGTCCGGTTCCTCTGCTTGGCCAGGGCGACGTGACGGGCGTGGTCCGCGGCAAGTGGGGGTTCGACAACTGGGAGGGGCCGCATTTCCACCTGCACACGGCCCAGCCGGGGAAATGGGCGCTGGCCGCCGGCGAGCAGTCGGCACTGGTGGTGGGCCGCGAGGATACGCTGCACCTGGAAGACGACAGCTCGCTGTGCGTGGATCGGGTGGAGGGTGAGATGGGCAGCGGTAGTCCGCTCAAGCTGGCCTGGAAGTCGCCCCGGCCGGGCAGCCTGGAGGTCGCTGTTCCTATGCAGGCCGCGGCGCCGGGGCCGGTGACGGTGGCCATCTACCAGTACGGGCTGGAGAAGCCCGACAGGCTGCCGCTGCGCGCCTATGCCGAGGCGGCGTCTCTCGATCGGCTGACGCTGAGCGCAGGCGACCAGGTGGCGCAGCTGCGCGGCACGCGGTTGGACGAGGTGGCCAAGGCGGAGCTCGAAGGGATGGAGCTGAAGCCCTCCACGCTGAGCCGGGTGGAGGACTTTGACCAGCTGACGATGAGCATTGATGGCTCGACCGCAGGGCTGACTGCCGGTAAGTCGTATGTGGCCAAGGTGCAGTTGCAGGATGGGCGGCAGTTGAAGGTGCCGGTGACGGTGGACGCGCCTCGGCCGCAGGTCACGCTGCTGAACAAGGGCGTGCAGGAAGACGCGGCGTCTGCGCCGTCGCCGGTGCGGCTGGGCAGCGCCGACGACCTGCCGCTGGATGAACGGCTGGTGTTCTTTCTCAAGTCGCGCGTGCCGGTGAATTTTCCGCGCAATGAGAAGGTGGAAGTGGCCGCGGTGGATGGCAGCTTCAAGACGATACTGTCGCTGAGCGACGGGGGCCTGATGCTGGAGGACGCGCGGACGGCGGTGGGAACGGTGGAACCGCTGGCGCGGTTTGGCGCGTCGGCGTTTGGACCTTTGCAGGTGCGTGCCATGTCCGCCGATGGGGTGACGGGCGACTGGCTGCCGCTGGGCACGCTGGTCAGGCTGCCGGCATTCAAGGAACTGCGCTGCCCGCGCGGCTTGGCGAAGCCCTGCACGCTGGCGGGAAACAACCTGTTCCTGGCCGCGTCAGTGAGCGCGTCGGCGGAGTTTACCAACGCGGTTGACGTGCCGGCTGATTTTACGGGTACGCAGTTGAGCGTGCCGCACCCGACGGGCGGCACGCTGTATGTGCGTCTGCGCGACGATCCGGACAATGTGCAATCGGTGGTGCTGCCGGTAACCTCGGCGACGCAATCGACAGCGCAGGCGGCTGCTGTTGCAGCGCAACAGGCGCCGCCGCCCGCCGCCGCTGCGCCGCCTGCCGGGACGCCGGATCAGCCGGAAAAGGCCGATTCGCCGGCGACTCCGAACCCGGAAGCGCCGAACCGCTAGGGCAGTTCTCCAATTCATGTGCTCTGTTTAGTTGCGTGCAAGGTGGATTTTTCTCAAGGAAAAAGCCACTTATCATCGTGCTTTCGGTGTACCGCAACTGGAGAACCGCTATAGTCCCGCGCGCTTATTGGGAGACATTGAGGGTCACGGTCGCCGATTGCATGGTGTTGCTGGTGGCGCCGGTTCCGGTTACCTGGAAGGTGTAGGTCTGGGTGCTTTTGGCGTTGAGGTGGATGGTGGTGCATCCGGTGGCCAGCAGCGACGCGCAGCCGAGGGCGAGCAGGGCGATGAAATGCAGCCCTTTGCGGCGGCGAGCGGGAGCGAACAGGCAGCCGGAGATGAGGCCGATGGGAAGAAACAGGCCTCCAAGCGAGACAGCGGTGGCGGAGTTGGCGGAGACGGCGTTGCCGGCGACGAGGGCGAGCTGTGCTGTGGAGGCGCCGTTGGCGGCGAGCGGAACGCTGGCGGGCGAGAACTGGCAGGTGATGCCGGTGGGCAGGCCGATGCAGGCCAGGGCGATGGTGTCGGCGAAGCCGCCCGTGGAGGCGAGGGTCACGGTGCTGGCGGCGCTCTGGCTGGTTTCAATGTCGACGGTGGAGGGCGCGAGGGACAGGATAAAGGTGCTGAGAGCCTGCTCGACGGACACGGCCTGGGAGGTTGAGGGCGCGTGCAACGCATCTCCGTTATACGAGGCGACGACGGTGTAGGTTCCGGCGGCGAGCGAGGGAGTGAGCGTGGCGACTCCGGCAGCGTCGAGCGTAGACGAACCGAGGGTGGTGGTTCCCACGGTAAATGTAACCGTGCCGCCGGGCATGGGCCCCACGCCACCGGCGACAGTGGCCTGGAGCGTGACAACGCCGCCACCGGTGGACGAAGGGGTGGGCAGCGGGGTGAGCGCGGTGGTGGTGGGGATGAGTTCGATCACCTGGCTGATGGCGAGCGAGGCGCTTGCGCCGTTGTTGGTGTCGCCGGCGTAGGCGGCGGTGATGGAGTGGGTGCCGGGCGCGAGGGCGGCGCTGCTGAGTGTAGCCACCCCCTGGGCGTTCACAGGGGCGGAACCGAGGGAGACGTTGTCCGCTGAAAACGAGACGGAGCCGGTGGGCAAGACGCCGCTGCCGGTGACGGTTGCGGAAAACACGACGGCTGAGCCAGCGGCGGAGGGGTTGGAGGACGAGGTGAGCGCAGTTGCGGTTGTGGCCGCCTGCACGGGAAGCGACAGAGGAGCTGCGGCGCTGCCCGCGTCCAGATCGTCTCCGCTGTAGGTTGCTGCGATGGCATGCGTGCCGGGCGCGAAGACGGCGCTCACGGTGGCCAGTCCGGAGGCGGACAACGGGGCGCTGCCGAGGGCGACAGGAGCGCCGTTGACTGTGTCCGTGAAGACAACCGTGCCGGTAAGCGTGGCGCTGGAGCGGGTGGCTTCAACGGCCGCGGTGAGGGCAACCGGGCGACCGGCGATGCCTGGGCTGGGAAACGCGCTGAGAGTGGTGTTGGTTGCGGTCGGGTCGGCCGGCTTGTTGACCACCTGGACCAGGGCCGCAGAGGTGGAGGCGGCGTTGTTCAGGTCGCCGGGGTAAACGGCGGTGATGGTGTGCGAGCCGATGGAGAGAGAACTGGTGGTGAAGGTACCGCTCCCGGTTGAGCCGACCAGGCTGGCGGCGCCGATGAGCGTGCCGGAGTCGAGCAGAGAAACGGCGCCGGTGGGCGGGTTGTTGCCGCCGGAGGAGACGGCGACGGTGAAGACAACGGAATTGCCCTGGGTGGAGGGATT
>Ga0302282_1001980_pt1 | contig 14257 bp, 13 predicted proteins | sample III_Fen_E1_3_FD_198763 | JGI IMG/M metagenome (GOLD analysis project Ga0302282, IMG submission 198763) | Peat permafrost microbial communities from Stordalen Mire near Abisko, Sweden - III_Fen_E1_3 | ecosystem: Environmental > Terrestrial > Soil > Wetlands > Permafrost | place: Sweden: Abisko... | reverse complement strand
GTCATTGCGGCCGCCGGATTCTCCTGGCTGGCCTTGTGGATCGGGTTTGTCTCGCGAACCACCAAGCGCAACGAAACCAGAATGCGAATGGCGGGCAGCGTTGCGATGGGCCTGGGCATCGCGGCAATGCATTACATCGCCATGGTCGGGGTTCGCTTCACCGCCTGCTCGACACCGTTCTCGATGTCTGGAGCAATCCGGGTAAGTGTACTGGGTGAATCTGTAATCGCGATCGTGACCACGCTGATACTGCTGATAGCCCTCGTGACCGCAACCCTCGACAAATGGCGGTTTCGCGATCTACAGAAGGCTCACCGGGAATTGATCGAGGCGCAGCAAGCCCTGCTCGAAAGCCAGAACGAGCTTCGCGAAGCCAACGCCATGCTGAATGAGTTGTCAGTCCGTGACGGACTCACAGGACTCTATAACCGGCGTCACTTTGACTCGGCGCTGGAGACAGAGTTGCGCCGCGCCGCGCGAAACCTGAGGCCAATTTCGTTGCTGATGATTGATGTCGACTTCTTCAAAGCGCTGAATGACGGCTACGGACACCAGCGAGGAGATGACTGCCTGCGCCAGGTGGCGGAGGCGCTGGAGGCGCATCCGCGTCGAGGCTATGACGTTGTGGCGCGATACGGCGGCGAGGAGTTCGTCCTACTCCTTCCGGACGCCGGAATCGAAGCGGCACAAGCCGCCGCGGAAGCGATCCGACAAGCGGTACATGCGCTAAAGATCGAAAACCACGGGTCACTCGTGGCCAACGTGGTGACTGTGAGCATCGGAGTCTGCTGCCAGAACCCACACGTCGGAGACGAGCGATGCGGGCTGGTATGTGCGGCTGACGCGGCGCTCTACGCGGCTAAGCACCTCGGCAGGAATCAAGTACAGATCGCCGATTCAGTGGCAATACCGGCCTAAAACCTCATACGCCAGCTTCCTGGAGACCCAGTCGAACTTCGCCGCCGGCCCCCATGCGTAATTCTGCCCCCCTGCTCCGTATACCCTGCGTATGGGTCTATCTGAGATGACACTACCGGGCACCGGGTACACCGACACCCAGGAAATCGCGCGCGGCCTGCGTCACCGGGATGTCGCTCTCCTGAACGCGCTGGTCGCGCAATATCAGTACCGCCTCGTCCGCTATCTCATCTATATACTCGGCAGCCGCGACGCCGTCGACGACCTGGTCCAGGAAACCTGGCTCCGCGTGCTAGAGCGTGGCCACACCTACGACGGCAGATCCCGCTTCGAGCCGTGGCTCTTCACCATCGCCCGCAACCTCGCCATCGACACCATGCGCAAACGCCGCATCTTCTCGCTCGACGCCACCGAAGAGGACGATCCCGAGCAGCCCATCGCTCCCCCCATCTCCTCCGAGCCCTCGCCCTTCGAGCAGGCCGCGCGCACCGAGGACGCCCACCGCCTGGCCCAATCCCTCGCTACCCTCGAACCCATCTACCGCGAAGCCCTCGTCCTCCGTTTCCAGGAGGACCTCTCCCTCCAGGAGATGGCCAAAGTCGTCGGAGCCCCCGTCTCCACCGTGTCCACCAGAATCTACCGTGGCCTCGCCGCCGTGCGAGCCCACATGGAAGGAGCCGAACATGCCAATTGATCGCTCGGATCACCAGTCCATCCGTCACATCATCGACAAATCACTCGCCGGTGGAACCCGCGCACTGGAGCCGCAAGCCCAGCAATCTCTCCGCGAACACCTCGCCACCTGCGCCGCATGCCAGCAATATCTCGACGCGTCGAACCGGGCCATCGCCAGCCTTGGAGACTTCTCCTTCGCCATCGACCCCGCGCTCGACAGCAAAGTCCTAAGTTCCATCGCTGCCCGCGCACAGGAACTCCAAGCCGCAAGCATCCAGCGCAAACGCCTGTGGACTACCAGCCTGCTCGCCCTCGCACTCACCGTCATCGGCTCGATCGCCGCATCGCAACTCGGCAGCCTCGCCGCTCCCATCTTCCACTTCCAGCCAGCGCAGCTTCACCTTGCCTTGGCTACGTTCTGGATCGCCCCATCCCTATGCTTCAGCCTGCTGTTCCTGCTTCTGCCCTTTTCCCCGGCCCTGTTCCGCAACCAGAAAGGACTCTCCATATGAGCCTCCAAACCGTCTTGAATACCGTCCCCAAACCTGCCCGCACTACAGCCGCCGTCTTCGTGGTTGGCGCCGTGCTCATCGGCCTCACCGTCGGCATTGTTGAGGCCAGGCTTAGCACCCCTCTGGCCATCGCTGGCGACCACTTTTTCTTCCTGTGGTCGATCCTTGGATTCTTCATGGGCCTGTTCGTCGGCAGCCTGTTCGCCATCTGGGTACTCGGCCTCGGCTACGTCTGGGCGGACGCGCGCAGCCGCAACATGCCCCACATCCCCTGGACACTGATCGCCGCCATCGTCCCCAACCTGCTCGGATTCCTGCTCTACTTCGTCCTGCGCAAGCCCATCGCCTCGCCCTGCCCGCAATGCCGCCAGCCCATCTCCGCAGACCAACGCTTCTGCCCCGCCTGCGGCTACCAAGCCGTATCCCAGCCCACCACCGCGCCTCCACAACCCGTGTAGCGCATCCGGCCCCACGCTTGCGAGATCCGGAAGAGGTGATATTCTCCACCACAAGGAGCCACCGCATGGACCCGCAAAAACCCAAGCTGCCCATCGAAGCCGTGCAACTCTACAACCAGTTCATCCACGGCGACATGAGCCGCCGCGCCTTTATGGACGGCATCCAGCGAATCGCTGGCGGACTGGCCGCAGCCACCATCATCGACGCCCTGATGCCGAACTACGCCCTCGGCCAGCAGGTCTCGCGCACCGATGACCGCATCAAGGCCTCCTACGAAACCGTCCCTTCGCCGCAAGGCAACGGAAGCATCAAGGGCTATTTCGTGCGGCCAGTCAGCGCCGACACGCGCAGCGCAACGCCGTCGAAACTTCCCGGCATCATCGTCGTCCACGAGAACCGCGGCCTCAACCCGCACATCGAGGACATCGCCCGCCGCTTCGCGCTCGCCAACTTCATGGCCTTCGCGCCCGACGGACTCACCTCCCTCGGCGGCTTTCCCGGAGACGACTACAAGGGCGGCCTGATGTTCTCCAAGATCGACGGCAAAAAGATGTTTGAAGATATGGTCGCCTCGGCCCAATGGCTGAAAGCGCGCCCCGACTGCACCGGAAAGATCGGCGCCACCGGCTTCTGTTATGGCGGCGGCGTCGCCAATTCGCTGGCCGTCCGGCTGGAAGCCGATCTGTCCGCAGCCGCGCCGTTCTATGGCGCCGTTCCTCCCCCAGCCGACATTCCCAAGATTAAGGCCGCCATCCTCGTCCATCACGGGGAACTCGACACCCGCATGGCCGCCACCTGGCCCGCCTACGACAAAGCCCTCACCGAGATCGGCGTCCCCCACGAAGGCTACATCTACGCCGGCGCCGTTCACGGCTTCAACTGCGATGCCACCCCGGAACGCTACAACAAACCCGCGGCCGACCTCGCCTGGCAACGCACCATCGATTGGTTCAACAAATACGTCCGCACCTGATTCCGCCTCGACGAGTCAGACGACTGAAGCAGAGATGCGCGAGTCATTCACCGCTCACCGGCGTCGGTGCCTTCTTGTCGGCCCAATTCGACCAGCGTTCTTTTGCCGCTTTCTGCGCAGCCTCGCGCCGCGGATCGGGACCAGAATATGCAGGAGGGGCTTCGTTCTCCACTGGCCGCCTCGGAGAATCGCCGCGTTTCCCATTCCCCTCGGCTGCGGAAACGTTCCACCCACGATGGCTGGATAAGACAGGCAGTCGCGGATTGATCGCCAGATACCGCTCCCGGTTTTCCTTCATCGTCGATTGGGAAACCGCAATTGCGCGCGAGATAAATTGGAAGTCGCGTGGAAAGTAAATATGGGCATGACCCAGACCGCAACGAATTGCGCCGGGATGCATGCTCGCGGCCCCGGGCCCGAGCGAAACGTAGGGACACACGTCGAACGCCACTAGTTCCTGACAAGTCCGGCACAGAACCCCAAAATAGGTGGTCCCGCCTTGACTCCGGTCAACCGCTCCCACTCGGCTCCAAGTCGCCGTAGCTCCCTCGTCCGCACGTGTCATCACACTGCACCCCATAGCACACCTCAATCCTCAATGAACCTGAAACTTCGCCAGGAAGCAGCGGCGTACTCCTCGTACTCCTCGTCATGCCCTTAGGCAAGCTGGCCAAAAGGGCCGGCGCTCAGACAAGTTCAACTCCACTTAATCGCTCGAACGGAAGCCGGTCTATCGCCAACGAAAAGCCGCGTGTGCAGCAGACATAACTACGGCCGTCCATTGCACACGCGTTTCAAATTGAAGATGGCCCAAGTACGCAGTAAGTAACTGCACGTCAGGCTCCAATCGCCAATTCGTTGATCGCATTGACCATCCTCCGCATCGAGGCCTACAGCCCCCGCCTAGCACCCCGAAGCGATTGCTGCCTCGAAGGTAAGGACTACTCGAATCATCGGCCGAATTCGATCAATCTTTCTGCCCGGCTTATCGAATCCCTTCCATCGCCTCCCCAACCAGCAATTTACCCCTGCACCCAACCCGCACGCGCTATCATGGCCTCGCCCAACCGCCGCCCCAAATTCAGCGCGTGAAGCGAAAAGATCGGTAACGAAAGCACTCACTATGCGGCCCACTCCACTCCTCCTCGCCCTCGCCCTCGCCGCAAACTCCACCTGCATCGCGCCCGCGCAGCAAACCTCGCCCCCCGTACCCACCATCCAGGTCTACTCCCGCGAGACCATCGTCGACATCGTCGTCACCGACGCCAAGGGCCAGCCCGTCCGCAACCTTCCCAAGTCCGCCTTCACCGTCCAGGAAGACGGCAAGCCCGAACCCATCCGCAGCTTCGGCGAGTTCGACGCCGAAACCACCGCGCCCATCACCACGCCCACGCCGCCCGCCGCCATTCACACCAACCTCGAGGCCGCACCCACCACCGGCCCCGTCAACATCATCCTCATCGACGCGCTGCACTCCAACTGGGTCTCCGCCGCGCGCGCGCTCCAGGCCACCAGCGCCTACGCCGCCCGCATGCCGCGCGGAACCGAGCTCGCCGTCTTCTGGCTCTCCGTCAGCGGAACCCACATGCTCCAGGGATTCACCACCGACCCCTCCGCCATCCGCAATGCCGTCGCGCCCACGCGCACCGACATCGGCACCAGCGGCAACTGCTACACCACCGACCGCCTCACCATCGACGCCCTCAACCAGATCGCCGCCTATGTCGCCGGCATCAAGGGCCGCAAGAACCTCCTCTGGTTTACTCCCGGCATGCCCGTCTCGCTTCTCCGCGACGGCGGCTACGGCGATGGCGCCGCCTCCTCCTGCCACGAAGTCGAGACGCCCCGGCAATTCGGCACCGGTCACATCGGCAGCACCTCCCTCTTCAGCGACTCCGGAGAGGGCCTCGACATGACCGAGGTCCATCGCCTGATGGACACCTACGAACTCTTCACCGCCGAGCAGATCGCCGTCTCTCCCGTAAGCCCCAGCGGCGTCGTGGGCCTGGGCCTGGACAACCTGATCGCCGAAGCAGTCGCCGAGCAGAGCGGCGGCTTCGCCAAATACAACAACAACGACCTCGTAGCCGAAATCTCCGAGGCCATCTCCACCGGCTCGCACTACTACACCATCTCCTACATCCCACCGCGCCAGAAGGACGACTCCCGCTACCACTCCATCACGATCGACCTCGCGGACCACCCTGACCTGCACCTCGTCTATCGCAAGGGCTATAACGCCGAAGATCCGCATGCGCCCAAGCCCTACACCGGCCCCGCACTCATCAAGGCCGCGCTCCAGGGCCGCGCGCCGTCCGCCGCCCAACTCCTGTTCGACGCCAAACTTGAGCCCGTCCGCACCACCGCCCCACCCCCAACAACCGACCTAACCCAGGCCTTCGACCCCTTCGGAGCCTCTGACGCGCCCGCGCCATCCGCGGGTGCCCCATCCAAACCGGGTGCCCCGTCCAAGCTTAGCTTGGGCGGGAATGCCAAGAAGCCCTCCAAAACCCCCATCACCCGCACCCCCTACGATCTCCTCCTCGCCATCCCGCAGAGCCAGATCGCCTACACCGCCAACCCCGACGGCACCCACACCATCAAGCTCCAGTTCGCCTTCGACGCCTACGACCTGAACGGCAAGCTGCTCGGCGAGCACAGCCAGAACGTCGCCCTCGACCTGACCCCCGACCGTTACCAGAGATTCATCCAGGCGCCCGTCGTCTTCCACGAGTTGCTCGAGTTCTACCCAGGCCCGCTCTTCCTCCGCGTCGGCGTCCTCGACAGCATCTCCAACAAAGTAGGCACCCTGGAAATCCCCCTAACCGTCCCCCGCCCATAACCAAGCCTGCCAGCTCAACCCTTTTTGTCATTCCCGAAGGGCTTCTGCTTCTGCGGTCGCCCTTGCCCCTTGCTTGTCATTCCCGAAGGGAATCTGCTTCTCTCGTCGCCCCCAACACTTGTCATTCTGAGCGCAGCGAAGAATCCCCGCATTCGCTCTTGCCCTTGCCTCCGAGATAGGCCAGGGCTTTAGCCCTGGCACTCTGCGGCTCTTATAAAGACTGCGCTTCAGCTCCCGGGTCATGCCTTCGCCGCCGGCGAAGCCGCATAATCGCAAGAAATATTACTCCACCATAGAATCATCCACTTACTAGGCTTATTGTTAGCCGCCACCTCTCAAAAGCACGGGAATCCTTGACAGCCACGATATAATCAAGACAGAAGCAAATAGACGGCGCGACCCACCGGTCTGGCTCTGTTTGCGGATGCGATTCCTTGAAAATCTTCCCTTACTCCCGTACAGACGATCCCTGTCCGCCCGCGCTCGTCATCCTTAGCGAAGCCTTACGGTTCCGTCGCGACGCGCAGTCTCGGGTGTATATACGGCCGTATATACGTGCCTGGAAGCCCTTTATTATCAATCTCAATTTGTATATACGCAAGCAGAAGCCCTTTGCTATGAGTAAATCGAGGTATATACCCACGAACTTGGTATTCCGTGGTATTCACCCGCATCCCACCTTGAACCTCAAACCACGAACCCGGAACCTCCGCATGCTACGATGGCCCGCAGGAGAACCCGCATGACTCTCGCCCAGTTTCTCGGCAAGCAATTTATCGACGTCATTCAGTGGAACGAGCCCGAGCCCGGCATCCTCGTCTGGCGCTATCCCATGCTCGACCAGGAGATCCAGAACGGCGGCAAGTTGACCGTCCGCGATTCGGAAATGGCGGTCTTCGTCAACGAAGGCAAAATCGCCGATGTCTTCGGTCCCGGCCTCTACACGCTCACCACCCAAAACTTGCCCCTGCTGACCGACCTGATGAACTGGGACAAGGACTTCGAATCGCCCTTCAAGTCCGACGTCTACTTCTTCTCCACCCATCTCCAGATCGACCAGAAGTGGGGCACCGCCAACCCCATCACCATCCGCGACAAGGAGTTCGGCGCCGTCCGCGTGCGCGCCTACGGCATCTATAGCTACCGCATCACCGACCCGCGCGTCTTTTTCACCCAGATCAGCGGCACCCAGCAGACGTATTACATCTCCGAGCTGGAAGACCAACTGCGCAACACCATCATCGCGCGCATGACCGACATCTTCGCTGGGGCAGATACTCCGTTCCTCGACATGACCGCCAACGAGGCTGCGCTGGGCGACAAGATCCTGGCGCAGATCCAGCCCACCTTCACGGCGCTCGGGCTCGAACTCACCCAGTTCGTCGTCGAAAACATCTCGCTGCCCGATGAACTGCAGAAAGCGCTCGACCAGCGCATCGGCATGAACATTGTCGGCGACATCGACAAATACACGCAGTATGCCGCCGCGCAATCCATGACCATCGCCGCGGCCAACCCCGGCGGAGTAGCCGGCCTAGGCGTCGGCCTCGGAGCCGGCGCAGCCATGGGACAAGCCATGGCCGGCGCGCTCCACGCTGCTGCTGCTCCGGCCGCCCCTGAAGCGGCCGCCCCATCTGCCACGGAAGCGGGTGCCCCGGCAGCCGCAGCCTCCGCCACCAAATTCTGCATCGCGTGCGGACACTCCATCCCCGGGCGCGCTGTCTTCTGCCCAGTCTGCGGGAAACCCCAATGAACTCCGACTTGTTCGATCACTTTTCCTTGCTGCGGTTTGCCATCGTGGCCGCCATCTATACGTTCCTCGCATTCACCACTGGCGCCCGCAGACACGCCATGCCGTTTTCCAAAAAGAACGCGTTGCCAACATCGACAATCCTTAGCGAGCACCTCAAATTCCTGACGATCCTGCTTCTGCTTTTGTTGGCCGTAACATGGCTTTACCCCCATCTGCCTGAATGGTCGAAACAGACAGCAATGTCTGGGCGCTCTGGTCGGGGGGGAGCCTCAGGCGTCGATCTGGGGTTCTTCGTCGCGATGGCAGCCATCTACCACCTCGAGCGCCGGCGGATCTATATGGAAGGTGAGACGGAGAGCGAGGACACCCAATGAACTGCCCCTCCTGCGGCGCGCCGATGCACCCGCTGGGCGCCAGCCTGAAATGCGATTATTGCGGCACCGTAGTCGTCCCCGACCGCGATACCAGCGGCGTGCGCGTGCTGGCCGAATCGCCCGACCACCAGGCCTGCCCCATCTGCAACGTCACGCTGATGCAGGCCTCGCTCGGCAAATCTCCGCTGCTCTACTGCACCAAATGCCACGGAATGCTGATCGCCATGATGGAGTTTCAGAGCCTGATCGACGCCGCCCGCACCGCCAGTGCGCCCATCCCCGCGCTGCCCGCCGACGTCAACGAACTGGACCGCCGCATCAATTGCCCCCACTGCCACAAGCCGATGGAAGCCCACTTCTACGCCGACGGCGGCAACGTGGTGATGGACACTTGCGAGCCGTGTTGTCTGCACTGGCTCGACCACGACGAACTCGCCCGCATCGCCCAGGCCAACGCCACCGAACCCAACCCCATCGACCGTGACGACTCTGGGTCCTTCTACTCGCGTGACACTGATATCGACGACTCCCCCACCCAGCCTGACGCCGCCGTCGAAGTCATTGACCTGCTCTCCCGCGTCTTCAAACCCCGCATATGACAAACATCGGGCATCTACGGCGCTTTCATCCGCTCCACGCACAGGCGTGCAGGACGGTGCTCGCGAATCTCAACCGCGCCGGCATCCAGCCCGGCCGCCGCGCACATGCGCACCCAGTCCTCGGCCAGAAAGCTGCGGCGAATCGACGCCAATCCGTCGGGATGGATGTATGGATGCCACCACGGCCCGCGCATGAAGAGGTTGAAGACGCGGTACGGCACGGGTTTGCGATGCAGGTCCGCGATGAACCAGCCCACGCGCGACGCCCGCTCCATTCGGGCAAGCAGACGCACAATCTCCGGCTCGGACAGGTGATGGGTCACCCCCGACAGGGTGAACACATCGGCTTCCGCAGTCTCCGGGCGGCAATACACATCGCCATCGACCCACTGAATATCGCTGGTTGCGGAGGTCGCCTCGTGTGCCGCACGCACCGAGTGCGCATTCACATCGATGCCTACCAGCTCGACCGCAACTCCGCGGCGCCGTGCCCAGCGCTCGATCCTGCGCAGCATGTCGCCGTAACCGCAGCCCACATCGACAATCTTCAGGGGCGCCGAGTGGGGCGAGGTGCGACGACGCGCCTCCGCCACCTGATTGAGCCACCGCAAAATAGGCCGGTGGGCGCGAGTGATCCGGTTGACGATGGCGAGGTGGCGCAGGCAACCGCGGAGATTCTCGTAACTGCACGGGCCATCCATCTCTTCTTCGAGAATCGCGCGCCGGGAGAAATCGATCGTCTCAGCCATGCACCGAAGCCGCCCGCTCGGAGTGGCCGGTGATCTCCGCCGCCCGCGCCTCCGCATACGCTGCCGCGCCCAGCAGAGCGCACGTCTCGTCCAGAATTACGCGCACCGCAATCGCTTCGAGCACCGGCGACAGCCGTCCCTTGTCCAGAAACGCCTGGATGAATCCACCGCTCCGCAAGGTCTTCAGCGACTTTGGCGCAATTCCGCCGCCCAGATACATCCCGCCCGTGGCGAGCACCTTCAGCGCGATGTTCCCCGTCTCCGCGCCGTATGCCGCAGCAAATGCCGCCATCGTCTCCGCGCACAACGCGCTCGATCCATCCTCGGCGCATTGGCCAATCACCGCGTTGGGGTCTTCCTTCGCCATGCGATCACGCAGCCAGTCCGGCTCCTCCATTTTCTCTACGTCCCGGAGGTACGAATAGATGTTCTTGATTCCGAGGCCTGACACCACGCGCTCCCAGCTCACGCGTCCGTTCAGCGTCTTGCGCAGGTATTCGAGCAGCGCAATCTCGCGGTCGGTTCGTGCGGCGAAGTCACAATGCCCGCCTTCGGACGGGATCGGCCGATGCGTCTTGCCGTCCCAGATGAGCAGCGCCTCGCCCAGCCCGGTGCCGGCGGCAATCAGCCCGCGATTTCCCTGCGCCGCAGCGTCGCCTTCATGCAGCGTGACGATGCTCTCCGGCGCGAGTTCGGGAATGCCGTAGCCGTTTGCCTCAAGGTCGTTGATCAGAAAGATGTGCTCGATCCCCAACGACTTTGCCAGGTCATTCTGGTCCAGCGTCCACGGCAGGTTGGTCAGCTTCAACCGCCCATCGCGCACCGGCCCGGGACAGCCAAAACAGGCGGCGACAATCTGGCTGCGCTCGGAAGTATCCTGCGCGGACGTACCGCTCGGGTCGCCAGTGAGGAACTTCTCGACCACCGCATCCAGCGTCGCAAACTCAGGCGCGGGAAACTTCTCGTCGCGCACTGGCTTCAGCTTGCCGCCCTCAAAGTTATACAGCGCCAGGTGTACCTTGGTCCCGCCCACATCGCCCGCAAGAATCATCTTCTAGCCTCAGAACCGTAAGACGCATCTCAACGCCATGGCGGCGCTGGCCTCACGATTATAGCGAGGCGTTCACACGCCCTTTTGCTGCTTCCCATGGTTCTCCTGCTGGTCGGCACGGAATTTGGTTTGCGACCATCGGGAGTACCACGCGTAGCAGAGAAAATGCGTGTGAACGCCCGCTGCCCGCGCAGGGCGGTTCTAAGCCAGATCTAACGTCCCGCCGGTCGGTTGGGGCAACTTTGCCGCCGCCGCCGCGTCCAGCAGAAACGTCAGCTTCCCGCTCTCCGGCCGGATCAACTGCGATGGCTTTGCCTCAGGATCGTACGCCCCCAGCAGCACATCGCCGAGCACCTGTGCCTTGCCGGCGCCCTCAATTAGAAACGCCACTTCGCGCCCGCGATTGATCACCGGCCACGTCAGCGTAATCCGCCAAGTCTCCTTCTGCGGAACATGGTTGGCGACGACCAGCGGCACCATCGCGAATAGCGCCTGGGTGTGCGGAAACAGCGACGCGGTGTGCCCATCGTCGCCCATGCCGAGGAGGACCAGGTCGAACACTGGATGACCCGGCCCAAACTCCGCACGAATTGCCGCTTCGTAGCGCGACGCCGCAACCTCGGGATCGAGTTCACCTTCCATGCGGTGAATTTGCGCCGCCGGCAACGGAACCTTGGAGAGCATCGCCTCGCTGGTCATCTTGTAGTTCGACTCGTCATCGGTTGGCGGCACACAGCGCTCATCGACGAAGTACAGATGCAGTTTGTCCCACGGTACCCGCGCAAAGTAGGTCGCACTCTTATCCGCCAGCAGGGCAAACATCACCTTCGGCGTGCTTCCACCGGACACCGCGATCCGCGCCACGCCGCGCGCCTCCACCGCCTCATTCGCAGCCGACACAAACAACTCCGCCGCGCCCGCCGCTACCTCCACCGGCGTCGCCCAAACCCGATATGTAACCGAAACTGGTCGCGGCATCGACTCGCCTCGCTACTCAACTAACAGTTATTGACGTTTCCCAGCTTCCGCCACTTGCGCCCATCCAACTCCATCAGCGCGTCGCCAGTCGATGGACCCCACGTTCCCGCTGGATAGTTGGGAAAGTCTTTGATTGGGTTCTTCGCCCAGTGCTGCAGGATCGGAGTCAACAGCGCCCACGTCGCCTCCACTTCGTCGCGGTGCGCGAACAGGGTGCCATCGCCCAGCATCGCGTCCAGCAGCAGCCGTTCGTAGCCATTCGCCGACGACACGCCGAACGCCTTCGAGTAGCAGAAATCCATATCCACTGGCGCAATATTCATCGACGGCCCCGGCACCTTCGCCTCGAAGCGCAGGGCGATCCCCTCATCCGGCTGGATGCGCATGGAAATAATATTCGACTTGATCTCCGCGCCGCCGGTGCCATGCGAGTCCTTGAACAGCAGCAGCGGCGGCTGTTTGAACTGGATCGTAATTTCGGTCACGCGCTTCGCCATGCGCTTGCCCGCGCGCAGATAGATGGGCACGCCCGCCCAGCGCCAGTTCTCAATCTCGATCCGCAGGGCGGCGTAGGTCTCCGTCTGCGAGCGCGGATGCACGCGGTCTTCCTCGCGATAACCCACCACTGGCTTGCCATCCACAAGCCCCGGCCCGTACTGCCCGCGCACCGTGTCGGCCGTGTGGATCGACCGAATGGCGCGGAAGACCTTCAACTTTTCCGCGCGCACGGAGGCAGCCTCAAACGAGATGGGAGGCTCCATGGCGACGAAACTGAGTAGCTGCATCACATGGTTCTGGATCACGTCGCGCAGCGCGCCTGCCTTCTCGTAGAACGGCCCGCGCCCCTCGATGCCGATCGACTCCGCCGCCGTAATCTCGATGTGGTCGATGTAATTCCGGTTCCACACATTCTCAAAGATGCCGTTGGCGAAGCGGAAGACGAGAATGTTCTGCACCGTCTCCTTGCCCAGATAGTGGTCGATGCGAAATATCTGATCTTCCTGGAAGACCTTGTTCACCTCGTCGTTCAGCGCCTTGGCCGATTCCAGATCGTGCCCGAACGGCTTCTCGACGATCACGTGTACCCATGACTTCCTGGCGTCGGCATTCTGCTCGGCTGGCTGGCTCATCCCATGTTCGCCAAGAAATTTAATGATGTCGGAGAAATACTCCGGTGCCGTCGCCAAATAGAACAGCCGGTTTCCCTGCGTGCCGAATTTCTCATCCACCTGCGCCAGCAGCGCCTTGAGGCCCTCGTAGCCCGAGTCGTCGTCGAAGTTCATCGCGTGGTAGCAGATCCTGCCGACAAACGCATCCAGCTTGGGGTCGCCCGCGTCCACACCGCCGCCGCTCTCAATGCCTTCCTTCATGTCCGGGGCGAATGTCTGCTCCAGCGGCCGCCGCGCCACGCCCACCACGGCAAACTTCTCCGGCAGATTGCCCGCCTGCTCCAGGTGATAGAGCGCCGGCAGCAACTTGCGCTTGGTCAAATCGCCCGACGCACCGAAGATAACCACGATGCATGGGTCCGGGCTGCGCTCCGAATGCTGACTCGCCTTCAACTCCTCGGGGGAGATCGAGACCTGCGTCGTCGCCATAGAAAAAATGCTCCTTCAGACTGCGTCCTGGTTGATTTGGTTGCGGGGCCTAACTTCGACAGGCGTATTGAAACTATACGGGAGCCACGTTATCCGATCTACGTTCTTCGTTGTACGTTCGCCGTTTGCCTCGGCAGCGCAGTTGCCTCTAACGCACAACTGACAACGTAGAACGTACAACCGCAGTTATTGCCCTTCAGGAAAATCAGCACCCAGCGTCACGCTCTCGTATTTCGCCATCTCCTGCTGCCACTGCTCCAGTTTGCCTTTGAAGCGGTTGTACGCCAGCGCGCCCAGCAGCAAATGCAGCGGCGGCGTTTGCATCTCCACCACTTCCATCATTGCGTGAATCGCCTTCAGCGGATCGCCCTTCTGCTTGCCCGGCTGCCCGTAGTAGTATTCGCGCGTCTTGCCCACGCTCTCTTCGTAATCCGGAATCACCCGCTTGATCAGCGCCGCCGAACGCCCCAGAAAATCTGTCCGGAAGGGCCCCGGCTCGATGATCGTCACCTTCACTCCCAGCGGCGCCATCTCCGCCGCAAGCGCCTCCGAGAACCCTTCGACCGCGAATTTGCTGGTGTTGTAGTAGCCCCAGCCCGCCTGGCCCACCAGCCCTGCAATCGACGAGAGGTTGATGATGTGCCCCGAGCGCTGCTTGCGGAACTGCGGCAGAAACGCGCGCGTTACGCGAATCAACCCCAGCACATTGGTCTCGAACACCGGCAGAAACTCCGCCTCGTCCGCCTCTTCAATCCCGCCCGCGATGCCGTAGCCCG
>Ga0302282_1001964_pt1 | contig 14343 bp, 10 predicted proteins | sample III_Fen_E1_3_FD_198763 | JGI IMG/M metagenome (GOLD analysis project Ga0302282, IMG submission 198763) | Peat permafrost microbial communities from Stordalen Mire near Abisko, Sweden - III_Fen_E1_3 | ecosystem: Environmental > Terrestrial > Soil > Wetlands > Permafrost | place: Sweden: Abisko... | reverse complement strand
TTTCTGGCGGATTTGTCAGCGGGCAACCAGAGCACGCTGGCCAGCTGGAGCCTGGACATCACCACGGTGCCCGAACCCTCGTCCCTGGCGCTGGGAGCGCTGGGAGTTCTCGTGCTGGCAGGTATCCGTAAAAAGATTGCTTTGGGATAACTAATAGCGGAATTCGTTGCCCGCACGTTTTAAACAGGGTGGTTTCTTTGAAGTTTATGCTGCCAAACTTGGCTGTATATACTGCAAGATTGAAACATTGGGCAGCGAGCATCTGCAAAATTTGGCACTTTTTTGGATTATTCTGCTTGACCTTGCCTGCGGCGGGGCGTAATTTTACACAAAAGCCACACTCATTGCAAAAAAATTTGCATTTTTTGGGCATGGCTGTCTTTGTTTAATAATCAGAATAATTGGATTTTTAATTTTGAAAACCGACTCTACAGACTTTGCCATGAATATTTTGAATATCTGCAGGACTCAAACAGTGGCGCCCCTCTCTGAAGCTAAAGCAACCGTTAAAATTATGAAAACCAACACCTCCCTGAAATTTTACAGCATGGCAAGCCTGCTTTTGTTGGCGGGCGCGTTAACTCTGAAAGCCGCCACCGATACTTGGACTGGGGCAACATCTTTCAACTGGGCTGATGCGAACTGGACCGGAGGCAACACCACGCCTGTAGCAGGCGACACCCTGGCCTTTGGCCCGACAGTCGGGGGATTCGGCGCGACGCTCACTGACAATCTTGGAGCCGCCTTCGGCTTGGCGGGACTGACGTTTAACCCGGGTGCCTCCGCCTTCACCCTTAACACCAGCGGTGGTGGTGACACCATCGCCGCCAGCGGCGGCTTTATTGACAATGCGGCCAACACGGAAACCATCAACATCCCGGTGGTCTGGGCTGCCGCTAATTCAATGTACGTTATTGGTGGCGGCACGCTGGTTCAGGATGGTGCCATTTCCGGTGGTGGTGGTAATTATGCATTGACCAAGACCGGATTTGGCACGCTGACGCTCGGAGGTCAAAATTCTCTCGGCACCGGTTCGACCACCATCAACGCCGGCACGCTGACTCTGGATTTCACACAATCCGGTGCGCCGTCTGCGAACATTGTTTCAGCCACTTCGCCATTGAGCATGAAAGGCGGAAATTTGACCGTGAACAGCGCTGTTTCATCCGGCTCGGCGACAATCCAGACGTTTGCCAGCACGGCGGTGGCCGGCGGCGCCAATGTTTTGACCATTGCGGATTCCGCCGGTGGCACCCCCACGGTTGCTCTTGGTGCAATCACCCCCACCACAGGAGCGACGGTTGAATTTGTCGGGCCACCGACCATTGGTGCGGGCAACGCGGCGGTTGCCGCCACTGGCATCTTTACGACAACATCGGCGGGAGTTGGAGGCGCATCGACCCCTTTTGGCTTGATTTCACAACCTATTACGTCTGGTGTAGGCATTAACTATGCGACTGTCGGATTATACGATTGGGCAACAACGGATCCTGCTGGAGCACCTTCGGCTGGAGCAAGCCCCTACAAAATTATCGGAGGCAGCCAAGTCACTGGCTTTTACACTAACCTTGCCTCCGGAAATTTGTCGGAGGGCGTCAATGTAAATCTCGATATAACTGGCACTTCTGGCGTCGCTGCTAGTGGCAGCCGAGAAACATATGGCAGTTTCCGCTTCAATTCGGCGACAGCTAACATCACATTTACGATAAATGTAGGAAAAACAGGCGGCGGTAACCCCCAAAGCGTGGGCGGTATTTTAATGACCCCCAACTTTGGTGCGCACAATGTGACTTTTACTGACCCTTGCACAGGCAATTTGAATGGAAATAATAACGGAACTCCATCACTTGTTGTTTTCCAAAACAATACGCTTGGCGAATTGATTTTTGGCTTAAACACCAGTGCCACACCTGCGGATGGTTTGATTGGCAATGCCTCGGGCTATATTCAATCTGGTCTTGGCACCGTCTCCTTTGCGGGGCCGAACAGTTATACCGGATCAACTTGGCTCAACGGGGGTGTCTTGCAGATTGCCGGGGACTCTGGCTTGGGCGCGATCAATACAACAGTGAATCTTAACGGCGGCACGTTGCTGGGCAACTACATCGGCTATCTTGACAACGGCACGCACAATACTACGGCTGATGAACATCCGATTGCCCTGGGCAACAACGGTGGCGGCTTGGCGGCGACGGCAGGCAATACGTTGACGATAGATGGTGTGGTCAGTGGGTCAGGCCCGTTGACAATCGGACTTCCGACCGCTGGCGGTTTGGTGCCGGGAACTGGTGCTGGCACGGCCTTCACGACGGCGACCAACGCCACCGGCACAGTTCAATTGGAACCGTCGCCCTCGCCGAACACCGCCACGGGTGGAACCGTGTTGGACACGGGCATCCTGAATGTTTCCAGCACCGGCCTGCCCACCGGCGGGCTGACCTTCAACGGCGGCACCTTCCAATGGATCGCTTCCACTCCTGATATTTCTGCGCAAACTGTTACCATCAATCCTGCGAGTGGCAATCTGGCTGGCGGTGCCACGTTGGACCTGAATCAAAACGTAGTGACATTAGCTAATGCCATCGGCAATGGCGGCAGTGGATCTTTGGCCGTTAATAGCACTGGTGGAGCTGGAACTTTGAATTTAACCGGTGGAATCACCTCCACCGGCGGCACCACCGTTGGGATCAACGCGACGCTGAACGTGAACGGCACGGCGGCGGGCAACGTAACGGTGGGTAGCAGCAGCGGCACTTTTGGCGGCAGCGGGACGGTTTCCGGAAACGTGAACGTAAGCAGCGGAACCTTTGGCACCACGACCGGCTATTTGACCTCTGTTGGAGGCACCTTGACTTTGGGTAATACCGCGTCTGCAAATTTGTCCGTAAGCCCATCCAAAGCTGGCGGTTCTGCCATTCTTACGGTGTCTGGAACGGCCACATTCAGTTCCGGCACCCCCAATTCGATTAATATATATGTTCCTGGTGGCACTGGCCTTGGAGTTGGCACTTACACACTGCTGACTGCTGGTAGTATTGGCGGATCTGTGGCTTCAATTCCCACTTATACCGGGGCCGGGTTGGCGGTTGGAACCGTCGGTCAAATCACCCAAAGTGGAGGAAATTCGCTGATATTGACCGTGAGTTTGAGCGGCACGACAGCGACATGGACCGATGGAAACTCCGACGGCACCTGGCTGGCGACGGACGGTGGTGACTGGACTGGAGGCACCGCGCCGCAAAGTGCCGGGGATACTGCTATATTTGGCACCGGAGCCAGCCCCGTGTCATTGACCGGGCCTGTGGCGGTTGGCACGATTACGTTCAACAACCCCAGTTCCTATACGATTTCAGGCAGCCAAATTTTGACCTTGGATAACAAGGGCAATGGGGCCCTCATTGATGCGAGTACGACAGCCGGCAACAATAACATAATTTCAACTCCAATCAGCCTTGCTGACAGCGACAACCTGACGATCAATGTGGGCAGCACCTTCTCGATGGCAATTAACGGGGCCATCACTGCCACAGGATCCCAGCCAGTCAATATTCCCGGAGCGGGCACCACGATTTTGGGTTCAGCCAACTCCTACACCGGCAACACGACTTTGAGCGGCGGAGGCACCTTGCAGGTTAATAACAGTGGTGCGCTGGGTTCAGGAGCCTTGAGTGCGACGGCCAGTACCGTTCAACTGGGCTCGGGTGTAAATGGGCAAACCTTGGCCAATAACATTACGCTGGGAACGGGCACCACCACGGTGGACAACAACGGCGGGAACAGCGCCACGTTGAGCGGCGTTATCTCCGGCGGCGGCAATTTGAGCGCAGTCAACAGCGGCAGCGGCGCTGGCGTTGTGGTCTTGGGCAGTGCGAACACCTACGCGGGGAAAACGACGGTGGGCACGGGTGCGGCGGTCAACATTTCTGCGGACACCTCATTGGGAACGACGCCCGGTTCCGTCACGCTCAATGACATTGTGATCAATGGCGGCGACCTTCAGGGCAGCGGCAGCGTCAGTGCTAATCGCGGCATCGGCATCGGAGCCAGCGGCGCGTATGTTGACGCAGCCACCAGCGGAACCCTCACATTGAGTGGCATCATCGCGGCGGACGGCGGGAACAATCTGACTGTCAACAGCATCGTAGGCACTCCCGGCACGGTGATTTTGGCCGGGGCGAACACCTTCAGCGGCACCACATCGTTTGGCTCAGGCACCCTGCAATTGAACAACTCGCTGGCATTGCAGAACAGCACGCTGAACATCACCGGCGGCACGTTGAACTTCGATTCATTGCCAGCCACCATTACCGGGTTGACCGGTACCGGGAACATAAACCTACCGGTTGCATTGACCATTGGCAGCAGCGCGACACCTGCGGCCTATAGCGGCACTTTGAGCGGTGTCGGGTCGGTGACCAAAACTGGTTCGGGCGGCATCACGATTGGCTCTGGAGCCAGCGGTGGTGCGACTTACTCTGGGGCCACGACTGTGAACCAGGGCACCCTGACTTTTGGCGGCGTCGGGAGCATGAACGCCGGGGCGAATGTCATTCTAGTTGCCGGAACGCTTGGCACGGCCACGTTGAACGTTGTTGACACGGCGTCAGTTGTGACCACTGGAAACACCGCAGTTGGCCAGTTTTCAGCCAACACAACCAGCTTGGTTTTGGGCGGCGGCACTGGCGGTGGAAGTTTGAGTGCCGGCACTCTGACATTTGGAACTGTTAACAACGGTCCCGGAACCGCGAGTGTGACCATTCAGAACAGCGGCTCGCTGACGTTGAGCGGGCACATAGATATGGACGACGGCCACAGCGGCTCGCAAGCTGGCACCACCACCGTCAATTTGAACGGCGGCACATTCACGGTGGGTTCGATCATGAATACGTTCAACACCGCCTCTGTACCGGAGACCATACATTTAAACGGTGGCGTGTTGAAAGCCAATGCCAACGACACGTCTGGCACGGTATTCTTTCTGCCCGCCCTGGCGAACTTTACGGCGGATGTTGACAGTGGCGGCGCGATTGTTAATCCAAATGGACATACCATCACTATTGCGCAGCCCTTGGTGCATGGCACTGGCACGCCTGACGGTGGCCTGACGGTGAACGGCAACGGCACGCTCACCTTGTCTGGTGCGGACACCTACACCGGCGGAACAATCGACAGCAACAGCACGCTGCTGGTCAATGGTTCCATTGGCAGTGGCGCGGTGACGGTGACCAACGCGACACTCGGCGGCTCCGGCACGATTGGCGGCGCGACGACATTGCAGCCGTATTCGATCTTGTCTGCCGGCACCAATGGCATCGGCACATTGAACTTCAGCAGTTCGCTCGCGTTGGATCCCGCTTCAACGAACAGTTTTGTGGTCACAACCGCTGGCGGTGCGAGCAACAAGGTTGCCGTGGTTGGCGCATTGACGGCCAACAACAGTGTTATCAAGATCACCTCCGGCACGCCGCTGCATGGCGGCACCAACACGCTGTTCACTTACGGCACATTCAGCGGGCCTTTCAATCCGGCGGTTGTATTCGATGTGGCACCGGTTCATTCTTATGCAATCGTGGATGACACTCTTGGCCACATCAATCTTCTGGTGTCAAACACCCCGCCTGTTTTTGGTGTGGCAAGCTTCACGAATTACGTCACATTGAACACGGCCTCGATCATCCAGGTGATTGGCGGCAAGTACGGGCCGACGGACGCGGACGCCGACACACTGATCATCACGGGCGTGACTGGCAACGCCAACGGGACGGTGACATTCACTGCGACAAACATCACCTATACGGCGACCAACGGGACGAGCGACAGCTTCACCGTCACAGTCAGCGACGGCAACGGTGGAACCGCCAGCCAGACGATTTATGCGGTCATCAGCGCGCCGACAGGCCAAGGCCCTAATCTGGTAAATATGAGTGTTGTTGGCGCCACGGTGTTCCTGAACTTTGCAGGCATACCCAATGACAAATACGCCTTGGAAGGGACCCCCAACCTGACCCCGCCGATCACTTGGACACCCATAGTGACAAACACGGCGGCCAGCAATGGAAGCCTGCCCTTCACGGACAGCACCTCCAGCGGATATAACTTTTACCGGACGCGGTATGTGCCCTGATAGGAAACGAAAGACCAACCTGCTAAAACTATGAAAAGAATCCTGACACTGGCGATGGCGATGGCGATGGGCGCTGCGGCATATGGGCAGCAGTATGCGTTCAACGGCACCAACTCGACGATCAACACGATACCCGACAACAATCCCAGCGGGGTGGCTAGCACGATCACGGTGCCCACGCTGGCTGCGCAGATCGCCAACGTGACGGTGTCATTGGACGTCACCGGCGGATATAACGGGGATATCTACGCGTATCTGGCTGGGCCAAATGGCGGGTTTGCTGTGCTGTTGAACCGCAGCGGCGTCAGCAGCAGCAGCGCGAATGGATACAGCGACAGCGGGTTCAACGTGACCTTTGATGATTCGGGCTCCAACCCGGACATACATTTTTATCAAAACACGGGCTATCCGAGTTCATTGAATGGGAGTGGACAGTTGACTGGGACATGGGGATCTGACGGTGAGAACCTTAATCCACAATCGTCGCCGTCGAGCTATTCTGTGGGGGCGACGGAGACGCTGGCATCATTTGACGGGATAAGCGGCAATGACGCCGCAGGACAATGGACGTTGTTTTTGGCGGACTTGTCTGCCGGAGACCAGAGCACTCTTGTTAGTTGGAGTGTGGACATTACGACCGTGCCGGAACCCTCGTCCCTGGCGCTGGGAGCGCTGGGTCTTCTCGTGCTGGCGGGTGTCCGTAAAAAGTTTGATTTCGGGAAATCATAGCGGAATTCGTTACCCGCACGTTTTCAACAGGGTGGTTTCGTTGAGTTTATGCTGCCAGACTTTGGCTGCATTTATTGCAATTTAGACAGGGCCAATGATTCTGAATTTCTTCACAAATCGCTGCTAGTCTTTCCATCGGCGGTGCATCCAAATCCATTGTTCGGGATGACGGAGCAGCAATCGTTCGAGAGCGGCGTTGTAGGCCCGGGTATTTAGGCGGATGGCTTCACCCACATTGTCGTGCTCGATGAGCGGAAGCGGTTCCTCGAAGCGCAGGACGTGTGTGCCGTCGGGTTCACGCCAGCTTGAAGCCGGGATGACGGTTGCTCCGGTGCTCATGGCGAGCAGTGCGGGGCTTTTGAACGTGCCCGCCGGATGGCCGAAGAAATCAACCATGATGCTGTCGGATATGCCAGCGTGCTGGTCAAAGACATAGACGATAATGGCCCCTGTCTCCAGAAGGTTGAGGATGGTGTCGAGCGAGCCGCGCTTGCCGATGGTGCCGAATCCAGCCCTGCGAAACCGGCGTGTGATGAACTGGTTTAGCCATTCCGGATTGAGGGGACGTCGCACGAAATGGAGCAATCCCTTGAACCTGGGGAATTGCGCGATGCCCGTCACGGTGGCCACCTCCCAGTTGCCAAAATGTCCCGTCAAAAAAATAAGGCCTTTTCCTTTTTCGTGCGCTCGCAGGGGAGATTCAATGTTTTCAATGCGGATGCATGATTTCCTTTTTTTTGCCGACATCAGCGGCAGGCAGATGAACTCCTTGAGGAAGCGGATGTAATGCGCGTAATACGCCTGTGCGAGCCGGAGAATTTCGTCCTCCGGCAACGTTTCGCCAAAAACGCGGCGGAAATTTTCCATCACCAGCCCACGGCGATAGGGAAGCAAATGGTAGAACAACTTTCCAAACCATGGCACGTCGGTTTTGCGCATCTCGGCCATCGCAACAGCGGACGCACTCGTGTCCGTATGCGTGAGCGAAATGCGGATCGCGCCGATGCGATGCCGGTCCAGAACCGCCTGCGCCTCCGGACTTGTGACGATTTGCGGCGCGCCGTAGGCATCGCGGCGCACGCTGAAGTCCCAAGGCTCAATCAAACCCAGTGTCGTCTCACGCGGAAATAATTTGCAGCAGGCCTCCTTGGCGGCAAAACGCGCTGCCAGGCTCGCCGTGCGACCGGCGGCAGTTCCAGCGTCTGCAAGTTCCTGTTCCGAAAATAATTTCACCAGGTCTTCGGACGGAAGGCCGGCGATCAATTTTTCGACGCGGGATATTTCCACCGAGTCAATCCCGCAACGCGAATTAGGCGGTGTGTCGGGCATCACGAATTGGCGCGCACGAGCAGCGCGACGTTCATGCCTCCAAATCCGCGGCACAGGACGAGCGCGATGTCGTTGGTTGACTGTTGCGCGGTGCGGGAAACGGGAAATGGAGCGAATTCCGGATCAGCCAAATTCAGGGTGTGAATTCCGGGAACGGTTTTATGGCGCAACGCTGTCAGCGCAAACACCAGATCCAAAATCCCCGACGCGGCGATGAGATGTCCGTAAGCCCATTTGAAACCTGTGACCGGCGGAATATTTTCACCGAAAACGCGGCGGATGGCTCGCGCTTCGGACGCATCGGACGCGTGCGTGCCGTTGCCATGGGCGACGATCATTCCCACTGCGCAGGGAGAAATGCCCGCATCTGCAAGTGCAAACTGGATTGCGCGGCTCAAGCCATCGCCGTCCGGGCGGATGTCGAAAGCGCCCGTTCCTTCGGTCGCGCAACCGGACCCGAGAAACTCTCCAAGGCTTGTCGCGTTGCGCGCGCGAGCATCTTCTGCTGATTCAAACACGACGGATGCCGCGCCTTCGCCGAAAACAGTGCCGCTTCGGTCGCGGTCAAACGGTCGCACGATTTCCGGCGACAACAGTCCAAGGCGGTGATAATGAAACAGCGTCTCCGGTTCAAATGGAGAATCATGCCCGACGGCGACGGCCCGGTCGGCCTCGCCCGCACGGACGGCTGCTGCTGCTTCGGCGACCGCCATCGCGCCGCCTGCGCAATGGTTTGTGATGCAGGCATTCGTGCCTTTGAAATTGTGCCGGATGCCAACGTGGCACAGCACGTTGTTTGGTAGATTTCTCAACAACCACATCGGGTTGACGGATTCGGTGAATTCCGCGCCGAATTTTTTCAGGTCGCCGCCAGCCGCCGCCATTGCCGGAAAGAAATCGTAATTGCACCCGTAATTTCCGCCGCCGGAGCCGGCGAAAACGCCGCTGCGGTCGTTGAAATGAATTGTCGCGTCCGGGTCGAGCGTTTCGCGATGGGCCGGCAGGCCGGATTGACGGATCGCCGTGTCCGCCGCGTAGAGGCCGAACAAATCGGTCTTGGAAATCATTTTGTGCAGCTTGCGGTCCTCGACAAGCGTGCGGTTGTCCACACCCGTGACCTCCGCCGCCACGCGCACCGGCCAGCGACCCGCGTCCCAACCGCTGATTTCCTTGATGGAGGATTTGCCATTAACGATGGCGTCCCAGATGGTGTCAATCTTCAAACCGGCGCCGCAAACAGCGCCGAGGCCCGTGATTAAAATTTTTCGCGGAGAGTTCATGCGTCCGGAACCTCGTCGGGGTGACGGAAGGCGAGCGAACTGTTCGAGCCGCCGAAGCCGAGTGAATTTGAGAGCGCGGCGCGGATTTTCATTGGCTGCGATTTTTCGCGCACGATGTTCACGTTGCAGTCAGGGTCAGGTAGCAAATAATTTGCATTAACCGGAGCGATTCCATCGCGGATGGCGAGCGCACACACGGCGGCCTCAACCGCGCCCGCCGCCGCTATCAAATGTCCCATGCAGCTCTTGGTCGAACTTACCGCGACGCGGTCGATGTGATTTCCCATGACGACGCGCAACGCGGCGCATTCACTTTTGTCGTTCATTAAAGTCGAAGTTCCATGGGCGTTCACATAATCCACAGATTCTGGTGAAATCCCCGCGTCGGCCAGCGCCTGTCTTATAGCCTGAATCGGGCCGTCGCCGTCCGGCGGCGAATCGGTGATGCGATAGCAGCTCAATGAATTTCCGTCGCCGGCCAGTTCGGCGTAAATGTTGGCGCCGCGTTTGCGGGCGGAATCCCAATTTTCCAAGACCAAAAATCCCGCGCCCTCGCCCATGACAAAGCCATTGCGCGTGGCGTCGAACGGGCGGCTCGCGCGTTCGGGAGCGTTGTTGTCGGTGGACAACGCACCCAACAGGCAAAATGCGGCGATGCCAATCGGGTTGAGCATGGAATCGAAACCGCCGGCCAGCATGAAATCAGCATGCCCGCGCCGCATCACCTTAAGGGCGGTGCCGAGAGCTTGTCCCCCGGAAGCGCAGGCGGTGTGAACAGCCGTGGCGTACCCGCGAATCCCAAAGTGGCGCGTGAGCAGCGCGAGGCCGGAATTGGTCTGGCTGCGGCAAAATGCAACGGGGTCGGCGGGAAAATTGTCCGCTAGAAATCCGTCCGGTTGAAACTCACCGTCCGGTGCGCAGAATTTTTGGACAACTTCCAGTTCTCGAAAATCCTGCCCCATCATTCCAGCGCCGACGCAAAACCCCCAGCGGTGGGCATCGGATAATGTCGGACGGATTCCTGCATCTGCAAGCGCTTCTTCCGCCGCAGCGAGGGCAAACCGGTTCGCACGCGTGGCGAGCTTGAGAAGTTTTGAGTTGCCGATGACGGCAGCCGCGTCAAAGTTTTTCACTGCCGCGCCGATGCGGACGGGAAAATCGCTTGCATCAAAATGACGGATCGTGTCGAGGCCGCTGCGTCCGGCTTGCAAATTCGCCCAAGTCGTGCGCGCATCGTTCCCGACCGGCGTCACCATGCCGATGCCCGTAATGGCGATTCTCCGGCGCGGCGTCATGGGCTTCCCTCCGTCTTGAGCGTTACACGCGCGCTGCCGACAAGTTTTTTTTCCTTGCGCGTTTCCACGATAATCGTTGCGGAATTTTCCATGCGGCTGGCGAGCCTTGCTTCAAGGTCCAATTTTTCGCCGGGTGGAATGAATGCGCGCAGTTTCAAATCGGAAATCGTCCGCAAATCCCAACGACCTCCACCAGGCGCGGGAATTTCAGCGGCGAACACGGCGGCAAGCTGGATGTTCAGATTCATCAGCAGCGCTCCTGGAAAAACCGGGCGGCGCGGAAAATGATCGGCGAAAAAAGGGGCGGACATGGGGATTTCCAGCGTGGCGCGAACAGACTGTCCCGGTTCGCCGCCGGTGCGCGCAAACTCGAGCGGAGGAATTCCGCCAAAACCGCCGGGTGTCGATCCGCCGTTTCGCAGCACGGCGAAATGCTGTCGCAACGTCTGCGGCTCGTCGAATTCCTCAACGGGCAACATGGGGCCGACACAATTTTGCAGGCGAATCACAGGAATTCCGTCTGCGCTCGCGATGCCGCGATAGGCAGTCGCTTCGTTGTCCACGCTTTCGAGTTCGACAGACAGGTTCAGCATTTGTCCCGGCCGGACAGGCGAGAGAAGTTCCACCAGCCCGGCAATCCCGGCGAGCGGCCTGAATTTGAAATCAACGATTGACATTGCCGCCCACGCGGCAAGTTGCCCGAGCGCTTCCGCCGCCAGCGATTGGGGAAAAGCGTCGATGTGAGGCGGGATTAGATAGCTTCCGAGAACCGAGCCGCCCGGCTGGAGCTCGGTGATGCGATTCACAAAAGTGAATGCGTTAAAATGTCCGTCCATGCCGGTCAGTCCGCTCAAGCCGGCTTTGCGCCGCCGTCCGCCGCCGTTGCGCGCTGTTGACGGATCACCATTTTGCAAAATGTCTCGGTGGTGAACAGCTTGGGAATCTCAGCCGACTTCAACGGGGTTTTGAAACGTTCCGGCGGAACTTCGCTCAAAAAGGATTTCAGCCGCGCCACGCCCGCGTCGGTCACCACCCCGCCCTTCTCGAATTCGGATTCAGAAAGCTGGCCGCGCGCTTCCTCCACGATTTTGCCGCGCGGGATTTTCACTTTGAAAGCTCGTTCGAGGCGGAAGATGATGTCGAGGAAGTCAATGGATTCCGCGCCGAGGTCGCCGATCAGCGACGCGTCGAGCTTCACCTTTTCTTTGTCGCAGCCGAGCGCGTCAGCCATCGTCTCCGCCACTTTTGGAAAAATGGTTGCGATCTCTTCTTTTGTGATGTTTTCGTTGCTCATAATTTCACTCCATCTTGAATCCGCCATCCACATGCAATATTTCGCCCGTTATGTAATCGGCGAATTTCGAACTTAAAAACCAGACTGCATTTGCGATGTCTTCCGGTTTGCCGATTCGCTTCAACAAAATCCGCGACTGAATCTGGTCACCCGCCAGCTCGCGTACGGTGCGCGACATTTCGGTCTCGATGACGCCCGGCGCTACGGCATTGACCGTGATGCCGCGCGGCGCTAGTTCGACGGCGAGCGCCTTCGTTAAGGCGTTGATCGCGCCTTTGCTCGCCGCATAATTCGTCTGGCCCCGTCCGCCCTTCTCGCCGGAGACGGAACTGATGTTCACGATTTTGCCGCGACGTTTGGAAATCATATACGGCGCGACGGCGCGCGTCATGTTGAAAGTGCCGGTCACGTTGGTGTCCAGGACGGCCTTGATGTCGTCGTCGTCGAGCATCGCCAGCAAATTATCACGGATGACGCCTGCGTTGTTGACGAGAAGGTCGATTTTCTCCGTACGATCGATGATTTTTTCCGCGAAAGCGGCACATGCGGCGGAATCGCGGGCGTCCACCTGCTCCGCGGAAATTTTTTTGCCTGGATTTGCGGCGATGACTTCATTTGCCGCCGCCGAGTTGTCTCGAAAAGTAAAAATGACTTCCATTCCCGACGCGGCAAGGATTTCGACGATGGCGCGGCCGATGCCACGGCTGCCGCCGGTGACGATGGCAATTCCGCCGGACAAACCGGAGTCAATAATTTTGGGTTCGTTCATCCTGAAATGCAGTAGCCACCGTCCACAACGAGCGTATGGCCGGTAATCATCGCTGCTTCCGGCAGGCAAAGCAAATAGACCGCGTCAGCGACCTGTTCTGTCGTAAGCGTCGGGCCGATTGGCGTGCGGCGTGCGTATTCGGCGAGCAATTGTTCCCGGTTCGGGAAAAATTTCAGCGCGTCGGTGTCAACGATTCCGGCGCTGACGATGTTGACACGTATTCTTTTTGCGTGGCCGAGCTCTTGTGCAAGCCCGCGGGCGAGCGATTCCAGCGCGGCCTTCGATGCGCCGATGAATGCGTAGTGTGGAATGGCGCGCACCGAGCCCAGGCTCGAAAGCCCAATGAGGCAGCCGCCTTCCGGCATCATCGGCACGGCGTTTTGAGCGAGCGAATTCAGCGCAAGCGCGTTGGTTTCCATGCAGCGTCGGAAATGTTTGAGCGAAAGCTCCATCGCCGGTTTGAGCACGCCGATGGCGGCGTTGCTGATGACGATGTCAACGCGATCAAATTCTTTGCGAAATTCGGCGAACGCCTCGGCTACGCTGGCGGGATCGCTTACGTCCGCCTGCGTGGCAAGCGCGCGTCGGCCCAGCGCGCGGATTGAATTGCAGACGGCCTCGGCTTCTTCATGGCTGTTGTGATAGGCGATGGCCACGTCACAGCCCGCGGTGGCGAGTTTCAACGCGACGGCGCGACCAATGCCACGCGCACCGCCCGTGACAAACGCAATTTTTCCTGAAAGTGAACCGGCCATTTTTTAATCTCCGTGGAGTTTGTGCGGTAGCGGGCAAAAAATCAATCTTTGCACGAATCAGTGTGGCTGATTTTGTGTTTCAAGCAGTAAGCTCCATTGTCCACGTATTTTTGCGCCCACCATTTCAGGCCGGCGCGCTCTTTCATGGTTAGCTTGCGAACCACTTTCGCCGGCGCGCCGAGTACTAGCGAGCCGGGCGGAATTTTCACTCCCTGCGTTACCAGCGCCTTCGCGCCGATGATGGATTGTTTGCCGATGACAGCTCCGTCCAAAATCACCGCGCCCATGCCGACAAGACATTCATCACCGATTTTGCATGCGTGGACGATCGCGCCGTGGCCAATGGTGACCCAGTTGCCAAGGAGACACGGAAAATCGTCCGCGAGGTGCAGCACGGCATTGTCCTGGATATTCGAGTGGTGGCCGACGACGATGCGGTTGATGTCGCCGCGAAGCACCGCGCCATACCACACGCTGGAATGCGCGCCGAGTGTGACATCGCCGATGACAGTGGCAGTTTTGGCGATGAAAACATTTTTACCGAGCTTCGGCGGCTGGCGGAGAAACCGATCAAGCTGCTTTGCGAGTTTGTTCACGAATGCAATTTAGCAGCGGCATAAATTGAAAGCAAATGTCGTGAGAACAGATTTAATTTTCAAATTGGTCGAACGCGCGGCGGCTGTTAAAGTCAAATCGCAGATGACGAAAGAAAAATCCAGCCGTCCCGCGCCGCGCCGGAAACTCCCGCGCTCCTTCAAGGATTTGACG
>Ga0302282_1001941_pt1 | contig 14440 bp, 4 predicted proteins | sample III_Fen_E1_3_FD_198763 | JGI IMG/M metagenome (GOLD analysis project Ga0302282, IMG submission 198763) | Peat permafrost microbial communities from Stordalen Mire near Abisko, Sweden - III_Fen_E1_3 | ecosystem: Environmental > Terrestrial > Soil > Wetlands > Permafrost | place: Sweden: Abisko... | reverse complement strand
CGAAATGCGCCGGACGTTGAGGGAGGATGAGCCGCAACTGCCCTCGACGATGATCACATCGCTGCGGCGGACGGAATTGATGCTGACGGCGAGCCAGCGTCATGCGGAGCCGCCGAAATTGATTTCAGAGTTGAAGGGCGATCTGGACTGGATAGTGATGAAGGCGTTGGAAAAGGACCGGAACCGGCGCTATGAAACGGCCAATGGGCTGGCGATGGACATACAGCGATATCTGGAGAGCGAGCCGGTAATGGCGCGTCCGCCCAGCCGGATATACCGGCTGCAAAAGCTTGTGCGGCGGAACAAGATGGTATTTGTGGCGGCAGGAGCTGTGGCGCTGGCGTTGATGATTGGCTTGGGAACATCGACCTGGCTATTTCTGCGCGAACGTGAGACGAGCCAGCGTGAGATGCTTTTGCGCGCCCAGGCGGAAGACAGGGCCAGATTCACACAAGCCTTGATGTTTGTTAGTCAGGGAAAATTCGACGCCGCAAATGATAATCTGGTGCAGGTGAAGTCCTCTGCCATCGAGCCGACGTTGGATGGCATCTCCGCATTCCGGTCGGTCGGCGAATGGATGGCGCTCCAGAACCGCTGGCCGCAGGCGGTGGAGCGATTCTCTACACTCATCAAAATAGACACGCTGGACAACGCGTATGTTGTCACCTCCGATTACCAAGCCTGCGGTGCGGTTCTGGCGGAGGCCGCCAGTCTGGAGCAATACGAACAATTCTGTCGAACCGCAACGGTTAATTTTTCAGCGGCACCAAGAACTGGCATCCTTACCAGCTGCCTGCAGTTTCCGCTGAAGAAGCTACAGATCGAGGCGTTGAAACCCATGGAAGCCAATCTGGAAAGCCAGTATTATTCACCCGGGCCCACCAACCGGATAACGCAATGGAATCTGATGCCCTTCGGATTGTGGCAATATCGTTGCGGTGACTTTGCGGCGTCTGCGGATTGGTGCCGGCAGGGACTGGCGCAGAAAATCAAATACCCAGCCTGTGTTGCCACCCTTCACGTCATCCTGGCGATGGCCTGCTATCAACGCGGCCAGACTGGCGAAGCCTGTTCGGAACTGGATCTGGGCCGTCAGTTGATCGAAGCCAGGTTCCAAATCGGACTGACTCACGGCAGCGCGGGAGCCGGGTATTGGTATGACTGGATTTTCGCCCGTCACCTCCTGCGGGAAGCCACGGCACTGATTGATTGCAATTTGGCTCAGCCCAAAACGGAAAGCTGACTGTTGGCACGGCTTAAACCAAAAGTTGGTGAAGTTCCAAAGATAGTTTAATCGAAGTTTGATAATTATGACTAACCGGACTATTTAAAGTTGCCTAATCCAGCTAGCGCTGGCGCTCTGTGTGATTGGCGAACTCAATGCCGAGAATTTGTCTGCCACTCTCACGCCCGCGCCGCCGGCAATACCTCGTGTCAATGGTCCCGAGCGTTTTCGGCGCGCGACAAGGTTCGGTTTTTCTCTACACCATCCCCGCCATCGGCGACCGTCCGATGACGTTTGGCGCCGACCATCTGCCGGCCGGGTTAAAGCTGAGCGTAACACCTGACGCATCAAGCGATGATGAATCCGGCGCTTGGTCGAAGGTGCAGGCAACCACCAAGTTTTGGCATTTCGTGAAAAGATTGTTTTGCCGATAATGATGCAAAGCAATACCGAACGATCTGCCGCACACGGCGGGAATGTCCGCCGCCTTGCGAAAGACCAAGTGCGACATTGTTTTCAGTTTGTCCAACACCTCGCCGTTTGAGCATGCCGCCGCCTAGGCGAAACTGGCCAATGCGCTTGGCAACGCGCCGCTGGCCAAACATTGGAGCAGGAACTCGAACTCTACAATTGCCATGCAATTGGAAACTACCCCGGGATTAAATCCTTTCGACAAACGGTTCATGCAGCGAACGCCGCTCCGTGTGCAAATCTTTTTGCTTCGCATTGTCACGGGCTATATGTGCCATTTTGGCATATGCATTTCGGAAACTTCATTTTCTGTCACTGCCAGCTCAATCACACCCGTTTTCATTCTTTTTCCCGTCCTGAAGGCATGTATTTTCTACCGGGTAACGGTCATCTTGATGATTGACAGGGTTAATTTCGTCACGGACAGGGTTAATTCGATGATGGACAGAGTTATTTCCGTCACGAATAGGGTTAATTCGGTGACGGACAGACTTAATTCAGTCGCGGATAGGGTTAATTCGATCACAGACAGGGTTATATCCGTCACGGTTAGGGTTAATTCGATGACCGACAGGGTTATTCCCGTCACGGAGAGAGTTAATTCGATGACGGAGAGGGTTAATTCCTAGACCCGGATGGTAATAACTGCCAAGTTGCAAACCCTTCCGGCTGCACAAAATACCCTCTCCGTGACGGAAATAACCCTGTCGGAGCCGTTTTGAGCCCTCTCAATAACCCGGCAAATTCGCACTTTAAAAACTAGCATTTTTGCAAGCGACTTATATTCAATATGTTGCATGATGCGATTTAAGGAGAATTTATATTATACAATTACATTAATTGCTTTAGGACTACTCATCATCTAAAGAATGACGGGACGTTAGAACTACAAAGCAACCGAATACTCAGCGCGCGAGTCAGTGTGCCAGTCAGGCTCTTTTGTCACATTCTTTTTATCCTGCCGAACGGGTATGCAGCAACACGGCGTTTCTACCACAAGCAACGCTTTTCAAAGACATGATCACGAACAACCGGTCGTTTTCGGCATCACGTCGCGCCGGATTCTTACGGCGTGATTTTGTTTTAATTCCGGTTAAATCCTCCAGCTTTGCTGGAGAGAGTCCCGGAGTTTGACGGTTCCGGGATTGGACCGAGAAAGGTTCAGAGTATGAAACGGGTTTGGTCAAAGAGCGAATCGGCGACATATGCGACGGTCGTCTCGTCTGGTTGGGTCGGGTGGGTGACTTGCGCCGTTTGGGGCGGAGACTCTGGCAGTCGTGCCAAATGTGACGTGTGATTCTGGAACAAATGCATCGCGCATCGCCCGAAAGCCGTGCGGCTTTGTCTTCTCCCTCTTTGCCAAGCTTCCGGCTTTGCCGGAGGTTGCTGACTTAACGTCTGCCGTGTCATTTCCGTCTGTTTTCCTGCCCAATATCAAAAACCCCATTTTTTTGGCACATTCGGTGGCCGGATTGCACATGTTAATGTTGAAGCCCATTTTTTTAAAAACACGATTTTCCTCGGAAGTTGTTTTTCCAGGGAAGTCCGATGAATTGCAAACCGAAAATCCAATTAACAACTCAAACCGACCTGCACCGCAACCAGTTTTACCGGTTACGGCGTCAGGGTGGTGACTGAATACAAATCAAATGAAAACAATGGTCGTTGTTTCTGGCGGATTTGTCAGCGGGCAACCAGAGCACGCTGGCCAGCTGGAGCGTGGACATCACCACGGTGCCCGAACACCCTCGTCCCTGGCGCTGGGAGCGCTGGGTGTTGGCCTAATTGCCATTCGCACGTTCAAACGGCGGAAATAACCGGATTTAATTGTGAATGAACATTGAATTTCGGACATTATCATTTGATTTCAGGTTTTCGATTTGCGTTTTGGTAACGATGCAAATTGAAGTTCTTCATGATCCCAAGGTTACTCATTCCAAATTCACCGGGTCTTTCGGTCATCCCCTGACCAATTGACCCGGTCACTTTTTTATAGAACTACGGTCTTGAACCCATATTTCCAAGATTAACTTTACAACCTGATGTTATTGACTTACAATGAATCTGCATAACTCTATGTCCTACCAACAGAAAATGGAAATCCAATGGGTGCAGGCAAAAAACCTGGATTTGTTTTTCATTGGGTGCGTTTTAATTCACGTCTGCCGTGTCATTTCCGTCTGTTTTCATACCCAATATCAAAAACTCCCATTTTTTTGGCACATTCGGTGGCCGGATTGCACATGTCACTGTAACAGCATGTTTATTTTTCAAAAAAAGCGCTTTTCCTCGGAATTTGCTTTTCCGGAGAAGTGCGACGAATTGCAAATCGAAAATCCAATTAACAACCCGAACCGACCTGCGCCGCAACCAGTTTTGCTGATTTCGGCGTCAGGGTGGTGACGGAATCCAAATCAAATGAAAAAAACTGTAATAGCCCCAATCGCCAGCCTGCTCTTTCTAGTGGGCGCTTTAAGCTTGCAAGCCGCCAATGTTACCAAGCTGAACACCACCACCATGAACGGCGGTGCAACGGACTGGAGCGCCGCCCCGGCAACGACGGACACCGGCGAATTTGGTGCCACGCCGATTTCAACCACGTTGGCCGCCATGACCTTGGGCGGAAACCTCACCTTGGGCGGCCTTCAATTCGATGGCACCATGCAAGGCCCGCTGACCATCGCCAGTGGGAACACGCTCACACTGGATACCTCTCTGTTTTCAAGTGCGGCGGGCATTAACATGAGCACGGCGAACCAGAACGTGACGTTCAACAATGCTCTGACCTTGAAAGGCAAACAGGCTTGGAATGTGGTTTCAGGCAAGACCTTGACGATTGGCGGCACGTTGACAACGACGGGGACGAGTATAGATTTCACCAGTTTTTCCGGCACGCTCGGCACGCTCGGCAACGTCAATGGCATTTTGGGGCCGTGGGCCACGACTAGCTCGGGTGCCGCGTATGCGACTGTCAGCGGTGGAGTGGTCAGTGCTCTGACTGGCACAGCGGCAGCCACGGCAGCCAACGTTACGGACACCACCGGAACTGTAAATTACGACGTAGCTGCGGTGGGCGCGATTGCTGGCACTCCAACCTTCAACACACTTCGTTACACCGGTGCGGCTGGAACCATCTCCGGTGCTTTCAAGCCAAACGGAATCATGAACATCGGTTCAGGATTGCTCACCATGAGCGGTGCGCCAACCATCGGTGCGAATAAAGAACTGGTCATCGCCGGCAACTCGCAGGGCATTACGCTTTCAGGAATTATCGCCAACAATACTGGCGGCGCTTCCGCACTGACTTACAATGGCGCGGGCACGCTGACGCTTTCAGGGGCGAATACTTTCACCGGCAATGTCGTCGTCAACAATGGCACGGTGGCAGCCAACAAATCAGCCGCCACGGCCGGCACAGGCGGGGCTTTGGGCAACGCCAATTCGACCAGCCGGACTGTGTTCGTCAACAGCGGCGGCATATTGGATTTCATTGCTGGTAACGTGATGGGGCAACCCGGCGGCGGTGGCGGCGGTAAAAACGCGACGCCGATGCCAGTGGTTATCAATGGCGGCACAATGTATGGGGACAAAACCACGGACTTGATTGGTGCCCTCACTTTGAATGGCGCCACCGTTCAATGCCGCATCGTTGACCCTGGTCTCAATTACAAGACGGCGAGTTATTTAAACGCCTATCTAGCCTTCACTTTGGGTGGCGACGTGACCGTGATTGGCACAGCTCCATCATACATAAATGGTAATGGGCAGCCTTTTACCTCCCCGCAAGATGGCTTCGGCTTGAATAGTGCGCTTACGACCTTCAATGTGGCGGATGTCACGGGTAACGCGAATGCTGACTTGACCATTTCGGCGGCCATTGCCGATGTGGATGCCGACTTGAATGGAACCAAGCCTGCTGGAACCTTGGCCAAGGCAGGGGTGGGAACAATGGTTCTGTCCGGCTTGAATTTCTACAGCGGAGGCACGACGGTCAGCGCGGGCACCTTGGTGGCTGGAACGACGGACAACCAGACCATACCTGCCACCACCGGAACCAATCTCAGAGCAGCGATTCCCAACGCCGCCGGTGCTTTTGGCGAGCCGGGCACGACCATCACCTTGGGCGATGCAAACACCGCCTTGAGTAATTCCAGCCCGACACTGTTGATTGGCGGGGCTTACACCAACGGCCATCCGATCACCATAGCCAATCAGGCGACGACCGGCACTTACACGATTGGCGGCAGCACCGACAACAACTCCGCCTACACAAACCTTATCACCGTCAACCAGCCGCTGACGATTTCGCAGGTGGCGAACACGGGCGGCAATGCGCTGACAATCAGCGGCGGCATCACAGCTGGGAACACCGGCACAAAAACCCTGACGTTTACCGGGCCGGGCAATGTGGTCGTGACGAACACGCCCATCAGCAACGGCAGCGGCGTGTTGGCCGTCAACGTCACAGGCGGCACCTTGTTTTTTGGCGTGATCCCCACTTACACCGGATTGACGACGGTCAACGGCACGCTGGATGTCACTGGCTTAAGCAGCAGCTTGTGGACGCTGGGCTCGCAAACATTGATTGGTTCAGGCACCATCAACGGTTCACTGGCCACCGGTTCGGGGACGGTTATTTATCCCGCGACCCAGGGCACGGTCGGCACATTGACCATCAACAACAATCTGACTTTGAATGTCGGCGGCCAGATCGGATTCGATATCAGCACCAGCCATATCAGCGGCAATGACCAGATTGTGGTGGGCGGGAGCTTGGTTCTTAATGGCGGAGTGATTCACATGAACGCCTTGGGTGGCTCGGCCAACTTGGATGGGGGCGATTATGTGCTGATTGCCACCACTTCTGGCGCTTCAGGAACCTTGCCGTCATTGGCGTGGGATGGCACTGAGCCGGGCAATGGTGCCAACTACTCCCTTTCCATAGTTGGCAACAATCTGGTCTTGCACCATAGCTCTTTTTCCGCCGCCACGGTCACCGCCACGGTCACGCCCACGTCGTCCGGACGCAATCAAAATGTGACGGTCAATGCAACGGTGACGGCGGGCACTTATACTATCTCCTCGGTGACGGTGGATATGAGTGCCATTGGCGGATATTCCACGCAGACCATGACGGATTCCGGTGATCACATTCATTACTCTTACACTCAAGCGGTCGCAGCCAACACTACGCTGGGTGGCGCCTTGATTACGGTCACTGCCACCGATAGTTCGTCGGTTCCGGGTTCTGGCTCCGTCACCTTGACGGTGGTTCCGGCAACCGTGACTTGGAACGGCGGCGGCGGCGGCAACTGGAGCGACAATACGGACTGGGTGAGCAGCGAGGGGCCGGGTTATGTGGGTGACACTCTGGTTTTCGCCGGAACGGCTGGCCTGACTGCGACGATGAACATAAATTACAGCATCGCCAGTTTGACGTTCACCAATGGTGCCGGCAGTTTCAACATCGGCACATCAAGCAGCACCCTGACCATCACCGCCGGTGGTGTGACCAATAATTCCGCCAGCGCTCAAAACTTGAACGTGCCGGTTCTTTTGACGACATTGCCGCAGACGTTAAATGCGGCGGCAGGCAACCTGATTTTGGGGCAGACGGTTGACAACGGAGGCAACTTGCTGACCATCACCGACGGCGGGTTTAACACCACGATCAGCAACACGGTTTCCGGCACAGGCGGATTGAAAATGTCCGGCACCGGCACGGCATCGCTGGCCGGAAATAACAATACTTTTTCCGGACCGATTACCATCAGCTCCGGCACTCTGGCCGTCACCGGAGCCGGCCAATTGAACAGCGGTGGTTATGCGAACAACATCGCTGACAACGGCACTTTCAACTATGCCAGTTCCGCCAATCAAACTTTGTCAGGAGCCATCTCTGGCACCGGCGGGCTGACCGTCAACGGATCTGGTAGCCTCACGCTCACCGCGACTGAATCATATTCAAATGCAACGGTGGTGAACGGTGGTACACTGTATTTGAACGGGCCCAACGTCGGCAGCGCCGGTATTTACGCTAGCAGCGGTCTTACCATCAACAACGGCGGCACCGTTCAGGTATTCAGCGACAATGCCTTGTCTGGTTATACGGCACCCATCCCAAGCTTGCCAGTTACCCTCAATACCGGCGGCGTTATTAATGAGTCAGCTACCACTGCGGGAACACACTTCCGGGCCTTGTTGACGCTTGCTGGCGGCACGCTCGCTGATGGCGGGCAGAACATTGCCAATACGACAAAATATGGCAATTGGAACTTGGACGATGGTGTCTATGTCAACGGCGGAACCAACGTCTCGACCATCAGCGCCAATTATGTGGTTCCCACGCAGGCCGGCGGCACCGTCTTCAGCGTGGCCAACGGCGGCGCTCTCGGTGGTATTGATTTGAATGTGAACGGGATATTGGGCAACGGCACCAGCCAGGCGGATTCTGGAATCGTTAAAACGGGGAATGGCACAATGGCCTTGAACAATGGTGCCAATTTTTATACCAACTCCACCACGATCAGCGCCGGGACATTGATTGCGGGCGCGAACTCGCCCAACGGATCCGCCGGTGCTTTCGGAAACGCCGCCTCACCCATCGTCTTGGGCAATGCTGCGACCGCCAGCAGCAACAGCAGTCCGGCCTTGATTATTAACGGGGCGTTCAATGTGGGCCGCACGGTTATTATAACCAATCAGCCGACGACGGGAACTTACTCGATTGGCGGCAGCACCGACAACAATGCGAACTTCTCGGGTCCGATCATTGTTGATGAACCGCTGACCATTTCGCAGGTGGCTAACACTGGCGGCAATGCGCTGACCATCAGCGGCGGCATCACTGGCGGGAACAGCGGTTCAAAAACGTTGACCTTTACCGGCCCGGGTAATGTGAATATGACTGCTGCTATTTCCGACGGCAGCGGCCAGTTATCGGTCAATGTTTCGGGCGGCACTTTATTTCTGAATGCCACCCCCACTTATACGGGCAATACAACACTCAACGGCACGCTGGATGTCACCGGTTTGGGCACGCTGACATTGGGTGCCCAGGCGTTGAAAGGTTCGGGCATAATCAATGGTTCGCTGGCCACGGGTTCGGGCACGGCTATTTATCCTGCGACCCAAGGGACGGCTGGCACATTGACCATCAACAACAATCTGACTTTGAATGCCGGTCTGATTGATTTTGACCTTGGCACCAACCATCTTGGCGGCAATGACCAGATCATGGTTGGTGGGACTTTATATCTCAACGGTGGTGTGATTCACCTGAACGCCTTGGATGGCACCACCAACTTGGATGGCGGTAACTTTGTGCTCATTGCCACCACCAATGGCATTTCAGGAACTTTGCCTTCGGTTGCCTGGGATGGCACCAAGCCGGGCAACTTCACCAGTTATAGTTTGCAGATAGTTGGCAACAATCTGGTCTTGCAACACAGCTCTATTCTAACGCCAAGCCTTACTGCTACGGTCACACCCACATCGGCGGCGCACAATCAAAATGTGACGGTCAATGCCACAGTGACGCAGGGTACTTATCCAATTTCCTCGGTGACGGTGGATGTGAGTGCCATTGGCGGATCTTACACGCAGACCATGACGGATTCCGGTGATCACATTCATTACTCTTACACTCAAGCGGTCGCAGCCAACACTGCGCTGGGTGGTGCCCTGCTTACGGTCACTGCCACCGATAGTTCGTCGCTTTCGGCTTCCGCTACGGCTACCTTGACGGTGATTTCGGCGACAGCGACCTGGAACGGCGGTGGTAGCGGGAATTGGAGCGATGATACGGACTGGGTAAACAGCCAGGGTCCTGGTTATACGGGTGACGCGGTAATTTTCGCGGGGACGACTGGCCTGACGCCGACTATTGACAACAGTTACTCCGTCACAAGTTTGTCGTTCACCAACGGTGCGGGCAGTTTCAACATCGGCACGTCGGGCAATCCCTTGACCATCACGGCCGGCGGGGTGACCAACAATTCGACCAGCAATCAAAACTTGAACGTGCCTGTGCTGTTGACGACGGTGGGGCAGACATTGGACGCTGCTGCGGGCAATCTGACCTTGTGGCAGACAGTTGATAACGGCGGCAACTTGCTGACCATCACCGATGGTGGATTTAATACCAGCGTGAGCAATACGGTTTCCGGGGCAGGCGGATTGGCCATGACGGGCACGGGCACGGCGGCCTTGGCAGGTGTCAACACTTATACCGGCCCAACCATCATCACTTCCGGCACCTTGGCTGTCACCGGTTCCGGCCAGTTAAACAGCGGCACTTACGCAAATACCATTACTAACAATGGCACGTTAAACTATAACAGTTCCGCCAGCCAGACCTTGTCCGGGATGATTTCGGGCAACGGCGGCCTAGTCGTGAACAACAGTGGCACGCTGACGTTAACAGCTGCAAATACTTTCACGGGAAATGTTACAATCAGCAACAGTACGGTTGTTGCAGCTACCGCCGTCAATGTTCCGGCTGGCACGGCCGGACCATTGGGCAACGCCACGATCAACACGCGAACCATCACTATCAACAATCAGGGTATTCTTGATCTGCAAATCAACAATGTCTTTGGCCAGTTGTCAGGGGCCGGAGGTGCTAAAAACACAAATCAGCCATCGATATTCATTAATGGTGGGCTTCTACAGTGCGAGAAGGATTCGGATCTCATCGGACTAATCACCCTCAATGGCGGCACTATTTTAGCTAATTGCGCCAGCGTCAGCGTTAATTACCGCGCGGCCGGCTATCTAAATTCCTACCTGTCCTTCCAATTGGGCAGCAATGTGGTCGTATCGGGAACTTCGCCGTCGTTTATCACCAACAGTCAACCCAACTTTTCGACACCGCAGGACGGCTTGAGTTTGAATAATGTGCCAACCACATTCAACGTGGCCGATGTCACGGGTGACTCCAATGTGGATTTAACAGTTCAAGCTGCGTTGGGTGATGTGAACCAAGATTATGCTCCCACTGCTAACAAAGCTCCCGGAGTTTTAGTCAAGGCAGGGCCGGGAACTATGCTGTTGTCCGGCTTGAATTACTACAGCGGCGGAACGATTGTCAGCGCCGGAACTCTGGTGGCCGGCACGACGGACGATCAGAACCTGCCGTCGGGTGGCAGTTCAGGCTTTCTCGGTGCTAGCGATGTGGCCGGAGCCTTCGGCCTGCCCGGCACAACCATCTTCCTGGGCGATGCCAACACCGCCGGCAACAATTCCAGCCCGTCATTGATGATTGGCGGTGCGTTCACCGTGGATCATCCGATTGTGATTACCAATCTGGCAACAACGGGCACTTACACCATTGGCGGCAGCACGGACAATAATGCAACCTTCTTGGGCGCGATCACGGTCAACGAGCCTCTGACCATCTCGCAGGCGGCAAACTCGCCCGGCAACGCTTTGACCATCGGTGGCGGTGTCAATTCCGGCGGCGGCTTGCAGACTTTGACCTTCGCCGGGCCGGGCAATGTGAATGTGACCGCGCCGATTGCAAACGGCAGCGGCCAAGTAGCGGTCAATGTCACCGGCGGTAGCCTGACGCTTGACAGCGCAAACACCTACACTGGGAACACGGTCATCGCTGGCGGCACGCTGGTCTTGAACGGGTCCGGATCGATTGCCAATACCACCAACGTGACCATTGCCGCCGGAGGCACCTTTGACGTGTCGGCCTTGAGCAGCCCCTATAATTGGAGCACCAGCAGTTCGTTGACCGCGAGCGGCACCGCAGCGGTGGCGGCCATCAATGGAGTGTCCGGCGGGGTCGTGAGCCTGGGAGCGCAGCCGGTCATTTTAAACTATGATTCAACTCATGCGGCGCTCTATATTGCGCAGGGGACATTGTCACTGGGCGGCAATGCCTTCACAGTCAATACAGCTTCACCGCTGGCGAACGGTACTTATACAATCATCACCCAGGCCAGTGGTAGCATCACGGATGGCGGCGGTTATCCCGCAGTGACGGGAACGGCCGTTGGTGCCGGGCATACGGGTTCGATATCCGTGAGCGGCGGAAATGTGATTCTGAGCATTGCCGGCGGGGTGCTGCCGCCGACAGCCGGGTTCAGCGGTTCGCCGACGAACATCTTCGTGACGCAGACGGTGACATTCACCGACACATCCAGCGGGAGTATTACCAACTGGGTGTGGAGCTTTGGAGATGGCGGTTCAGTGACCAACGCTTCCAACGCCAGCGTGAATCATGCCTACTCAGTTGTGGGAACGAACACGGTTAGCCTGGTTGTCAAGGGAGCCGGTGGGACCAGCACGAACATGCGGGTGAATTACATCGTGGTCAAATCCAAGCCGGTGCTTGGCAAGCCGGTGCTTTCAGGCGGGAATCTGGTGTTAAGCGGAGTGAACGGACCAGCGGGCCAGCAATACCGGATTTTGAGCACGACAAACGTAGCGTTGCCGCTGGTAAACTGGACACCGGTTTATACGAATACGTTCAACGCCGATGGCAGCTACGGTTACACCAATTCGACTCCTGGCAGCAAGGTTGATTTCCTCTTGTTGGTGTCACCATGAGGGGCAAAAAATTGATGCAGCAAATCAATCTGGCAGGGATGTCAGTATGACATCCCTGCTTGTTTATTTACGTTTTATTTAAATTACTTATGTGCAATGGAAGAAACAAAGATGAGAAGGGCCACTTTTCCATCGGCTTCACACTGATTGAACTGCTGGTGGTCATCGCCATCATCGCCATCTTGGCGGCGATGTTGTTGCCCGCACTGGCCGCTGCCAAGCGCAAGGCGCAAGACATCCAGTGCAGAAGCAATATCAAACAGATAACGCTGGCCGCCTTCATGTATCAAAGCGACTACGGGTTTATCAGTTACAGTGGCGGGTGGGTGCTTCCGATTTCAGGCAACCTGGGGCCCACGGGCAGTGGCGCGCTCTATTGCCCCATGGCTCCCACCAATAACACTCCGGCAAATGGATATGGGTCGGCCGCGAATGCATGGATAATTAAACCCTATAGCAGCAGTTATACGCTCAATGGCTGGCTTTTTAACCCAGGCGATCCGAATGCCGCACCTCCTTCTGCTTCGGCCAGCTACTATTCCTTTACTCAAAAGCAGACCTCGTTAGGCGTGAATGCTTATTTCAACAAGCAGGATAACATCAAACATCCTTCCGACACGCCAACCTTTGGAGACGGTGTTTATGATGCGGGCTGGCCGGACGCAACCGATAGTGCCGCAAACACGGGTGGCAGCTATAATTTGTATAGTGGAGTCGTTAATTCTCCTCCATTGACAGGCAATCCTGGTATGATGATGCAACGATTTACCATTGCCCGTCATGGCTTCAAAGCCCCGGCCACTGCTCCAACCGTTCCACAAACACAACTGCTGCCCGGCGGCATCAATCTCGGCATGAACGACGGCCATGTGGATTATGCCAAACTCGACACCCTTTGGTCTCAGTATTACTGGAACGCCCTCTCCGTGCCAGCCAAACGTCCGGGCGGTCCCTGAAAAATTAATGCCTGACAAAAGGGCGTCCGTGGATTTTGGATTTCCCATTTGTGCATTGATTGCTAATATGAGACCTCTGCAAAACACTTTTGAACGGATGGTCTGATAGAAAGTCAGAGGAATATGCAAACGACGACCAACGCACAAATGGGACTGCTTGATAGTTTGATGATCGCCACGCCGACGAATGATTTTCTCGAAAGGCTGGATTACACTTTGGACTGGAAGCCTCTTGAAACAGTTTTGCAAGCGATGTATCCGGCGACGACCGGGCGTCCGCCCTGCGCGCCGCTGGTGCTCTTCAAGATGAGTTTGCTTCAGCATTGCTATGGTTTGTCCGACCCGCAGTGCGAGGAACTCGTCAGTGACCGCTTGAGTTGGCGGCGCTTTGTGGGACTGGGCCTGCAGGATGCCGTGCCGGATGAAACGACGCTGGTGCGTTTCCGCCAGCGGCTGCGTGAACATGGGTTGCATGAAAAATTGCTGGCGCTGGTCAACCGGCAACTGCAAGTCAAAGGCTTGATTTTGAAAACCTGCACGTTGGTGGACGCGACGCTGTTGCAAGCCGCGCGCCGCGCGCCCGCCAAGGAGGATAAAACCGGTGGCGACGGCGATGCGGGTTACACGGTAAAGCAGGGTCAGCCGCATTATGGTTACAAGGCGCACATCGCGGTGGACGAAACGCACACGTTGATCCGGCAGGTGACGCTGACGGCCGCCAACGTGCATGACAGCAAAGAATTTGAGAACGTGGTCAAAGGCGACGAGGAAATGGTCATGGCCGACAAAGCCTATTGGAGTGAAGCACGCAGCCAGTGGTGTGGAAAGAATGGTGTAGCCAACGGGATTTTGCGCAAGCCTAGTCGTGGACAAAAACTGCCACCGGCCACGGTGCGGGTCAACCGCCTGTTCAGTTCGATCCGGTGCAAGATTGAGAAAGTATTTGGCTGGTGGAAGCGCAGCGCGGGCTACCGGCGGGTGCGGTATGTGGGACGTGAACCCAACCGGCTGGAACTGGAGTTCAAATGCATCTGTTGGAACCTCAAACGGCTGGCAACTTTGAGCGCGACATGAAAGGCCACGCTCGAAACACGCTCCGGTTGGTTCAAACCGGTCAAAACCGGGGCGCTCAACCGTGTGCAACGGACGCGACCAACACAATTTTCCCTTCGTAAAATACGACGACATCAAATCAAATGCTCAAAACCATGTTTTTCAGAGGTCTCAA
>Ga0302282_1001886_pt1 | contig 14668 bp, 13 predicted proteins | sample III_Fen_E1_3_FD_198763 | JGI IMG/M metagenome (GOLD analysis project Ga0302282, IMG submission 198763) | Peat permafrost microbial communities from Stordalen Mire near Abisko, Sweden - III_Fen_E1_3 | ecosystem: Environmental > Terrestrial > Soil > Wetlands > Permafrost | place: Sweden: Abisko... | reverse complement strand
CCCTTTTTCACTTCCTGCCCTTCCTTGAAATGAATCTCGCTGATCTTGCCTTGGATTTGCGAGCGAATCGTGACCGTCGAAAGCGCCAGCACATGGCCGACCGGCGGCGGGCTGATTTGCACCGGCACGTTGGTGACCACCGCCAGCGCCACCAGGACCGGGGCGGCCGGGGAGGCTTTGGGAACATGGCTGGGCGAACAACTGGTCACCAGCGTCAGTGCGCCAAGGAAAAATGATAAAAAAGAGATCTGCTTCATGCCGTTTTCTTTTTGCCGCCTGGGCGGCTCCGTCGGGTTGCTGGACGGAACGACTCGGCAAAGCGTTTCAAAAAGTTGGTGTATTCCCGCTGGAACGCCGGGTCACGGATGGATTTGCCAGTGATCAACCGGGTCGTATGGGGAAACGCCGCTGGAAACATCGCCAGCGACAATTTTGCCAGCGCCAGGTGCGCGGCCTCGAAATCCGAAGTCAATTGTCCCTCCGCCTGCTCGCGCCGCACCCGCTCCAGCGCCTGAGCCGCGCCTGCGCGCCGGAATTTTTCATCCACCACGCGCTCGCCGGTGTTTTGCAGCGCCTCCCAGCCCAACAACCGGACCCAGTCCAGATCCCGGCACATCAGCTGAAAGCGGAACGGGAGATTTTTCGTCGGATCGCCCGGCACGCCCTCGATGAGCGCCCGGCGTTCGGTGATCTTGTGGCGCAGCACCGCGCGGAACAGGCCTTCCTTGTCTCCAAAATAATGGTAGAGCATCCGCTTGTTGCTGCCCGAGCGCCGCGCGATCGCATCCATCCGCGCGCCGGCAAAACCATTCGCCGCGAACTCGGTGATCGCGGCCGCAAAAATCCGGCGGCGCGTGCGGTCCGGATTGCGGACGACGGCGGCGGGTTTGGCTTTTGGGCGCATGACGTATAAGTAACTGATTGGTTACTTTGGTGCAACCGCGAAATTTCTACCCGGTGGCCCGGCGTTTTCCTACCGTCGTATTTCGTCCGGGTGCTGCTGACTATACTAGACCAACCCGCTTTAGGGTGCAGCTTTTTCTTTATGCCAGGGCGTGGCCTGCTCGTAGGCGTGGGCAAGCCGCAGAAGTGATTTCTCCCCAAAGGGTTGGCCCAGCAATTGCAGGCCGATGGGCAGCTTCGGGCTGTTCGTGAAGCCGCACGGCACACTCACGCCGCAGATGCCGGCGAGGTTGCAGGAGATCGTGAAGATGTCTGACAGATACATCTGCAGCGGGTCGCCGGATTTTTCCCCCGCCCGGAACGCCGCCGTCGGCGTGGTCGGCGTCACGATGGCGTCCACGGTTTCAAAGGCCCGCAGAAAGTCGTTGCGGATGAGCGTGCGGACTTTTTGCGCGTGGAGATAATAGGCATCGTGGTAGCCGCTGCTTAGCACGTAGGTGCCGAGAATGATGCGCCGCTTCACCTCCGGCCCGAAACCCGCCCCGCGCGTCCGGCTATACAGCTCGATCGGATCGTGGCCGTCCACCCGCGCGCCATAACGGATGCCGTCGAACCGCGCAAGATTCGCCGACGCCTCGGCGGTGGCGATGATGTAATAAGTCGCGACGGCATAATCCGTGTGCGGCAGGGAAATCTCCACGACTTCCGCGCCCAACTCCGTGAACTTTTTCACGGCGGCATCCACGGACGCCTTCACTTCCGGGTCCAGCCCGCCGATCATATATTCCTTCGGCAAACCGATTTTCACACCGCGAATGTCGCCTGTCAGCGCGGCCGCGTAATCCGGCACCGGTTGCGGCACGCTTGTCGAATCGCGCAAATCATGTCCGCTCAAAACCCCGAGCAGCGTGGCGGCGTCGCGCACGTCCTTCGTGAACGGCCCGACCTGATCCAGCGAGCTCGCGAAGGCCACCAGACCATAGCGCGAGACCCGGCCGTAGGTCGGCTTCAAGCCCACGCAGCCGCAGAGCGCCGCCGGCTGGCGAATGGAACCGCCCGTGTCTGAACCAAGCGAGGCGAGGCATTCGTCCGCCGCCACCGCGGCCGCCGAGCCGCCGGAGGAGCCACCGGGAATCCGCGTCACGTCCCAGGGATTGCGCGTCAGGCCGAAGGCGGAATTTTCCGTGGAACTGCCCATCGCAAACTCGTCCATGTTCAGCCGGCCAAACACGATGGCGCCGGCGGCCTTAAGCTTTTCAATCACCGTCGCGTCATAGGGCGAAATGTAATTGCCGAGGATCTTCGACGCGCAGTTCAGGGGCTGGTTCTTCACGGCCAGCACGTCCTTGATGGCAATCGGAACACCCAGTAAAGGTTTCTTTGCGCCGCGAACGATTTCCCGGTCCGCCGCGTCGGCCTGCGCCAGCGCATCCGCCGGATCGTGACTGATGAAGGCATGGATTTTGCCGTCCACGCGGGCGATCTGGTCGAGACAGGCTTGTGTCGCCTCGCGCGCGGAAACCTCGCGCCGGGCCAGCCGGGCCGTCAGTTCGGAAATCGTGAGCTGGTTGAGCATGCAGAAAATTACTCGACGATTTTGGGCACGATGAACAGCCCGCCGGCCTGGCGGGGCGCGTTGCGGAGCGCCGCTTCATGCGGCAGCGATGCTTGGATCTCATCGGTCCGCGTGACGTTGACCATGGGCACGGCATGCGCGGTCGGCTCGACGCCGGAGACGTCCAGCTCGCGCAATTTTTCAATATAGCCGAGGATGCTGCCGAGCTGAGTGCCCAGCTGTTTTTCCTCGTCCGGCGTGAGCGCGAGCCGCGCGAGGTGCGCGACATATTTCACATCAATTTCAGCGGATGCCATGCGGGGAAATTAAAGTCCCAAGCCCGAAGTTGAAAGTCCAAAGTCAGAATCCGACCAAATCAAGCCATGACGGTTGACCAACCGATGGGCACAGATGAACACAGATTTTACGACCTCGGCAAAACCGGAACGCCACCGCCGACCCGGCAGGATTTCGAGTCCGATGCCGGTGGGCGAGCGTCCCCGCGAGCCGACTCGTCGGCAGCCTCACCCCGGCGCCCTTTTAAACAGCTTGGTAAAACCTGAATAAATCATGCTCCGCTTTCACGGGAAGAATCAGGCAAATCTTGGAGTAACCGTCCACAATCGTTAATTTGCAACCTTCTCCTAAATAGCCGTCGCTCTTTTCCGCCCGTTTAACCGTCGGCCAAGGCAAAAGAAATGGTTGATGAAAGGCTCTCGTTGGTAAAAACGGCCAGACATAAAAATATATCCCACCGTCGGTAAACATAACCCGAACGACATTTTTATACGACGAACGAAACTGTCCCTCGGATGCGCTGCCAAATTTCGCAAGCTTCGCGGTGTAAGCAGCCGCAACTGGTCGGTTCGGAACCGGATAACGCATCACGAATAAACACCACCCGCCTTTGCGCGATGAAAAATAGCTCATCTGCAACGAAAGGCTGATAGCAACTCCGACAAATAAAAGAAATGGAAACGGCGATGATTTAACTGACGAGTGCCCGCGCGAACCGCTGGCGTTATCGGCCGCAGCCGGATTTGTCACCAGCCTGCCCCCATCCTGATAATATACTTGGTAATTTATGGGCTTGGCCAGGTTGGTTAGGGTTACGGTTTGCGCGCCGACTGTGATGCAGCCTGCCAGCATCATTAACAGTATGATGTCCTGTATTTTCATTTTGAGGTAGACCGTCAAACAACTGCGCGAGACTTCGCCTCGGCTTCCGGAGCCCAATGAAGTCTCTGCCGGCCCAAGTTCGCACTTCAGGCGGGAAACCAAACGGCATGGTCATTGTCCAATCTTCGCCAATCCGGCGTTGGCTTTATTTTCCATGCCCTTGCCGTAAACGCTAAGAATAAACCCGGGATTGTCCTGGTTTTGTAAAGCCAAGCCGAATTGCCTTAGAGATGTGAAATACTCCCGGGCTTGGGCTGCGTCACCCTTGGCGACGGCATCGAGTCCGGCTTGAGCCACGGCATCGGACAACTGCTTCACGCAGCTGATCTGTGTAATGATCGCTTGAGCTTTTGCCGTGCTGTCACCTGCGGGCAGCGCCTTAAACTGGTCTTGGCTTAGGTTTAATGCCGATCCGGCCTCAAACAGCGGACGGCCATTCCAATCGGTGGCCACGAATATTTTTAGAGCGGTTGCATTGTCACCTTGCTGCCATGCTTTCATGGCCGGCTGGGTAACTGGTAATAGTTGCTCAGCATTGGCCTGGGCTAGCGCCGGTGGCGTGGCGGAACTGCCTGTTGATTGCTTACCACAAGCCGCCAGCAAAATGCTGGCCGCCATAAATCCCACTATAATCACGCTTTTCATAAAATGTGAGGCTGACAAATGTAGAAAGTCCCGCCGACTCGCGACGTGAACCGCGCAACTGCCAGCGCAAACTGACGTTGGCTCCTGCGGCTGGTTGGGCGATATCATCGTTGTAACTGTTGAATACTGCCATCGGCTAAAGCCACCATCCGGGTGCCGTCCGCCATCCGCAGGCGAACCAAAACCGCCTGCGGGTTGTTACCACCCGCCGTCGGATAAAACGCGACATCCAAGCCATCAAAGGCCCGGACATCCTTGGCCTGAAGATACCCACCGCTCACTAAATCCTGAAGGGTTACGGTAGGTGGAATCGACTGTCCCCGTGAAATATGGTCTCGCGAATAACTCTGCGCGGCTGAAACCAGCTCTTGGAATCTCACTACCGACTGTGCGTGCTGCCAGTGCAGAATGAGCGCCGTGCTCGCCAACGCAGCCACCATCAACAATACACCGGCGATGATGATTAAGCGGCGTTTTTTCATAGCTGCTCGAGGTCGCCTAAAGCTAGGTGCTAGCCGGCTGGTCTCTCATATTTAGTTCCCCAGGGCGAGTGTAGCGGCAGGCTCAAATCTTTAGACTCAAGTTTTTGCGTAACCACAAACTCCGGCGACCGGTTTTGTGGGATGAAATAATAATCGTAACTGGAAATTGAGCGTGACCCAGTAGGCTGCGCGGGGGTGTCGTTATCTTTCTCGACGTGAACCAATATCCGTGATGCTGGCGGCCGCTGAATCGTCAGCCAAAATAACAAACCGGCAACCACCAGAATCGCCGGCAATATGATAAGTCTCAATGTCTTCATAAAATCAAAATGTTAGATGCGGCCCAAGAAAAAGCCATAGCCAGCGCAAGCGACGGGTGTGGCTTTTTCGTGATTCTCTGCCGATCCCATCGGTTGGCAAGAACTTTTTCTCGTCCGTTCCGGCTATTCCCCGCACCGGCGGTTTGAGTCACAGATGGACAAAGATTTTACGACCTCGGCAAACCGGAGCCCGAACCGGGAGCGGGCCGAGGATTGACGCCAGTCCAGTCGATACAAAGCCACCAAAAGCTACTTTATGCTACTTCAAGCTACCTAAATTTAAAATTTGAGGCCGATCTGGGGACCAAACCAGACCTAAAAATTGAAAATTGACCAAAACGGCAGCGAGAAACCGAAGCCGCCATGAAGGACCTGGATTACGTGACGAGGCGGATGAGATATGCCAACACGCTGAACTGAAGGGGGGAAGACAAGGTACAAGGTGGCGCGGCCCGAACACAAAAGAGCCCAATTGGAAAGGCAAGTCCATGCACGAAAGCTTATCCGGGCAGACGGAAGGTCGCAAGGAAGATTGTTAGAGGAAAGTGGCGAGTGCTAGTGGCGGGCGGCAAGTAAACCGGCGTGCCACTGGTGCACGATCAAGGCCCGTGGATTTCCTAGTGCGGAATGCGGAATTTTCATCCCCTAATCATCTGGTCGTCTCAGCTGGCGCAGCCGGATGAGGGATAATGGAATAAAACAATTTTACCGGGCACTTCAGTTTTCCGGCAGGCGTTCTCGATATCGTCGCCGGGAACGTGGGCAACTTCCAATGGCTTGCAGGGTCTTCCCAGCGGTGAATTTAAATTGGTGGATTTCATGGCCATACTTCACTCACGGCAATATCAACCGGTAAAATTGCCGGGGTTGATATGGGTTCAAGACGTTGGTGACCACAAAGTTCCCCTGTGCATCCAGCACATTGGTCGCCAGCAACGTCCAGTTGGTCAGTGGCAAAGTCAGATCGGTGCTGGCGAGCAGATAATAGGTCGCGTTGGCCGGGCCGTTCGTCCCCGCGATGATCAAATTGTTCTCCGCCAAAGTCAGGCTGGAAAACTCCGGCGGGGCCGGGGGTTGCACCGTCAACGTCACGACACTTGAGGTGACACTGCCCGCGCTGTTGGTCACTACGCAACAGAATGTCGCCCCGTTGTTGCCGGCCACGGTCGACGGAGTGATATAATTCGTCGCGGTCGCGCCACTGAGGTTCGTGCCATTCTGCCGCCACTGATAAGCGATGGGCGCGGTGCCCGTGGCGGCCACGGTGAAATTCGCCGTCCCGCCAATCGTCACCGTGGCATTCGTCGGCTGCATCGTGATCATGGGCGGAGCCGCACCCGTGAAATAATAGACTCCGTTGCTCTCACTCATGGTCACTGAATTGTTCGAAAGCGTGACGTTGGTGCCATACATGTCCGTGCAGGTTGAATTGGGCGGACCGTTTACCTGAGCCGTCCCTTCCGGCACCCAGGCAATCATGACGGCGGGCGAACCGCTCAAGGTCACCGACCAGATACCGTTATTCGTAGGCAACTGACCGTAGCCGATGGGGGTCGTCATGCTGGTTATCGTCTTTCCGGCCGTGGTCAGGGTAAGGAACTGGATAGCATGGTTGGCTTGATGAAGGTTTCCGCCGGGGAACAACCCCCAGGTTGGATCCGTGTCATTATAAACGGTTATGAATTGAAAACCGACCATCCAATGGCAAAGGATCGTCCGGATCCATTCATACGAGAACTTGGTCTCGTCTGATCCGGCATCAAGGGCAAACTGAATGCCGGTTTCGGTCTCCCAGTAAGTTTGCATATTCGCAAGTCCGGGGGTGCCTTGAACTTCCAGCGTGAAAGTTTGATAGGTATATTCGCCGCCAAAGTCACATTCGGGATTATCGTCAAAACCGCCGATCCCGGCGCCTTCACTCGTCCCATATTGCCAAGCGGTCCCATAGGTATGGATGCCAATCGCATCAAACGCATTATTGGTAGCCATGCCGGCGGCGAACGCGGTATTTCCACCGGTTGACAGGCCGAAACCTTCCTCGTTATAATACGATGAATACGCGCTGCATGAGACTTTTGCAGTGGGATCAGCGGCATGAATCGCCACCACCGATGCGTTGTTCAATTGCGCCACCTGGGCAGCGGTAAGGAGATTATTACCATACCAGGAAAAGTTTTCCGGCTCATTCCAAATTTCCCAATGGCAGCCGGTTAAACCGTTTGCAGCCACACGATAGACACAGTTGGTGACAAATCTCACAAAAGCCGTAATCCCAGTCGACGTGCAACTGACGCCATAATTCGTGTTGCCGTCATCCAGTATCCAGAGTGGTTTTAGATGGTATTGAAGACATAGCGCGCATTTCGCATCAATACCGGACCAATCGTAGGAGGCGACATTGGTTTCAATCGTACTCCAAAACGTATCAATTCGAATCGAGGTAAAACCATCAGCCTCCGCCTGGGCAAAGCTATTCGAAGCGGGACGATTGATCATGAGACACAACATTGGGTTAAGCTGAGTGGTCGGCTGATAGTTTCCGTATTGGCCGATGGACTGCGCAAAAGATATCGGGGCAAACAATCCAAGACCAAGAGCGATAACAATCCCTGCGATAATAGGCATCAGACTTTTCTTTAGCCGCCTGGTGATCGGGTTCACTTTTTTGGTCCAGTCCATGAGCTAGGGTTGGGACGTGGTTGAGTTTATGGCTTGGTTTGTTCGTCGTCCAGCCGATGCGACGGGGCCGCGATTTTTTCATACCAGAGGAACGCGAACGCGTCCAATGGCTCGCGGCCGCCGGGTTCCCGGCGTAGGTCCGAGCCGGACGGGCCACGTCCCAACACCGAGCCGATTAGTGTTACGCCGTTAGCGAAATGATTCTAATGGCCGGCAACCAAGACTAGACAGAGCATCAAATTAAAACTCACTTAACATTGAAGTCGTTCCGCGTTGTAATGACGAAAGCCGCTGCTTGATGATCGTCAAGGCTTTTGGTCAAATGGCCCGGGTTTGTTTGTAAAACCATTGGAGCTGATCGGAAGAACTGCCTTCATCCACATTCTCCTTCGCGACTATTTCATTCCCGGTGGCGGTTGGTTCCACTTCCTTTAGTTTCCATGCGTTATCCAGTCGACCAAAAGTCCAGAATTCGACAAACGGAGTGACGTAGGCATCCTGACTGATCAGCAAATTATTTCTGCGGACGGCTCTTTGAGCATGGGCACTGATGCGAACGGTAAATTCGTCCTTGGTGTTATCCGAGTAGTTTTGAACCAGAATCAGTTCAACCTTGCGGACACACAGATTCCGAAACTCCAATTTTGTCCCTGCGGCTCCCAACCGGATGAGTTCACCTTGCAGGCTGGTGCCGACATCGGGAAATAATTCAGTAGTCGGAATTGATCCCGGATCCCCCTTTTCCCGCGCGAGCGTTACGTCCAGAAAAACCTGCCGGCCACGTTCCAACATCGCTTGGCGATTCCATAGTTTGTCGGTCTGAACCAGAAAATTTAGGAGCCGTTCGATACGCGTGGCTTTGCTCTCCGTCGCTTGGTCCAGCCAGGGCCCGGCCGGACCCGCCTTATGCGCGGTGTCATCATAAACTTGATTTAAACCAACATCCGTGAACTGCTCGAAAAAATTTTCCTCTTTCAACACATCGGATTCGCGAGATTGTTCAATCTCCCGCAACCGCCACGCACCATCCTGCCGGTGAAAGGACCAGAACTCTTGCATACGGGACGGTTGCTCGTCACCCCGCAAAAACTCCCGGGTCCGATCATCAATGTAATAGTCGCGGCCCGTGGCGGTGATAAGCGCAGTAAATTCGCGGTCATTTTCCTTTTGCGTATAGCGGACGTTGACGATATCCACCTGTTCAACCCGCACATTGGAGATGATATTAAGCTCGTGATCGGCCGCGAGACCGCTCAATTGCGAGCAATGTTCCGCATAAAGATGGGGCATCAGGAGCGGTTGCATCGCCTCGTATTGCCTGGCCTGCCAGCATTCCTGCAGTTTAATGAAGGTGGATTTCGACAGCGCAACCAAGGCTGCCGGATCCATGGTTTGATCCACCCGCGCCAAAAATGTCAGTAATTTTAAGGTTTTGGCGGCCTTGGGAGTGATGTCGTAACGGGAGTAAACATAATTCAAATCCACGTCGGTACTGCCGCCTGATGATGAATGTTGCGCTAAATATTTGATGACGTAATAGGCGACAACGACCCCGATTAAAATTAAAAATACAGTGGGATCTCCTGAACCTCCGGAGCCACCATAGCCGCCATAGCCGACGTGGAAACCGCCGCCAAAGCCGCCGCCAAAGCCGCCACCTTTGTTGTGAACAGCAATCCCATTAGCAAAATAGGTATTGGGGTGATCCGTCTGAAGATTATAAACGCGCGTGGGCGCGTAGACCGTCTGGAGGCTGATAATGCGTTGCGGCTGCAAACGACCTGCCACCAAGCCAAAGATTTGATCGCCCACCTTCAGCGCGGCCAAAGTCTTGAAATTCCCATGGCCAACGTAGAAGGGATGTTCGCGCGTCACCCGCAATATGGTTTGTTCGGTGTTGACGACGAGATAGGCGTCCACTTCGTGAATGATGATATTGCGCACCGTGGTCTGAACAATTTCCCCACCGGTGGTAAAGGCGACCAGCTGGTCACCAACCGAGATTTCACTGATGGGTGACTCGGTGCCATCGGCACGCAAAATGGGGGTCTCGGGCAGGAAACAGCCTTTGTTGTGCACCACCACACCATTGGCAATATAAGTTCCGCCCGGCAGAACAAGCAGATTGAAGGCGGGATGCAACGCCGGCACGCGCGTGATGGTATCAATGGGAACCTGGTTGAACGTTTCGCCAGCGTGCACGTAAAGCAAATCACCGGGTTGCAAGTTGGCGGCGATGCGAAATGATCCAGGGCCAATTTGCAACGGATGTTCCGCCGTGACCCGCAGGGTTTTCCCGGCAACGACAATCTCCAAATATTCGACCGGAGCCACTTGACTGGTGGCCGCGACCGCCGCGGGTTGGGCTTTTCCGTCCACGACCGACCAGACGGGGTCACCGCCTTGCAGTTGCTCGATGGGAATTTCGCCGTTGGGCGTGGCGATGAGCGTTCCTTGCTCAAGACAGCCGCCGCCGCCCCAGGCCCAGACGTGGGAGACCACCATCAGGCTGGCAAGAAAGACGAGAATCCCCCGCCGACAAAACCGGCCGCTTTCAAGGCGGAGGTTGGATTGGGTTAGGCCCACAAAACCTGATATATCGCGTAGCATTCAGCCGAAAACCCCGGTCAGTGCAAGGCGGCGATAATCCCGCCGAGCACAGCGGCCGCGATCACGATGCTGATACCAATAATGCTGGCAGCGACCACGCGGCCAAAATATTGGGCGACGGCCACATTGCCGCGCACCATTTCTTTTTCTTCATTGATGGCCGGCGTCATCCGTTCGATCAGTCGGGGCAAGACCATTGACGCCAGCATGACCAGGACGATGCCAATGATGCCACCCAGGGCGGAGAAGACCACCGCCCAACCCATATTTTGTGCAACGACACTCATGATTATTCCTTTTGGTTTGATTTTTGGAGAGATGCAAGCCGTCGACGTTTTCCAGGGAGAAAAAGACGTCCTAACCGTTTGATGGGGTAGGAACCAAGTTGCATTGGTGTCATTAAAAGAAAGCTGAACAGAAAGGCAAGCACCATTCGCGTTATCCGAATAAGCCAATTAAAATTCAGTGGGGCGTGTTTTTGACTCCTCACCCCGGCCCTCTCCTCGTTGGGCGAGGGGATGGAGAATTATTTTGCGGGACGGTTTCCCGGCGTAGGTGCTGGCGCACCAACACCGGGCTGATTGATTAAATCCCGCCGGGATTTTCACCGCATTCAGTCACGCCATGCTCCCGATCCCCAAGAGCGGCGATCAATCGCGCGCAGTCCAGACGCTTCGCGACTGCGGGAGCTCGGGCCCCTTTATTTGGTGGTAGGAGACGACGACAGGACAAGTGCGGAGTGCGGAATGTAGCTGCCACGGCGGGAAAGGGGTCATTTTTTCGGTGGCAGAGCAAACCCGAAGGGACGGAAACTTAATCCTCGTCGAACTTGCGTTGGACGAGCGCTTCCAACTCGGTGATGGCGGCGGCGGCGTCCGCGCCTTTGACGTAGAGTGTCACTTTGCTGCCGGGGCCGGCGGCGAGCATCATCAGGCCCATGATGCTTTTGCCATTAATCTTCTCGCCGTCTTTTTCCACGAAGATGTCGCATCCGAAGCGGTTGGCGGTCTTGACGAACAACGCGGCGGGCCGGGCGTGAATGCCGGACTTGTTGAGCACAACCAATTCCCGGGTCTGGAATTCAGTGTCGGTGATTTTCTTGGCGCTCATGTGATTGTTCACAGGCAAAGTAACGCGCGCGGGCGGTTTTCGCCAACAAAATCTAGGGGCTGATCGGCGGCGAGGAGGATTTTTCCGCCATCTGGGCGAGCAGCCGGTTGTTCAGGTCCTCGGCGGCGTTGTAGCCGGATTTGCGCAGTTTGATCTGGAAGGCCGCCACTTCGATGAGCCGCGCGATGTCCCGGCCCGGGCGCACGGGGATCGTGACGTGGGGAATGTCCATCTCCAGTACTTGGACGAATTCCTGGTCCATGCCGAGCCTGTCCACGTCCTTGACGTCGTCCCAAGGCTTGAGGGTGATGATGAGGTCGAGGATTTTGTCTTTGCGGATGGCTTTGACGCCGAACATCTGGGCGACGTTGATGATGCCGATACCGCGGACTTCCATGTGATTGCGGGTGAGTTCGGCGCTGGTGCAGAGGACGTCGCGCCCGTCCACGAGCATGGCTTTCACGACGTCGTCCGCCACGAGACTGTAACCGCGTTCGATGAGGGCGAGGACGGCCTCGCTTTTGCCAACGCCGCTTTCACCGCGGATGATGACGCCGATGCCCAGGATATCCACCATGCAGCCCAATTCCGAAGTGCGCGGGGCAAACATCAATTCCAATTCCAGGGTGGCTTTGTTGATGAATTTCATGGTGACCAGCGGCGTGTGGAACACGGGCACGCCGGCCTCGGCGGCGGCGGTCAGAAATTCCTTGTCCGGCTTGAGCGAACGGCTGAACACAACGCAGGGAATCTTGTAGGCGAAGAGGTAGGCGTAGCGGGCCACGCGCTCTTCCTCGCGCAAGGACCGCAGGTAAAACACCTCGGCGTGGCCCATGACCTGCATGCGTTTGTAGGCGAAATAGCGGGTGAAACCGGACAGCGCCAGCCCGGGGCGGTTCACGGTGGGCTCGCGAATGATGCGGTCCAGCCGGGGCTCGCCGGCGAGGAGCTTCATCTCCAGAGCCGCGCCGTGGTCCCGGTAGAATTGTCCGACGGTGACATGCTGGCTATCCATAAACGATTCGGGTTCGGGTTGCGCTGCGGGTGCCGGCCGGCGGTAGCCGATGCATCCGGTTGACCGCAGTCTCGGACATAATCGGGCGTTTACAAATTAAATTCGGGGCCGAGATAAATTTCCCGCGCCTTCGGATCGTTCGCCAGAAATTCCGCGCTGCCTTCAATAAGCACCTGGCCTTTGACGATGATATAGCCGCGGTCAATGAGCTTGAGCATTTCCCGCGCGCTATGGTCGGTAATCAAAATGCCGAGGCCACGGTCCCGGAGACGGCGGATGATTTTCTGCACTTCATAAACGGCAATGGGGTCGATGCCCGCAAACGGCTCGTCGAGCAACAGCAGCTTCGGGCTCGTCACCAGGGCGCGGGTGATCTCCAGCCGCCGCTTTTCGCCGCCGCTCAACTGATACGCCTTGCTCTTGCGGATGGGGGTCAGATCCAGTTCCTCCAGGAGATATTTCAGGCGCACGTCGCGTTCGTCGCGCCCGAGCTTGCACGTCTCCAGGATCGCCAGGATGTTTTCCTCCACGGTCAGTTTGCGGAACACGGACGGCTCCTGGGTGAGGTAGCCGATGCCGAGCCGCGCGCGTTTGTGCATCGGCAGGCCGGTGATGTCGCGATCCTGAAATTTGACCTGGCCCTCGTCCGGCTTGACCACGCCGACCACCATGTTGAACGTGGTGGTCTTGCCCGCGCCGTTCGGCCCGAGCAGGCCGACGATTTCGCCGGCGCGCACGTTCACCGAAACGCCGTTGACGACGCGCCGGCCGCGATAGGCCTTCACCAGGTTTCCGGTGTGGAGCAGCGCGCCGGGAACGGCGATGGCATCGGTCGGCGCCGTCATGATGGTTTCCCGTGCGGGATTGGCTGAGGGTTGGCTCGCATTCGGTTTCCGTTAAAAAAGTTTGGGCGTGGACGCGTTGGTGCCACCGTCGGGGTTGAGTTCATGGAGGGGAGTGATGGTTTCCTGATGCAGGTGGAATTTGTTCCCCGCGCGATCCCACACCAGCGGTTCGCTTAAAATTTTGTAATCCGCCGTGGTCGCGATGGGATTGCCGGTGAAGGTCACCGTCTCGTTCGTCACGGACCCTTCCACCTGGTATTCATAAACCGCGCGGGCCGCCGTGACATGATTCGTCTGGCCTTTGTTGTCCCTGAAATCCACCACCACGTTCGTATCCGCCAGCACGTGGCTCAAATGCCCGCCCGCCGCCGGCAGATCCACCACCATCCAGTCGCAGCTCAGGCTCACTTGGGGATTCACCACCTGCACATGGCCGCGATACACCGCCTGGTGGCTGTTCAGGTCAAAATCCGCCGCGTCCGAATTGATTTGCGTGGGCGGATGCGGTTTGGCATCCGGCGGCGCCGGGGTCTGCGCCAAGGCCATTCCATACGCGCCGGCAACCAGCAGTAAAATTAATTTTTTCATAATAAAAACCCGCCCGAAGCGGGCACGTTGATCACCGTCCGCACCCGGTTGGAGATGGTGAGCGACGAGCCGTTGGGCGACCACAAGAATCCCTCGCCCTCGACATGAAGCTTGCCGTCGGCGGATTGGATTTCAATATGGCCCGCCGAACTCGCCACGCCGGTATCCGAGGCGTAGGTGCATTGCGGCGCCCGGACCACCATTTCCAGCTTGCCGTCCGCGGTGAAAGTCTCGATGCGCATCTGCTTCAGGTCCAGCAGTCCGCCCGGCAGCGGCGACGCGTCGGAGCCGGACAATCTCATTTTGACCTGCTGCTCACGCGGCGGTTCAAAATAAGAATCCATCGAGAAATCCTTCGCGGGGCGTCCCGGCGACGTCTGCGCCACGCCCACGCCGGCGGCGAGAAAAAAGATCGTCGCGCCAAACCATGGGCGGAAAGTTGACAGGTCAAATTTCATTCCGAATATTTCTCCAGAAACGTCGTCCACTTGCCCTGCGCGCGCAAAATCAATTCCACCGCCTCGCGCACCGCGCCGCGGCCGCCGGCGGCCTTCGTGGTGTGATGCGCCGCCGCCTTGGCTTCCGGCACCGCATCGCCCACGGCCACCGCGAGGCCGGCCCGCGTCAAGGGGCCGAGGTCGATAATGTCATCGCCGACAAAACAGGTCTCCGTCCACGACAATTTCTCACGGGCCAGCAGTTGTTCGATGGCCGCCGTCTTGCTGGTGGCATCGTTT
>Ga0302282_1001858_pt1 | contig 14760 bp, 9 predicted proteins | sample III_Fen_E1_3_FD_198763 | JGI IMG/M metagenome (GOLD analysis project Ga0302282, IMG submission 198763) | Peat permafrost microbial communities from Stordalen Mire near Abisko, Sweden - III_Fen_E1_3 | ecosystem: Environmental > Terrestrial > Soil > Wetlands > Permafrost | place: Sweden: Abisko... | reverse complement strand
CTTGGCCTTCAGGTATCGCGCCGCCACGTAGAATTCGAATCGCATGACGCCTACTTTTCCTGGGCGGGAATCACTGTCTTGGCCACGCCAACGTTGTCATAGCGATCATAGGCGCGGACGGTGATGAGATGCTCAACGGGCTTCGCGCCTGCCGTCACATCCACATCGAAGCGAATCTCGTAATGCTCGCGCCTAGCATCGGAGAGGTTGCCCACAGGATCGATGTGCTGCCACGGGCCCGCGTCGAATGAGTACTCGGCGTGTGCGATCGGAGAAGTGGCGTCATCGGCATCAACGCTGAAGAGGAACGCCTTTTTGCAGTCGGCATCGGAGCAACTTCCCTGTTGAGCCGCCGCCTTCAGATTCGTAATCACCGGCGGTGTAGTGTCGATCACGAAGCGGTCGCTCACCTTTTCGCCGATGAGTGCATCGCCTGGGGTGTGCGAGGGTGCGTCGGAGGCAACGACCTTGATGCGGTAACCGCCGTCGGGAATCAGCGTGGCGTCGAAACTGTAGGCCTTCTCTGTGATCTTGTCCTTGAGCAGCCGCCACACGGTCTCGCCGTCGCCGCGCAAGTAGAGGGAGTAGATCAGATCGTCGCCGTCGTCGTCGTGCGCGGCCCAGCGTACGGTCACGCCAGTGCGATCCTTGTTGGCCTGGAGGGCGCCGCTCGATCCGCCGTCGAAGGTGACCGTTGAACCTTGGCTGGGCGTGGGGAACGCGATGCTCACGGTCTGGTTCTGCGACATCGAGCCCTGCGGATTCAAGCGCGCTCCGGGAACGACCACCAGATCGTCAACGACTGGCGCGGAATTTACAGGCAAATAGTTAACACCCACGCTTCCCAGCGCACCGTCTTTGTGCAGTTCGGCCTTCCACTGAAGAAAACGCCCAGGCGGCGAAGCTACAGAGCCATTCTGTAGCGGCTGCCAGTCGCTCCAGCCGCGCACCGGCTGTTCTACATTCCCGGAACGAGTAAAAATCTCGTAGCCCATCGAGCCCGGCTCGACTTCCACACGGCCAAAGCGGGCAAAAGCGCCGGCGTCCAGAACATCGCTCGCGTATTCGTGCTTTTCCGATGCGCCCAGCAAAACTACCTTGCCGGTGTTGCCGGTGCCGATGACGACTCCGCCCATCCCCTCCGCGTCCTGAACAGTAGCGAGGCTCAGGCCCTGCTGCGCTTGCAGGTGGGCAACGTCGGCGTAGGTGCCATCGTCACGAATGCGGAAGATGCGTCCGCGATTCCCGCTCAGCGCCAAAAGGCCATCGGCCCGGGCAGCCAGCGCATAGACAATCTCATCCTTGCCCGACCAGAGTTTGCGTGGCGCATGGCCCTCCGTCAAAGCGTAAATATCCGTCCCCTCGGGCACAGAGGCGCTGGTGTTTGCCACCTGCAACGACTCCGGCTGCACGATCGTGACACTTACCGAGCCGATCCCCTGCACTGGCAGAGGAGGCAACGGGTTGCGGCTCTTGTCGCCCACGCAGGCCGCATAAATCGTTCCGTTTGCCCCGATCACAACGGACGTAATCTCGCGCCGTGGCGCTTCGAAGAGCACGTAGCCCTTGCCTTGCGGATCGATGCGGTAGATCAGCCCTGAGCCATCAGAACCGGCAATCAAATTCCCCTTGGCATCCCACGCCAGAGTGCGGATGTGCGCTTCATCGCTCTTGAAGAACAGCTCCGGCGCCGCGCCTGGCTTGGCAGGGTCGACACGGTAGATGGCGCCGGGATTGCCCGTTGCGATATACAGGCGTCCGGCAGAGTCGAAAGTGAGGGCCCAGACATAGCGTGATTGGGCGCTCGGTTGCGGCGAAGCAGGTTTGCCTTCCCCGCCTGCCGACGTACCCACCTTGGCGGCATCGAAGACCACTGTCGCATTCGACTCGTCCTGTTTCTCTGTGGCATTGGTGTTCAGCTTGTAGACCTTGCCGCTTGGTAGCGTCGCCGCGTAGAGCGCGCCATCGGGTCCCAGGCACAATGCTTGAACGCTCAGGTCCCTGGTTTCAAAGAGGGTGAATGGCTTTTCGCCCTTCTTCCCGGCCAAGCGCAGCACCGAAGCCGGCGTGCCGGTTCCGGCATAGGCCTGACCTGCATGATCGGCAACCAACGCCCACACGAAAGTCGACGGCGTGGTCAGTTGCTCGGTCAGCCCGGGCCCCTGGCGCAGTTGCCCGTCGCTCTCAATCGCCACTCCTTCAGGAGTGCCTTTCTCAAACTCCTCCATTTGCGATTGCGTCCACAGGTGCGTTCCCTGGGCGGCGGCAAATGCGGAGCCAAGCATCAATCCCGCGGCAAGAAGAAGCGGGGGCGCGAAGGAGGCGAGAGCGGAGAGAGGGCGATAAGCGGATCGGAAAGAGACGACCATTCTTCCGTTGAGTCTACTAGAGATTGGCCCTGGGACCGATCCTGGAGGGCTGCCGAATCGTCTTTCGGCGGTTCACACATCTCTGTCTGCGTGCTGGGTGCCTGCGGCAAAGCCCAAGAATCTAGCTGACGCCCCTCGGTCGTCGTGCTGGGCGATCCGGCCGGAGTGGGGGTCGTTTTCGGTGCGCTGGCGCACAAACTTCATGAAGTCAAATGGTCGCGCTATATAGTGAACACAACTTTCCCACAGGTTGCACACTCTGGCTAACTTTTTCCACTGAGGTGTTGCCAGTCGTATTTTCGGAAGACTAGTATTCCGGTTAGTTTCATGAGGCCGCGACCACAAACCCGCCTTCGTACCACTATGCATGCAGTTGTTCCCAAGTTCACAGAGCTTCATCAACCAGCGGCGCCAGACGTTAGGGGTGCACGCGGACGGAGTGTCTCGCCATGGCATGGTATGCCTACTGCATCGGTGAAAAACAAGCTTTTCCTGCTTTAGCGCGTCATCGTAAACCGGTTCCTTTGGAAACGGTTCTTGGAGTCAGTGGCAATCAGGTTTTCCTTTACCCGGCCAGCGATCTTGCGGTGATTGTGAGCGAACACAATCCTCAGGACGCCCTTAACCAAAAGTCAGGCGTGGATCACGCTCGGGTAATCGCGGACTGCTTCAGTCATTCCACCGTCCTTCCTTTCCGTTTCGGCACGGTCTTTCATGACGACGAGACGCTGCGTAAGTCGATTCGTTCCAACCAGCGCCAATTCCTGGGTAATATCGATAAGCTGCGCGGTAAGACCGAGATGCATCTGAAGATCTTTGTCGACGACTGCTGCGCTCGCGAGATTGAGAAGCACCTGGGCAGCGAAAATGTCGGCCGGGCCTATCTCAGCAATCTGCGCGAGAACGCATCGCGGGCGCGCGAACGGCAAACACGCGCGCGTGCCGTCAGTTTCCAGATGCACCGGCTGTTCCTGCCTCTCGATGAAGATGTGAGCTGCCGCTTGATGGAAAACGGCAAAATGCTGCTGGATATCGCGCATCTTATCGATCGCAAGTGCGTGGAGCGCTATCACAACAAGTTCACGTCCACTAGCGCCATCATGCGCGAGTGTCAGATGCAGCTTTCAGGACCGTGGCCGCCGTATCATTTCGTCCACAAGCTCACCCGTCCCGTACATGCGCAGACGCAGGCCGCGACCCCGGTACCCACTCCGGCATCGGATTCGGCTGAAACTCCGGTGGTCACCCTCATGGAACCGACGCCGGTGTTCGTATAGGTTCTCCATCCAGGTTGCGAAGTGAAAAAAGCTCCAGCGTTTGCTGGAGCTTTTTTGTTCCACCGTCCTGCCGCCGGCGCAACCTGGATATACCGCATGCGCGTCGCATGGCCTAATCTAATGACATGAGCGACGCAACAGAACGTGCGGGGCAGGAAGCTGCCTTCGATCTCCTGGTAGTGGGAGCAGGGCCGACCGGGCTGGCTTCCGCCATCGAGGCAAAGAAGGCTGGCTTTCGCGTGGTGCTGGTCGACAAGGGCTGCGTTTGCAACTCCATCTTTCACTATCCCGCGCACATGACGTTCTTTACCACTTCCGAGCTGCTGGAAATCGGCGGCATTCCCTTCCCCAGCCCCAACGCCAAACCGACGCGGAATGAGGCGCTCGAATACTATCGCCAGGTCGCTGCCTATTACCAATTGGATATTCGCCAATACCATCGCGTGGAGCGGGTCAGCGGGATCGATGGGGATTTTACGGTGCAGACTACAGATCGCTTTGGACGCCACGGCGAACTGAAGTCGCGCAAGCTGGCGCTTTCCATCGGCTACTACGATCTGCCCAACTGGATGGGTATTCCGGGCGAAACCCTGAGCAAGGTGCACCATTACTATCACGATCCCCATCCTTATTACGACACGGACGTAGCTGTGATCGGAGGCAAGAATTCCGCGGCCATTGCGGCACTCGAATTGTGGCGTCACGGTGCGCGGGTCACGCTCATTTATCGCGGCGACGGAGTACAGCCGCACGTAAAGTACTGGATCAAGCCGGATCTCGAAAACCGCATCAAGAACGGCGAAATCAAAGCCTATTTTGAGACGCGGGTCACGGAGATCACGCCCGACGCCATCGTGGTGGAAACGCCCGCGGGTCGCGAAACCCTGCCCAACGATTTCGTTTTTGCCATGACGGGGTATCATCCCGACTTCACCTTTCTCGAGCGCCTGGGTGTGCGGTTCGAGGGGCCCGACCGATTGCCTGTCTGCAACCCGGAGACGCTCGAAAGCAATGTTCCCGGCATTTATCTAGCAGGGGTGATTGTTGCAGGTTCGCGCACCAATGAGATCTTCATTGAGAACGGACGCTTTCACGGACGCCTGATCGCAGCATCGCTGCTCGAAAGGCTGACTGCGCGCGACGAGTTGCGTCAACCTGTTGTCGCAAATGATCCGGTAGACTAAGGCCTCAAGATTTTCTCCCGGGGGTAGAGTATTGCGCATACGCTGGTGGCCGCGATCGATTCGCTGGCAAATGCTGGCCGGCCTTGTGCTGCTCGAAATCCTGTCGATTAGCCTATTTGCAGCGATTCTTACCCGGCAGCAAACGCAGCGTGTGCGGTTGCGCGCGCAAGTCATTTTGGCTCACGAGTCGGCATCGTTGGCATCCCAGGTCAGCGACGCCCTGGAGCAGCAGCGCCCCGGCTGGATCAGTTCGTCAGTCAAGACCGCGGGCGAAGCTCCAAACGTCGCTCTTGCCACGGTGACCGATCCCGCGGGAAATGTTTTGTTCATCAGCAAAGGTGATGCGGGCCAGGCGACTCTTGATCCGGCCGAGCGGGCGCAAATTCCTTTAATAGGCCGCGACAACGCCTGGCAATTTACCCTGCCCGATAACCGCTGGGAGGCCGCATGGGCGATCTACACGAACAACCAATTGCGCGGCTATACGTGGGTGGAGTTCGACCCGAGTTCGGCGCGCCAGCAGCTTTTCGCCATCCAACGGGACACCCTGGTCTTTGGCGTCATCTGGGTGATCGCCTCGGCCATTCTTGTGTTGCTTATGGGCCGGTCCATCGCGCAGCCGCTGTCTGTGCTGCATCGCGGCGCCGCCGCACTCATGAACTCGCCGGAAGATGTCAGCCGCTTCCCGCTGCCGGTGACCGTGCAGAACGAAATCGGTGACCTGATTGAGACCTTCAACCGCATGGTCGCCTCGCTTGCCGAGCAACGGGCCGGACTCAACGACACACTCTCCCTGCTCGACTCGATGCTCGCAAACGCGCCCATCGGCCTGGCATTTGTCGATCGGAATTCGAGATTTGTCCGGGTGAATCAGATCTTTGCCGATCTCACCGGAGTGACCGTCAGCCGACACCTTGGCCGCACACTCACCGATCTGCTTCCTGCAAGAGTGGCAGAGCAAGTCGGGAACGCCGTACAGCAGGTTTTTTCGAGCGAAGAGCCGGTGCGCAATCTCGAACTAAATGGTGAGGGCGGCAAGCCCCGCCGTCCGTGGACCTGGCTCATCAGCGCCTATCCGGTGCGAACCACTCCGACGCAGGTGCGCTGGGTGGGCGTGATCGCGCTCGATGCCAGCGAGCGCAAGCGCAGCGAAGAGGCCCTGCGCAGGAGCGAGAAGCTAGCCGTCACGGGCCGCCTGGCCGCCTCCATCGCGCATGAAATCAACAACCCGCTCGAAGCCATCACCAACCTACTCTTCCTCCTGCGCAACTTCAGCGACCTTCCCGAGGGAGCCAAGCAATATGCATCGATGGCCGAGTACGAGGTGCGCCGCATTGCCGAGATTACGCAGCAGACCTTGCGCTTCTACCGCCAGCCCACGCAGCCCGCTCGTGCCACTCTCTCAGAGCTTCTTGACTCCGTTCTGAGCCTCTATCAGGGACGTATCAACGCGCTCGACATTCGCCTGGAGCGCGACTATGACCCGGAGTTGAGTCTCTTCTGCTTCGCCGGAGAGATCCGCCAGGTGTTCGCCAACCTGGTGGGCAACGCCATCGACGCCAGCAGCGCAGGTGGCCGCTTGCTGCTGCGTGCCCGCCGTTCCCGCGACTGGAAGAACCCCGCGCAAACCGGAATCCGCTTTGCCGTTGCCGACACCGGATCAGGCATGGAGCCGGAAATCCGCGAGCACATCTTCGAAGCCTTCTTCACCACAAAGGAGGTAACCGGAACCGGCCTCGGACTTTGGGTGAGCCACGAAATCATCCTGAAGCATCAAGGATTGGTGCGGGTGCGCAGTCGCGCGGCCACGCAGGGAAACGGCAAGGCGCCGGCGACGTGCGGAACAGTGTTCGAAGTTTTTCTCCCCGACAATCCGAGCTTCGTCCATGAAGCTTCTGCGGCAGCCGGCGCAAAGGCTGCATCTCCGGCGACAGCATAACAGCGTGTGGTGAAAGCCCGAAAACCATCCCTCAGCGGCTAAAGCCGCGTCGGTCCCTGGACTTTATGGCACGACTAAAGTCGTGCCCTTTCAAAATGAGGCTTTCATCCAGAGGCAGATAAGGCAGCAACTGCGAGCCCAAACTTGTAATACCTGCTTTTACGGCTGCAAACCCAGTTGCTTGCGCAAAAGAGGCACGCCAAGGCCATTCGCCTGATGCGTAGCTGGATGCGCCATGCAGTGCCCCATGGATCGAACCGGTCCCTGGAGGTACGAGCGCGTGACGTGGAGCCGATCCATGATGACGTACCGTGCGCGCAGGCCGTTGGTGATCGGTGGCAGTGTCGCGGGAACCTGCCTGCGATCGACATAGATGACCAGCGACGCCTCTTCTGGATTGTCGAGGCTTTGGCCCACGCCCACGCCAAAATACGCGGGATTCTGCTGCATCAGGCTCTGCGCCACCTGATCTTTGGCCACAACCGCCTGGTTGAACACCGAGGGTCTCAAAGGCGCCAGCACGCCGGGCCTTATGGCAGATTGCGGCGCTGTACCTGCCACTACCGCCGGTGCCGTGGTGGGAATCACTTGGGTCCGCACGCCACTCACGGTCTGCGGCACGGAGACGTTCATGCTCTCGTCGACATAGAAAATCACCGCTGCTTCGCCGGCACGATCGTTGCTCTTGCCCGCGGCCACGCCCAGGATGCCCATGGTGGGGTTGACCAGCATCCGCGCCTGCCCCAGGGCCTGCTGCGCGAGTTCCAATTGCGAGCCGGAGAGCGTAGTGCTCTGCGCAACCGTCACCGTTGCGGCGCCGTAGTTCAAACAGCTCACCGGATGATCCGCTGTGCCCACAAATGTATAGGTGGTTCCCTCCTGCGACCCGAGTTCCGCCAGCACTGTGGGCGCGGGGTTGGCCACGCCCTCACTCACACCCGTATTCGTCACACCGCCGGCAAAAAACAGTCCCACAGGCTCGGCGTTGCCGGCATCCACAACCAGCGATCCCGAGTCACCCGCATCGCTGAACTCGCTGCCTTCAATTGCAATCTGGTTGGTGTAAGTCTTGGTCAGGTAGGGCGTGGTTTCACCGCAGTCCTTGTAGTACTCCACCTTTACATTAAGATTGAGCGCCGAGATGCTGGCACACGTGAGACCCGTCGTTCGCCCGCTCTTGGCCACTACAAGGTTGAGCGACCCCGATTCGCCTCGGCCGCCGGTCGACGAGATGCCGGGGGGCGCCGCGGCCAGCGTGCCACCCGCCTGCAACGTGCCCAACTCCAGAATATCGCCACTCGTCTTCACCGCTCCCGAATCCACCTGCGCGATGGCCGCATCGACATTCGTGGCGTTTGAACTCAGCGGAAGCCAGGCTGTCAAAGACCCCACCGGAGTCGTCCCTGAGCCGTCGCCATAGGGTGTACAGTTGTTGTCGATCAGTCCCGGCTGCACGATCATTTCGCCCGCACTGGCCTGGTCACTGCGCGCCAACACGTGATTGCAGCTCAGCAAGTACTCGGTTCCGCCGCTGTTCTGGATCAAAGAACCGAGCGTGCCGCCGCAACAATCCACAATCTGATTGCCTTTGGTGTCGTAATCATTGTTGTTCCCGCCGGAGCTGCCCAGCAGGATGGGCGTCGCCAATTCCTTTTGGTGCCCAGCCGGATTGCTTGAAATCCCTTCGGTGTTCAACAGGATTCTCGTTGCCTCTTTCGAGGTCGATGTCCCGATGGTCGCCACCACATAGGTGGATGCGGTGGCTGTAACGGAAGCTGGAGCGGTATAAGTGACCGTGCAATAGGTGAATGCGTTGCTGCTGTGCGTACAGATCGAGCTGCCTAACGATCCTTGTCCGCCACTCGATCCTGTGGAGCTGTTGGATACGCCGTAGTTGATGCCGGTGGCGCCGCCGGCTTCCGCGATATAACCCGTTATGGTGACGGTTCCGTTTGCGCCCAGAGCGACATTCTGCGGCGTCAGCGGCTGCAAGAAGCCCGGGGTCACTGTCAGCGCTGCGCTCGCGGTTGTGGATGGACTCGACGCCAGTTCCGCGGTCACCGTCACCTGGACGCTATCTGCCGTGAGATAGGCAGGCGGCGTGTACTGCCCGCTCGAATTGATGGTTCCCGGGCCGGATTTTGCGTCCCCGCCTGAGACCGTCCAGTTCACGTTGGCCGCGCTGCCGCTGACTGTAGCCGAAAATTGCTCCGCCAACCCACCCGACGTGGTGGTGGTGTTGCACCCAGTGCAGTTGTCATCGATGGTTGCCGTACCTGGAGAAATGGAGAGGCTGCCGCTCGATGAGCCGCTCACCAACGCACCGCCGCAACCTGCCAGGGCAATTAGAGCTGGCAACATTGCGCTCGCGAGTATGCGCCCAGGCCTTTGCCGCAACAAATGAGCTCTGTCTCGCTGGCCCCCGGGATTTGCGACGTGTCCCTGACCCTCTATCATTCCATCCGTTTTCCGGTTCAGATCGCTGGCCGTCTTGCTCGCTTACCAGGCGTTTCCGCCCCGATCGCGAACTCCCGTAGACGCCTGCTCTTAAAGAAGATACATATCCGCAATACGCTCCTTAGCGTGATCCTTGTTTAGACCCTGCCCTGACCTGAAAGTTGTCCGGCAAGGCCTTCAAGAACAAATCCAATCACTCCAGGCGCGCAGGGCGCAATGTACCAAATTATGTACGAAAGCACCGCACCCAGCGTCTCCGCGATCCATGCGCAACCGCAGCACATAGCCCTTACTCATGTATACCCCCAGAGAGATTGACGCGCCAACCCGCCGTGTAAGCTTTTCTTGAACAATGGTTCAGGGTGAATACACGTGCCCAAAAGAAGCATCGGACCATAGATTCGAGCCGGAACCATGTAGCGCAATACACTGAAAGCAGGAGAGAACCATGGAATACGTACATCTCGGCCGCACCGGTTTGAAGGTTTCGCGCATTTGCCTCGGTTGCATGACCTACGGCAGCCCTGCCACGGGAAGGCTACTCCCTGGGCGGCAGGCGTGGGCGCTGAATGAGGCTGAAAGCCTGCCTTTCTTGCGCCAGGCTCTTGATTTCGGCATTAATTTCTTCGATACCGCGAACGTCTACTCCAGCGGCGACAGCGAAGCGGTCGTCGGCCGGTTTCTCAAGGCCAACACCCGGCGCGAAGCCGTCGTGATCGCCACCAAGGTGCAGGGTCTGATGCGCGAAGAGCCCAACGGCGGCGGACTCTCGCGCAAAGCCGTCCTCTTTGAGCTCGATCAAAGCCTCCAGCGCCTCCAGACCGACTACGTGGACCTCTACCAGATCCATCGCTGGGACTACGAAACGCCCATCGAAGAAACCCTTGAGGCTTTACACGACGCAGTCAAGGCGGGCAAGGTACGTTACATCGGCGCATCGTCGATGTATGCCTGGCAGTTTTCGAAGGCGCTGTACCTCGCGGATCGTCACGGATGGACGCGGTTCGTCTCCATGCAGAACTATTACAACTTGCTCTATCGCGAAGAAGAGCGCGAGATGATGAGACTTTGCCAATCCGAGGGTGTGGCCGTCATTCCCTGGAGCCCGCTGGCCCGCGGGCGACTCACGCGCGCCTGGAAGACCGAAACCAGCCGCTCCGAAACCGACGCCTTCGGCAAGACGCTCTACTCACACACCGAAGACGCCGACCGCAGCGTTGTCGACCGGCTAGGCGAGGTTGCAGAGAAGCGCGGCATACCCCGCGCGCAGGTGGCACTGGCGTGGCTGCTGTCGAAGCCGGGCGTCACCGCTCCGATTGTGGGCGCAAGCAAGCCGCACCACCTTGAAGACGCGGTGGCTGCGCTCTCCGTCCACCTCACGCCGGAGGAGATGACGGCGCTCGAAGAGCCGTACGTGCCGCATCCGGTGTTGGGGTTTAGTTGAGGCCTGCCGCCCAGGGCAGTTCCAGGATCGGTGTATCCAGGCTCTTGCTTTCCCACCCATTTCGCAAGAAGCGCGAAATGGATGGGGCACCGATGCGATGGGTACAGCTATTGTGTGGTCGCTCTAGCGTCCCTGAAAATCCGGCGCGCGACGCTCAAAAAACGAGCGAATGCCTTCCTGATAATCGACGCTGTCGTACACTTCGCGCCGCATGGCCTGTACTCTTTCGAACGTCTCCGGCCCCAGGTTGTGCGAAATGGAGAGCAGACGCAGTTCTTCCTTCAGCAGGCTGATGACAAGGGGCGAGTTTTTCGCGATCTTCCCGGCGAGCTCCAATGTCACGGCTTCCAGTTCTTCTCGCGGAACCGCATGGCTCACTATGCCGCGCGCTAACAAGCGCTCGACGCCCAATGGTTGGGCAGTAAACAGCATCTCCTTGCACAGCGGCATGCCGCCGGTGCTCAGAAAATTCTGGATTCCCGAAATGTTGTAAGGGACGCCCATTTTTGCCGTGGTAATGGCAAAGGTGCTGTCCAGGCTGGCAATGATCAGATCGCAGCTCATCACCAATTCGCAGGCGCCGCCCCAGACGCTGCCTTCTACCATGGCGATTACGGGCGAGGGGAAATGCTCAATGGTCCGCACCAGCAGGCGCAAGGGGTCGTTATAGGTAAGCGGGTCGCGGCCATTGGTCGGCAGCTCCCGGATATCGTGGCCTGCTGAAAACACCTTGGAGCCTGCGGGCGCGCGCAGAATGACTACGCGCACCTCCTCGCTCCGCATCGATTCCAGAGCGGCGCAGAGGTCGCGAATAAGATCGCCGCTCAGGGCGTTGTGTTTCAAGGGATTGTTGAGCGTAATCAGGCCGATGCTGTTTGAAATCGTGGCTACGACTAAAGGCTCTTCCTGCTTCATGGCGTTTCTTCCCACTTCCCGGCGCTGACGGGTGCGACCTGCACGCGGACTGCATCGCCCGCGCACATTTCGCTCTCAACTTCCGCGTCTCCGGAATTCTACGGCTCTTGTCTGCCTGCGAGTAAGCGCGCAGATCACTCTTCCGCAAAGGCGCATCCGATTTGGTACGTGCCCTGTCTGGCGTACCGCAATTGTCCCCTATCGCGCGCGCCATGTAGCATTCACCTTGTGCCTGCCCTGGATACTCCGGTGAAATTTGTGCGCGGCGTGGGTCCGCGCGTGGCGGAGATGCTCGCCTTCAAAGGCATCGAGACGGCGGAAGACCTGCTCTACCACCTCCCTTTCCGCTACGAAGACCGGCAAAACCCGCGCAGCCTGGACGAGTTGGTGGCCGGCGAAGTGGCCAGCGTCATCGGCGAAGTGCGCGGCGCGACGCTGCTGCGGACGCGGCGCGGACCGATCTACGAGATCACTCTCGGCCAGGGACGGTTTGCGATGAAGTGCCTCTGGTTCCACGCGACCTACCTCGACGGGAAGTTCCAGGCCGGGCAAACGGTTGCGGTCTACGGCAAGATCGAGCCGTCGCGTTCCACCAGTAACTTCAAAATGATTCAGCCGCAGTTCGAGATCCTGCCCGACGCGAGCGACGACGCGGAAACCCAGCTTCTCGAAGTGGGCCGCATCACGCCCGTCTATGAATCGCTGGGTGGCAGCCGGTTGGCTTCGCGCTGGCAGCGCAAGACCATCTTCAATCTGCTCGAAGGCATGAGAGGGGCCGTACCCGATTGCCTGCCGCAATCCATGCTCGACCGTCTCAGCCTGCCCGGCCGCGAAACTGCGCTGAACGAAGTTCATTTCCCGCTGGAAGGCACGCCGTTTACTCAGTTGCAGAGTTCTTCGACCCCTGCGCACCGCCGGCTCATTTTTGAAGAGCTGTTCTTTCTTGAGTTGGGACTCGAGCTCAAACGGCGGCGCATGAAGGAGCGGGCGGGAATCGCCTTCGCCGCTAACGACAAGGTGCGCGAGGCCATCCGCGAGGTGCTTCCCTTCCATCCCACAGCCGCACAAAAGCGGGCGCTGGGCGAAATTGTGACCGACATGCGCGAGCCCAGCCCCATGCGCCGGCTCTTGCAGGGCGATGTGGGCTCGGGCAAGACAATTGTCGCGTTTCAGGCCATGCTCGTGGCCATGGAAAACGGTTACCAGGCTGCTCTCATGGCGCCCACAGAGATTCTCGCGACACAACATTTCCTGGCTGCGCGCAAGCTGCTCGAAAAATCAACGCGCAGGCCGCGCATCGTGCTGCTCACCGGATCGCTCGACGAAGAACGCAAACGCTCCAACCGCGGCCTCATCAACCGCGGTGAGGCGAATCTCATCATCGGAACGCACGCGCTCATCGAAGAGAAAGTGGAATTTGACCGCCTGGGTCTGGTCGTGGTCGACGAGCAGCACCGCTTCGGCGTCTTACAGCGCTTCAAGCTGATGAAGAAGCCCAATCAGCCCGAGCCCGACGTGCTGGTGATGACGGCTACACCCATCCCGCGCACGCTCGCGCTCTCGCTCTACGGCGATCTGGATCTCAGCATTCTCGACGAGTTGCCGCCGGGCCGCATGCCCATCGCTACGCGCCGTGTTCCCGGCGAGCGCGCGGAAGAAGTCTGGGATTTTGTGCGCAAGCAGGTGGCGAAGGGCCGCCAGGCCTACATCGTCTATCCCGTGATCGAAGGGAGTAGGGACGACCAGCCGGAGTTGGATTTTTCCCACGACCCGAATAGCGGCGATGATTCCCACCCATTTCGCAAAGAACGCGAAATGGATGGGGCACGGGGAGATTTATTCCCGCGTGCTGCGCAGGAAGCAAGCCCCAATGCCCGATCGGGTTTGCGTTCAGCGGTGGAGATGCACGAGAAGCTTCGCTCCGGCCCGCTGGCCGGTTTGCGCGTCGGCCTGCTCCATGGGCGCCTCGACGCCGACGAAAAAGAAATCATCATGCGGCGCTTCCAGCGCGGCGAAATCGACGTTCTGGTATCGACCACCGTCATTGAAGTCGGCGTCGACGTGCCCAACGCAACGGTGATGGTGGTGGAACATGCGGAGCGCTTTGGATTGGCGCAGTTGCATCAGTTGCGCGGGCGCGTGGGTCGCGGCGCGGCCAAAAGCTACTGCATCCTCATGACCGGTGAGCGCATTTCCCCGGTTGGCGAAGAGCGGCTGAATGCCATGGTGCGCACGCAGGATGGGTTTGAGCTGGCCGAACTGGATTTGGCGCAACGCGGACCGGGCGAGTTCTTTGGCACCCGGCAGGCCGGCCTGCCCGATTTTCGCGTCGCCAATCTATTGCGCGACCGCCAGTTGCTGGAGCTGGCCAAGCAGGAGGCGGCGCGATTTGCCGTCGACCCCGGTCCTGCGGTGACCGCGGAAGAACGGGCCCGCGTGCGAGCGCAATTGAAACAGGCGTGGCAACGGCGCTACGGGCTGGTTGAGGCTGGCTGATCCGCGGTGAAGAATTTCGACGGTCTCAAAATGTGGGCTTACGCCGGGCCAGTGTACGGCGCGGTGCTGACGATTTCGGGCGGATAGGTCTGCACCTCCAGATCGATGCTCGCGATCTCAGTGCCGCAGTCGCGCTGCTGGCTCCGCGTGCACTGGCAGAGCTCAGTAAAGCGCAGGTGCCCGCTCGGGCTCAGTTCGAGACCGGTCGCAATGAGGATGCTGTAAATATCGACGCATGCCTGGCGCTCGAACTCGAAGAGCATGTTGATCATGCCGGTGTCGTTGGCGCCCCGGCTCAGCACCCAGCCACCGCAACCGAGAATGGCGCCGGTGAGACACTGCACCAAGTGCGACGGTTCCACGGTGCTCACCGCCTTCATCTGCATCGCCCAAGGGGTGCTGCACATCTGGGACCGGCCCTGGTTTTGCATCTGGCTTCTCACACAGGTTTTATCGGTGACAGACGAGGCAGCATCAAGGCTGTCGCGGACTCGAACGGAGCTTGACCGCCTTTGGCACAAATCCCGCGGTTCCTGGAAGCTGCGGTGCGGCCTGGGGTAATTGGATGCGACCTGAGCGCGGCCTGCGGCTTTGCCCGCAACGCTTTGATTAGTCGACGGCGGCACACCCATCGGGAGCCTCTTGTTGTAGCGTGAATGATAGCGTGATAACCGGCTCC
>Ga0302282_1001855_pt1 | contig 14781 bp, 12 predicted proteins | sample III_Fen_E1_3_FD_198763 | JGI IMG/M metagenome (GOLD analysis project Ga0302282, IMG submission 198763) | Peat permafrost microbial communities from Stordalen Mire near Abisko, Sweden - III_Fen_E1_3 | ecosystem: Environmental > Terrestrial > Soil > Wetlands > Permafrost | place: Sweden: Abisko... | reverse complement strand
TCCACTGGCCCCAGTTCCAGGGCACGAACACAATCCGGCGAACAATGGAGGCCTGGCCGTTCCGATCCGTACCCTGTCAACGATCCCTGCTCGACGATGCACACTGCCACTGGTCCGTTGCCGCATACGACACGGCGCGAAGCAGACTTGCAAGCGCCACCATTGTCAGCTGTCCGAGCCATGAAAATCAATGCAATTCTCAGCGGATGACACCATCCCGCGCGCCGTGCCGGTCTCTCGCTCAGCCCGGAAATGCTCTAGACTGCAAAGGCACCCAACATCGAGGTCTCCTAACATGTCCAAGACCGCCGCGAATCAACCGGGCACGCTTCCCACGCTTGACACGCTCGTCAACGTTCCGCGCCTCATCACCGCCTACTACTCCCTGCACCCGGACCCCGGCAACCCGGCCCAGCGCGTCGCCTTCGGCACCTCCGGCCATCGCGGCAGCGCCTTCGCCGGCAGCTTCAACGACGACCACATTGCCGCGATCTCGCAAGCCATCGTCGACTATCGCCGCGGGGAATCCATCGCCGGCCCGCTCTTCCTCGCCATGGACACGCACGCACTTTCCGAGCCGGCGTTCACCACCGCACTCGAGGTCCTTGCCGCCAACGGCATCGACGTCATGGTTGACGAGCAGCTCGCCTACACGCCCACGCCCGCGCTCTCCCATGCCATTCTGACCTACAACGCCGCGAACAAGGGCAAGCCGCAAAGCGATGGCATCGTCATCACGCCCTCCCACAATCCCCCCGAGGACGGCGGCTTCAAGTACAACCCGCCCAATGGCGGCCCCGCCGACACCTCCGCCACCAAGTGGATCGAGAACCGCGCCAACCAGCTCATCACCGACCGCCTGACCGCAGTCAAGCGCATAAACTTTGCCCTTGCCTTGGGCGCCGGTACCACGCACAAGCACGACTACATCACCGCCTACGTCAACGACCTCGGCAACGTCATCGACTTCACGCCGCTCAGCGGCACCGCGCTCAAGCTGGCCGTCGACCCGCTCGGTGGAGCCGGTGTCCACTACTGGCCGCGCATCGCGGAAAAGTACCTTCCGCAGTTACAAATCCTCAACCCCTACGTTGACCCCACCTTCCGCTTCATGACGCTCGACTGGGATTCGCGCATCCGCATGGACTGCTCCAGCCCCTACGCCATGGCCAGCATGATCGCGAACAAGGATAAATTCGACGTCGCCTGGGCCTGCGACACCGACCATGATCGCCACGGCATTTTGACCCGCACCACCGGACTGCTGAACCCCAACCACTACCTCGCGGTGAGCATCCAGTATTTGTTCACGCATCGGCCGGAGTGGTCCGCCAAGGTCGGCATCGGCAAGACTCTCGTCTCGTCCTCCATCATTGACCGCGTCGCCAAAGGCCTGGGCCGTCCCATGCTGGAAGTGCCCGTGGGCTTCAAGTGGTTTGTCGATGGCTTGATCGACGGGAGTCTGGGATTTGTCGGCGAAGAGTCCGCCGGCGCCAGCTTCCTCCGCCGCAACGGCTCGGTCTGGACCACTGACAAGGATGGCCTCATCATGGGCCTGCTCGCCGCGGAGATGACCGCCGTCACCGGCAAAGATCCCGGCCAGCTTTACGGCGACCTGACCGCAAGGTACGGCGCGCCCGTCTACCAGCGCATCGACGCCGCAGCCACTAAGGAGCAGAAGGCCAAGCTCGCGAAACTCTCGCCCGCGCAGGTCACTGCCACCACACTCGCTGGCGAAGCGATCACGTCGATCCTGACGGAAGCCCCAGGCAATCACGCCCCCATCGGCGGGCTCAAGGTGACCACGGAAAACGGCTGGTTCGCCGCCCGTCCCTCCGGCACCGAAGACGTCTACAAGATATATGCCGAATCCTTCAACGGCGAAGCCCACCTCAAACGAATCCAGACCGAAGCCCAGGCGCTTGTCACTGCCGCAATCGCCTGACCCTTCCCCTTCGACTTCGCTCAGGGTCAGAATGACAAGCGTGAGGGACTCCTCCTCACTTCACCAGCACCGGCTGCAGCCACGCTCCGTCTCCGGCCGCATCCCATACCGCCAGCCTCACCCACTTCTTCCCCGTCGCGTCGAACGGAATCCGCAGCGTCTTCGTCCCGAACGCCGTCGTATCCGTCAGGCTGACGATCTTGCGGTCCACCGTCGTCCCATCGCTCCATACCACCTCCGCAAACTCCAGTGGGAAGGTGTACTCGATGTTCGCCGTGTAGACGCTCTTCGCGCCCGAGCCCTCTATCTTCCAGTCGTGGAACAGAATTTCGCCCGTCGTGCCAAAGAAGTTCCCTTCATGCAGGCCCTCCACCACCGGCGCCCAGCTCTCGTTCCACAGTGGAACCTTGTCCATCTTCACGTAGTTGATCGCCAGGAAGGGATAGGTATCGTCGTCTGGCCGCTTCATGTAGGTGTCGCCCTCGGCCAGCATGAACTTCGGCTTCGGCGCCCAGTTGCTCATCTCGTCGTTCAGCCCAAAGCACCGCACCTCGCACAGCCGCGCCTGGCTCAGGTCCGCCGGCAACGACTCCCACGACCCGCCGATCCACCGGTCGCTCAGGAAGAAATCCTTGTCCTGGTACATGTCGGGAAAGATGGCCGAGCTCTTGGTCCGCGGATGCGCCGTCCACATGATCGAACCCGTCTCGTTCACCATCTTGAACATCTGGTCCGCCGAGCCGATGTGATACACCGTCCCGTAGCCCGGCACATCCTCCTCGAACGGCCGCCCCTTTTCGCCCGCGGCCGAGTGCGTAAAGTACACCGGTTTCGGCGTCATCAGGTACCAGTGCCCGTCGAAGTACGAGTTCACCTCTTCCTCCGGCATCACCAGGAAGTTCTTGTCGGAGAGTTTGCGCGCCGCCTCGAAGTAGGCCTTCTGCTCCGGCAGGCGTTTTGGTCCCGGGTCGTGCTGGTCGGAGTCGTCATGGAAGTCTCCGAGGTACACCACGTTGATCCCCAGCCCGCGAAACACCGGCACCCACGTCGGCTGAAAGTCCGAGGTCCCGCGATCGCGCACCATCTCGTTCAGCTCCAGATGGAAGTGCCCCGTCACCGTCTTGAATCCCGCGACCGGCTTGTACGTGTCCCCATGCGTATACGCCAGCACCGCCTGCTGCGTCGCGTGGCTGCCCGCCGCGCTCAGGTAGTAGTACACGGCCATCCGCTGCACCGTGCCCGGAGGCGCGTTATACAGCGCATAGTTCAGCTCCTGGTTCCGCGCGGTCTGCGACCGGTGCTTCCACACCTCATCGCTTACGCCCCAGGGCTTGTAGCCTTCGCCTCTCTCGGGCTGCATCACGCCCAGCGAGAACGAGCTGTCGGAGTCCTTGCGGTAGTACACATATCCCAGGTTGACCTCGTTCTCGCGGGCAAAGAAGAATTTGTGCGGCGCCGGAAATATCCCCAGTGAGCCCGCCCCTGTGTCAAGAATCTCCAGCCGGTTGCGCGCCTGCACATTCACCGGGGCCTGGTTGGTGTCGCCGCCAAAATCCTGCTCCTGCCAGACCTGCGATGTGTCCTCCCACACCACCTTGCTCTCGTTGGCCGTCGCGAATCCCTTGAGGCCGGCCTTATAGATAAAGGCCACGTCCTTGGCGCTGGTGCTTGCCAGTGCCTCCTGCCGCAGCAGGTTCGACCCCTTGAACGCTGTAAACTGCAAATCACCCGCAAACAGCCCCAGGCTCAGCCCGTCGAAGGTCACGCTCACCTGGTCGCCGTCCGACTTCACCGTGCACACGCCGGATTTGTAACTGACCTTAGCGCGCGTAATCTCGTCGTTCGTTCTCGCCGGCCCCACCAGGTGGCTGGCGTCCAATCCGGGAACCGCCAGCGGCGCATCCCAGAAGACGTTCCACTTGTAGCGCTCCTCGTTCTCCGGAGTGTCCTTGCCCAGCCGCACCAGAATGTCTTTCTCCGTCTTCGACATTCTCCGCTTGCCGGTCGTCACCTCAAACTGCGGCGTCAGATCTTTCCCCAGCTCCACCCACGCGCCGCCCGGCTTGCGCGCGGCCAGCTCTGCCACCGCCGGCTGCCCATCGCGCAGTGCAAACGCCGCCCGCAGCTCCTGCTGCGACTCACCTTGCCAGGTCAGCGTCACCCCTCCGCGCGCCGCCACGGCGGTCACGCCGTCCACGGCCTTGTACCCCTGCATGCTGCAATTCATACCCTGCGCGGCACACGCCATCGGCAACAATCCCAAACCCAACACCACGGCAAATCGATTCATCGCTTGTTCCCTGCTTCCACAGAATTTGACCCGCTTCACGCCACTATGACCTCGCACACTGAAGCGAAGCAGAACCACTGTACGCTTCCCGCTGCGCTCTGTGCAGCGCGACCCAGCACCTCCCCGCCTGCTACAATCGAAGCATTGCGAAAGACCCGGCGTAGTGCCGGGCCTTCTCGTTTAATACCCGGATGCGCTTGCCTCCCCGCGCTCCGCACGTCGTTCTCCCATGCCCGGTGCCGCTCTCAACCCGTCTACGACCTCCCCTCGCATCCCCTTGCTCACCCGCTGGTTCATGCTGCCGACCCTGGTCGTCGCGCTGCTCTTCGCCGCCAGCGTCCGCGCACAGGACTTCTCCCATCCGGACACCGAACCCTCCCCGCAGGCCGCCCTCGCGGTCCAGGCCAACGACGCCCTCACCGCCGGCGACTTCGCTGCTGCCCTCAAGCTGCTTACCGACCTCAACCAAAAATCCCCCAACAACCCGCAGGTCCTCTACGACCTCGGACTCACGTTGGAAGCCCTGGAATCGAATTCTCCCGCACCAGCCCCCCCGGACCCAACCGCGCCCACGGCAGAGTCCTGCTACCGCAAGTCCATCGACGCCAACCCGCTCTTCCCACCGCCGCACGTCGGCCTGGGCCTGCTGCTGGCCCGCACCAACCGCGTCGCCGAGGCGCGCACCCAGCTCGAGCTCGCCTTCGCCCTCCCGGACATCGAGCCAGCCCTGAAAGCCCGCGCCTACCGCGCGCTCGCCAAGCTCGACCAGCAGTCCACGCCCCCGGACCTGGCCGCGGCCACATCAGAGCTGCTCGCCGCCGTCCGCCTGACCCCGGAGCAGCCCGACGACATCCTCCTCTCCGCCCAGATCGCCGACGCCTCCGCCGATCTCCCCGCTGCCGAGCTGGCCTACCGCCGCTATCTCGCCCTGCCCGCCGCCAACGGCGACCCCCAGGTCACCGCCGCTCTCGCCCACATCCTGCTGGCCCAGCACCACCTCGCGGACGCTGAGGCCATCCTCACTACCGCGCTCGTCCAGCATCCCGGAAACCCCACCTTCACGGCCCAGCTCGCCCAGGCCTACCTCCAGTCCGGCGACCCCACCAAGGCCATCCGCGCCGCACCCATGCTGGTCCAGCTCCACGCCGACCACCCCGACGACCGTGCTATCACACGCGTTCTCGCCCGCGTCTACCTGGAGGCGGACCACGCCGACCAGGCTGAGGCGCTCTACGCCTCGCTAATCGCTGGCTCCGGCGACCACCCCGACCCCACTCTGCTCGACGCCAGCGCCGAGGCCCTGCTGAGCCTCCACCGCCCCGCCGAAGCTGAAAAACTGCTCAAGCAGGCGATCACCAACCCCGCCGGGTTCCCCACCCCAGACGCCTTCGGCGACGCCGCCACCCGCCTCGCCTTCGCCGCCTCCGAGATCGACGACCCAAGAACCACCTTGCAAGCGCTGGCTGTACGTGCTACAGTCCAGCAACCTTCGCCCTCGTCCCTGTTCCTGGAGGCGACGGCGAACGACGATTTGCATCAAACCAGGAATGCAGTAGCGCTGTACAAGCAGTTCCTCGATGCAGCCGGGGGGAAATTCCCCGATCAGGAGTCGCAAGCCCGCAAACGGCTCGTCGAACTCCAACACACGAAGTAAGCGCAAGATCACCTCGAGGTGACTCATGAGCTTGATCCTTCGTTCCTTCCACTGCCTTCCCCACCGCCACGCCACAGCCCTGCGACTCGCCTCCATCGGCTTGCTCTCCACGCTCTGGCTCGCCATCCCCGCCCAGGCCGCCGCCATCGACGAGACCATACCCACCGCCGACGGCCTGGCCCAGCTCGAACTGCGTGCCAGCCAGGCCAGTCCCCGCGAGCAGTGCTTCCTCTACACCCAGATCGTCCACAGCATGACTGAGAAAGCTGGTAAGGAGCTCTCCAGCGGCGACACCGAGGCCGCCACCTCCACCCTCAAGCAGGTCAACCACTACGCCCACCTCATCCAACTCAACCTCGCGCACGACACCAAGCGCCTGAAGGACGCCCAGGAGCTGATGCACCACACCACCTACCGTCTCGCCCAGTACCTGCACCTCGTCTCCGACGACGACCGCCAGACCGTCCAGGAGACCCTCAAGCAACTCAACCAGGTCAACGACGACCTTCTCGCCCAGGTCTTCGCTCACTAGAATTCAACCCTTCACAATCTGCCGCCTTTCCGGCGGCTTTCGCCCTGAGCTTCTGAGGTCTCTTTGCGCTATCCGATTCTCCCGCGCCGCACGGCACTCCTCTTTATCCTCGGCCTTATTGTCTTTGCGTCGCTCGCGCTTCCCCTTCACGCTCAGATCCCCCAATCCGCCCTCACCGACAAGGAAGTCGAGCAGGTCCGCGACTCACGCTATGTCCCCACGGACTGCGTCCTGCTCTTCGTCAAATTCCTCGACCTCCGCACCCAGGAACTCCATGACCTCTACGCCAAACCCCGCCGCCCCGGCCGCGAGGAGGATACCCGCGAGCTCTTCGACCAGTTCACCTCCATCGCCGACGAGCTCTCCGACAACCTGGACGACTACGGCGCGCGCCACCTCGATCTCCGCAAGGCCCTTCCCAAGATCCTCGACGCCACGGATCGCTGGGCCACCGCACTCAAGTCCATCCCCGCTGGCGACGCCTACGAAGTCCCCCGCAAACTGGCCCTGGAATCCACCCGGGACCTCCGCGAAGACGCCACCGAACTGGCCGCCACCCAGGCTGCCTGGTTCAAAGTGCATCCGCCGGCCAAGACCGAACAAAACGGCCAGGCGCCCCCCATCGACATCCCCCGCTAAGCGCCATCAAATCCGCTGCCACTCCCGCGTACGCAGCGCCGAATCCACCCACGCCCCGATGCATATTGCCACCCAGTACGCCACAATGTCCCGCCACGAGAAGTACCGCCCCAGCAGCAGAATCCCCGGCAATGTCCCCCGGAATGCATCCATCCCCGGCGACCGGTACAGCTTGAAGAACTCCACCGCCGTCGCAATCGTCCCCGCCAACAGCACCAGCGGCACAGGCCCCACCCGCCGCAGCGCCGTCGAAATCACCCAGTAGATCATCAGCGCCCACATCGCTGACCCACCATACTTTACCCAGAACGCCGGCAATCCTAACGGCGCATAGCGGAAGGCCAGCCCCACCGCCATCGTCCCTACCATTGCCGCCGCCGACACCGCACCCGAACGAGCCCGCACCCCCACAGTCTACGACCCGCCAGTTTACGACGCGTGGAAAAAGCCGTCCCGCTCCGTCACCTGCACTTTCACCCCAAACAACTCGCTCAGCGCCTGCGGCGCCAGCAGCGCGGACTTCGTACCATCCGCCACAATCCTCCCCGCGCGCATCAGGATCACCCGCTCGATCTCCGGCAGAATGTCCGCAATATGGTGCGTGATCAGCAGAATCCCCGTTCCGCGCTGGGCCAGTCCGCGCAGCATCGTCCGCAAGCCCTGCTGCGCCGCCAGGTCCAGCGCATTCGACGGCTCATCCAACAGCAGCATCTGGCTTCCGGCGCTTGTCCCCGAACCCGCCAGGGCGCGCCCAATCATCACCCGCCGCTGCTCCCCGGCGGACATCTCGCCCACGGGCTTGTCCGCGATCGCCATTGCTCCCACCAGCGCCAGCACCTCTTCCGCCCGCTCCCGCATGGACTCGGTTACGGTCAGGTTCGGCCACAAGGTGGAGCTCGAAAAGAACCCCGTCAGCACGGCATCGCGCCCAGTCGTCTTCAGCGTGGCCCTGCCCGGCAGCTCCGGAGACACCACACCCAGCCGCTGCTTCAGCTCGATCAGGTCCCACCGCTCGCGCCCGAAGATGCTCACCCGCGTCCCATCCAGCGCCAGCGGATAGCACTCGCACGTCATCGTCTTGATCAGGGTCGACTTGCCGCAGCCATTCGGCCCCAGGATCGCGACATGCTCGCCCTCGTCGATCGTCAGGTTCACATCGTGCAGCACCACCGTCTCGCCGCGCGCCACGTTGACATGTTCCAGTTCCAGGAAAGACCGCATGCTGTCCAGAATAACCGCCCCGCTGCAGCGCCTTATAATCGACTCTACTGCCACCCGATGCTCTCCCAGGACAACTCGACCAAAGGCACCTCCAGCCTAGCGCAGTCGCTGCTGCTGGCGGTCGCTGTCCTCTGGTGCGCCTGCTGGTTCGTCCACGCCTGGCACTACTGGGAAGACGACGCCTACATCCACTTGGAGTTCGCCCGCAGCTTTGCGACCGGCCGCGGCTTCGCCTTCAACGGCCACGTCGTCGCGGGCGATACCTCGCCGCTGTGGGTCATGCTGCTGGTCGCCATGCACGCGCTCATCCCGGACTGGCTGCTCGCCGGCAAAGTCCTCGCTGTCCTCGGCGCAATCGTCGGGTTCAGTGGGACCTACGCCTTCGCGCGCCGCCTGGCACAATCGCTCTCCCTGCCCGGCTCGGCGCTCTTCCCCGCCGCCATGGTGCTGCTGGTCGCAGTCAATCCCTACACCTGCTACTGGCTCTTCTCCGGCATGGAAGCGTTCGCCGCCGCCGGCCTGGCATGCTTCGCCGTCCTTGCCGCCGCCCGCGCCACACCCTCGACGCAGAGCTTCCTGACCGCTTGCCTCCTTGCCGGCATCGCCCCGTTGGTGCGGCCGGAGATGGCCTTCCTGGCCGCCCTGCTTGCGCTGCCGCTGCTGGCGCAGTGGTTTCGTCTGCCCAAGTCGCCGGCAAGGCCAGCCACCTTCGCCGCCGGCGCCGTGCTGCTGTGCGCGCCACTGGCGCGATGGATGCTCTACTCGCTCCACAACTTCGGCCACCTGCTGCCCAACACCAACGCCGCCAAGCGCGCAGCGCCGTCCGACTCGGTCGTGCTGCACCTCGCGCAGATATACTCCTTCGGCTTCCCGCTGATCCTCTGCGGCCTGGTTGCCGGCATCGCCGTGCTGCTGCTGCATGCCTCGTCCGTGCGCCGCTCGTTGCGCAGCGCCATCGCCTCGGCCTTCCAGCCGTCGCAGGGCTCACGCGACCTTCCGCTCGCCGCATGGCTCTTCATCGCGTGGGCGCTCATCAACACCGCCTTCTACGTCGCCAACCACACCTACGTGCAGACGCGCTACATCCTGGTGACCGCGCCGGGCCTTACGGTCGTTATTCTGGCCGCGACATTTGCCGCTTCGCGTCGTGCCGGCAGGACCGTGTACGTCCTGGCGCTGCTGCTGGCCGCCGCCTCCAGCATCCTTATTGTCCGGCCGTTCCTCCGCAATAAGGCGCTTAACTGCCTGGCCATCCGCGACCTCGCACTGTTCCTGCACAACCAGCTCCCGCCCGACGCCCCGGTCGCCGTCTATAGCATCGGCGAGATCGCCTTCGTCTCCGAGCACCCTATCGTCGATACCGGCGGAATCACCCGTCCCGGGGCGATCCCATACCAGAACGCGCCCGGCCAGTTGCTGCGTTGGGCGCAGTCCGAGGGCGCGCAGTACTTTATCGGTGAGCAGCCGCAACCGGACGCAGTCCTCATCGATAGCGTAGACAACAGATTCATCGGCTGGAGCCTGCGCTCCAGCGCCTACGACACCACATTCCCGGTCCAGCTCTGGAAGCTGAGCCCAGCCGCCACTCCGCCTCAACCCGCGCTGCCGGCGCAAGTCAACCCCTGATAGCATGCGCAAAGATGCTGCGAGTTCCCTATAACGACCTGTACGAAGCCCTGCTCCACGCCATGGAGCATCTAGGCCTGCGCGGCGATCGTGCCGCCCTGTGCGCGCGACTGTTCGCAGACACCACCTGCGACGGCGTCTACACCCACGGCCTGGACCGCTTCCCCCGCTTTGCCGAGATGGTTGCCAACGGCTGCATCGACGTCACCGCTTCCCCCACTCAAGTCGCGGGCCCGGGCGCACTGGAGCGCTGGGACGGCAACCTTGGTCCCGGCAACCTGAACGCCCACGCCGCGATGCAGCGCGCCATCGCTCTGGCCCGCGAACACGGCCTGGGCGGTGTGGCCCTGGCCAATACCAACCACTGGATGCGCGGCGGAAGCTATGGCTGGCTCGCCGCGGACGCCGGAGTCTTCGCCCTCTGCTGGACCAACACGCTGGCCAACCTGCCCGCGTGGGGAGCGGCCGCTCCCACCGTAGGCAACAACCCGCTCGTCATCGCCGTTCCCCGCCCCCACGGTGCCCACGTCGTGCTGGATATGGCAATGTCGCAGTTCTCCTTCGGCGCGCTTTCCGCATACACCGCCCGCGGCGTGCAGCTTCCAGTTCCGGGGGGCTACGACCAGGGCGGCAACCTCACCACCGATCCCGCAGCCATCGAAGCCTCCAAACGCGCACTCGCCATCGGCTACTGGAAGGGCTCCGGCCTCTCGCTGGTGCTGGACATGCTCGCCGCAATGCTCTCCGGCGGTCGCGCCTCCCACGAGATTCCGCAGGTGCCCACCCAGGAATCGGGCGTCAGCCAGATCTTCCTCGCCATCGACCCCTCCAGCTTCGCTGCTCCGGCAGAGCTTGACCGCATCGCCGACGGCATCCTCGCGTCGCTCCGCGCAGCCGAGCCTATCAATCCCGCTAAGCCCGTCCGCTACCCCGGCGAACAGACGCTCCACCTGCGCGCAGAAAATCTCAAGCTCGGTGTGCCGGTCACGCCTGAGGTCTGGGAGAAGCTGCTGTCGCTGTCCTTTTAGTCCGTGTGCCCTACGGGTTCGCCGTATCCGTCGCACCCTGTCCCGACGCCGCACCCGACACCCGCGGATAGTACCCACTGCGCGTCCGCACCGACAGCTTGGCGTAGCCCTTCTCCTTGGCATCCACATGCACCCGGCGATATCCGCCCAGCGCGGGCGATTTCGTTGAGTGATACGCAATCGTGTACTGCGTCCGGATGTCGTTCGCAACCTCCTTGGCGATTGCGTCCACATCCTTCACCGACTTGGGGAAGTAAGCCTGGCCGCCGGTCTCCTCGGAGAGGGTCTCCAGCACGCGCCGCGCTGTACGCGACTCGCTCTTGGAGGTGTCGTCTCCGAACAGCAGGCCGATGGAGTAGATCACCGGCCCGTCGAAATCCTGGATGCGCCGGATCGCGGCCTCCAGCGTCGCACTGGAAGCATTGTCCTCGCCGTCCGTAATCACCAGCAGTACCTGCTTGGGATGCTTCGCATTCTTGGATAGGTAATCCGCGGAAGCCACCAGCGCGTCGTAGATCGCCGTGCCGCCCGAGGACTTGATGTAGCTGAGCCCCTGCTGCAGCTTGTTGATGTCCGAGGTAAAGTCCTGGTCGATGAACGCCTCCCAGGAGAAGTCCACCAGGAACGCCTCATCCTCCGGATTGGACAGCTTCACCAGGTCCAGAGAAGCCTCATCCACCGCGGCGCGCTTGTCGTACATGGAACCCGAGCTGTCGATGAGGATGCCCAGCGACACCGGCAGATCCTCATGCCGGAAGCTGGCAAGTGCCTGCGGCACACCGTCCTCGTAGACGTGGAAGGCGTCCTTGTCCAGCGTCTGGATGCTGTGGCCGGACTGGTCGAAGACCGACGCATTCAGCCGGACCTCGTACGCATCCTCGTGCAGCGTATATCGCCCACCCGCACCGCGCGAGATGGACGCCAGCGGTACCGGCGGCTGATCGCCAATCGGCTGCGCCGCCGGATCAGGATCGGGCGAGGGCACCGGATCGCGGTCCACATCCAGCGGCGGCTGTGCAATCGTTGTCCCCGTGGGCACGCTCACGGCCGGCGGCTGGGCCATTGCAGGCGACTTCGCCGCGGCCAGACCCGTGCTGAACGCGAGCAGCCAATACCCCGCCACGCGCAAGCAGATGCCAGGAAGATAGTCGTTATTCCGAAGGTGCATAGTATCCCTGGCGAAAATGGACGGTCAGTTGCGGAAGTCCCGGCGGCGGAAGAAGCTTCACCTTCAATTTACGCCAGTTCCCATCGTGCACTACATCGGACGGCGTGTACCCGACGACGTACTGGTTGCGCAGCTCCTGTGAGATGCGCGTCGCAATGTCCTGCAGATCGCTGAGATCGCTGCCCACGTTGAACAGCCGCCCTCCGGTCATCTCGCAGATATCCTTCAGCAGGTCCGGGCCAGCCACCTCTTCCGAGGTTGGTGCGTAGTTGTCGAAGATACCGATTGAGTAGATCTGCAGATCGCTCTCGCGGACCACCTTGCGCAGCTCGCCCTCGGTGTAGCGGCTGCGGTTGTCGCCACCATCGGAGATGATCAGCAGCGCTTTACGCTCGTACTTCGCCTGGCGCAGATGGTCGACCCCCAGATAGACCGCGTCGATCAGCGCAGTCCGATTCTCCGGCTTCAGCATCACCATCCGCGCCTCCACATCGTCGGGGTCGGAGGTATAGTCCACAATGACCGACGGGCGGTCGTTGAAGCCGACCACAAAGAATTCGTCCTGCGGATTCGACGTACGCAGGAACTCGGTCAGCGCCTTGCGTGCGCGCCCGAACTTCGACGACATGCTTCCGCTCAGGTCGAAGATAACGCCAATTGTCAGCGGCGCGTCCTCGCTGGAAAAGTACCGGATCGTCTGGCCGATGTTGTTGTCGTAGAGGGCAAAGTTCTCCTTCTCCAGCCCGGTCACCAGGCGGTCACGGTCATGGGAACCTGCACCAGGTTCACGTCCACCCGCAGCCGGGCATCGCGGTGCGAGGTTGCCTGCGCCGTCACGTTGCCGGAACCCTCAATCACAGGCTTCAACTCCTCCGGTGTCTTCGGCTTCGGCGGGGCCTGCGGCGTATCGACATTGCCCAGCGGGTTCTCCTGCGCGCCGCAACGCGCCGTCAACGCAACAAGCGCGAAGACCGCCAGGCAAAGCGCCAGAGCCGTCCGGGTCCAGGCCTCCAGCCCGCCCCGTATCGTCCCTCTCGCGGAATGCCGGATAATGGAACCCATGTCGCTCACGAGACCTCTATCTTCTCTCATCCTGGCGTTTCCGCGTACGCATCCAGGCTGGAGAGTTTGATGCACGCTTCCGGCCAGCAGGCCGCAGCGCCCGGCGCAGACCAGAAGATTACACCCAGCACTTCTGACTCGGCACGCGACGGGAAGGATAGCGGCCCCGGCGCTCGCACCTTTGCAATCCTCACTGTGGGCGCCGCCGGAATGGCTTGCCTGATGGCGCTGCTGCCCGCCGCAGGCCACGACCAGATGTGGTGCCTCTACATGGCGCGGCTCGTGCTTCACGGAGCCAGGCTCTACGGCCCGCAGTTGTTTGAGTCCAACCCGCCCCTGATCGTCTGGATATCGATGCTGCCGGAGAGCCTGTCCGGCTGGCTGCATCTGGCGCCTACGGCCGTGGGCAAGCTCCTGGTCGTCGCGCTGGAGGCCGGAGTCGCTGCCGTCTCGCTCAGGCTCTTCCGTTCCCTGCGCCCGCGGACGGACAAGACCACGCTGTGGGCCTTGGCCTTCGCCTTCGTCGTGGTGTTCGCGGGCTTGCCCGCACGCGACTTCGGCCAACGCGACCATATACTCGCTCTCCTGTGTCTTCCATACGTTCTGGCCGCAGCGTTGGATGCAAAGGGCCGTCCGCTGCCCGCGTCGCTGGCTGTCCTGATCGGGCTGGCCGCCGGCATTGGAATCGCCCTGAAGCCGCACGAAGTTCTGCTTCCCATCGCCGTGGAGACGACCCTGCTGGCCCTACGCGCCCGCGGTCGTGTCCGCCGGATGCTCCGGCCGGAAACGCTCGCCATCGTGTCCGTCGGGCTCGCATACCTGGTCGCCATCCGTCACTTTGCTGCCGACTACCTCACCCAGGTCATCCCGGTGCTGCGCTCCACCTACTGGGCGTTCGGCCACCTCACCTGGCCGCAACTGGTAGGCGAATCCATCCAGTTGCACATCCTGGCCGCCATCACCCTGGCAGCGTTCTTCGCCACCGGCCGGCGCTCCCCTTCTCCTCTTGTCACCCTGCTCATCGCGGCTGGAATTGCCGGCACCTTCGCCTACTATCTGCAGGGCACCGGATGGTACTATCAGCAGCTTCCCGCGCTCAGCTTCTTCTCGCTTGCCCTCACACTGCTGGCCGTGGACGCAGCGCAGGCCTTCCGCGTGGCCACGCCCGCCTGGGCGCCGAAAGCAGCGGCCGGACTGACCGTGCTGGCACTGGCGCTGACTACGCACTTCGCCGGCTATCCGTTTACAGCGGCGCGCAGCTTTCCCATCGACACGCCCGACCCGGCCTTCTACGCCGGTCTGGCGCCGGGAGCGCCGGTCGCGACGCTCACCACCACGCTCGACTACACCGTTCCCCCTGCGTTCAAGTTCAACCTGACCCTCGCGCAGCGCTACCCGCACCTGTGGATGCTGCCCGCCATCCTCCGCGGCGAGAGCGGCGACCGCAGGCTGCCTCCGCCGCGCCTGGCCGAGTTGGAGCAACTCCAGCACGCGGCCATGCTCCAGGACTTTGTCCGCTGGCAGCCGCGGCTGGTGCTGGTGGAGCGCTGCCAGGACCCCGCCGTCCATTGCCAGGTGCTGGAGGACCGGCACGACGACCTGCTCGCCTGGTTCCT
>Ga0302282_1001838_pt1 | contig 14840 bp, 23 predicted proteins | sample III_Fen_E1_3_FD_198763 | JGI IMG/M metagenome (GOLD analysis project Ga0302282, IMG submission 198763) | Peat permafrost microbial communities from Stordalen Mire near Abisko, Sweden - III_Fen_E1_3 | ecosystem: Environmental > Terrestrial > Soil > Wetlands > Permafrost | place: Sweden: Abisko... | reverse complement strand
CGGATGAAGTTCTTGCGCATTCTTCCCGAGACATGGGCCAACACCTCGTGATTATTCTCGAGTTTTACCTTAAACATGGCGTTGGGCAGCGTTTCCTGCACCGTCGCCATTACCTCAATCGCGTCTTCCTTCGACAAACTGCATCCAGTTCCGCCGGCTCTTGCTTTCCGGCTGTTGCGCCAGGTTTTGGCCCGGCAAAGATCAAATTCTGCTTTCAACTTCCAGCTACTTGCTAGTCGTACCGTCATGAAACCGGCCAACTCAGCACGAAAAAGCTGAAAGCTGACAGCTAAAAGCTGTCTTACCTACTCCGTCAAAATCCTTGCTCCGGTCGCTGTCACTGCGACCGTATGCTCAAAATGAGCACTCATGCTTCCATCGCTCGCTACGGCTGTCCATCCGTCATCGAGCACCTTCACATCGGGTCTGCCGGCATTCACCATCGGCTCAATGGCAATTACCATTCCCGTCTTGAGCTTCATGCCGCGGCCCGCTTCACCATAGTTCGGCACCTGCGGATCCTCATGCATGTGCGACCCGATGCCATGGCCCACAAAATCGCGAACCACTGAAAATCCCTGACCCTCGACCACTCCCTGCACCGCCGCGCCTACATCGCCCAGCGTGGCTCCGGGACGAACCGCAGCGATTCCGGCCTTAAGCGACTCTTCGGTCACATTTAAGAGCCTCTGTGCCTCAGGCGCAATCGAACCTACTGGCACAGTAATGGCGGCGTCGCCATAGTAGCCGTCGATCACCACGCCAAAATCAACCGAAACGATGTCGCCCTCTTTCAGCACACGCTTCGGCGAAGGAATGCCGTGCACCACCTCGCTATTGACTGAGGTGCATAGCACGCACGGGAACCCATGGTATCCCTTGAAAGCCGCCTTCACTCCCAGTTCCTTGAGCCGCGCATCGGCAGCTTTCTCAAGATCGTAGGTCGTGGCGCCGGGCTTCACTTTCGAGCGCACCAGTTCCAGCACCTCGCGAACCACCTGGCCCGCGCGACGCATCTTCTCGATCTCCTGGGACGACTTGATAACGACAGCCAATTTAAAAATCCAGCCTTCACCAACAACTGCTGTTAACGCACAAACTCGCCGCGTCGATTACGCTTGCTTGCGCAATCGTTCCACGGCGGCGACAATTCCGGCCGCGATCTCAGCGATCGGCCGGTCTCCGTCTACTTCAGCGAATCTTCCCTGCTCCCGGTAATGCTCCACAACAGGCGCGGTGAGGGCCGAGTAAGCGCGCATGCGCTCCTTGAAAACCTCTTCCGTGTCATCGGCTCGCTGGGTAAGCACCGCACCCTCTAAGTCACAAACCCCGTCCACTTTAGGAGGGTTGACGTAGATGTTGTAGATGCTCTGACAGACAGGGCAAATCCTGCGCCCCGTAATCCGGCGCAATAATTGATTATAGTTCACTTGCAGGCTTACGGCAATCACCGGAAGAGACCCCACCTGCTGTGCGAGTCGGCCGTCGATCCAGTTGGCCTGTCCCAGCGTCCGGGGGAAGCCGTCGAGGATGTAGCCGCCGACCGTGTCGGGTGCCTGAAGCCTCACGGCCACCATCTCATTCACCAGGGTGTCGGGCACCAGTTCACCCCGCCCCATGATTTCCTTGGCGGTACGGCCCAGCGGCGTACTCTGGCTCACATTGGCACGTAACAGGTCGCCGGTAGAAATCTGCGGGATTCCCCACAGCTTAACCAACTCCTTGGCCTGGGTTCCCTTGCCCACGCCGGGCGCGCCCATCAAAAGGATTGGGCCGGGAACGATCTTGCGATCCATTTCCCGGCCCTCCCCGCCTACTGATTCAGAAGACGCTATCGCTGTTGAAGCAGACATTACCAGGTTTTCCTTCCGCGAATGCGACCGGAGCGCGGGGAAAAGCCGTCATAGTGACGCATGACTAGCTGCGATTCGATCTGGTTGATCGTATCCATGGCCACACCCACGACAATCAGAAGTGAAGTGCCGCCAAAGTAGAAGTTGACCCCCATACCGTGAATCGCCCAGTTGGGCAAGTTCTCAAACGCCTTGCCAATGAGCCAGATCTTGTCGAAACGGATGCCCGAAATGAGGAAGGTGGGCACCATTTGGACCAATATCAGGTAAATCGCGCCGACCAGCGTAATGCGGGTCAGAATGTCGTTGATGAAGTCCGAAGTACGCTTGCCGGGCCTGATTCCGGGAATGAACGAGCCCGATTTGCGGAAATTATCGGCAATGTCATCAGGACGCATTACGATCGACACGTAGAAATAGGCAAAGAAGATAATGAAAAGGACGTTGAGCAGTTCGTACCAGGGGTATCCGGGCGTAAGCGCCGTCATGATCGGCTGCAGCAAGCGGTTGTTTTGTACCCAGGTCATCTGGCCGAAGAGCATTGGAGCCGAAAGAATCGAGCTGGCGAAGATGATGGGCATGACGCCGCCGGAATTCACCTTCAAAGGCAGATGGCTGGACTGCCCGCCCATCATGCGGCGTCCGATAATGCGCCGCGCGCTCTGGATCGGGATGCGCCGTTCGCTGCGCTCTACAAACACGATGAATGCCACAACGGCCGCCATTCCCGCAACCAGGAAGAGCACTACCACCAGGCTCAACGATCCCCATGCGTCGGTCTGAATCTTCTGAATGAGGTCGCCGACACCGCGTGGCAGGCCGGCCACAATGCCGGCAAAGATCAGCAGGCTCATGCCGTTGCCGATGCCGCGGTCGGTAATCTGCTCGCCCAGCCACATGATGAACGCGGTTCCCGTAGTAAGCGTCAACACTGTCATCAGCATGAAGCCCGCACCGGGGTGAAGCACCAAGCCGCCCTTGGTAAGCATGATGGCGATGCCGATGGACTGCAACGCACCCAGAATGACGGTCACGTAACGGGTCCACTGGGTAATCTTGCGCCGGCCCAGTTCGCCTTCCTTTTGGATGCGCGCCAGCGGCTCATATACCACGGTCAAAAGCTGAAAGATGATGGACGCGGTGATGTAGGGCATGATGCCGAGGGCGAAGATGGTCATGCGGCGCAGGTTTCCCCCGCCGAAAAGGTCCATCAGGCCGAGCGCCGACCCACTCTGCGAGTTGAACAGAGCCTCAAGCTGGTGGAAGTTCACGCCAGGCGTGGGGATGAACGCGCCCAGGCGGTACACGGCCAGAATGCCAAGGGTGAAGAGCACCCGCTTGCGCAGGTCGGGAATCCGGAAGATATTGAGGAACTTTTCAAGCATGTTGTGATCCCTTGCGGGCAAAACCACCCGCCGGTGTGCAGTTTATCTTACCGAAATTCCCCTTGTCCGTTCAGGCTACCGGACAGGGAGTCGCTTGCCCGTGCGTTGCATCACATGAGTGCGGAGAGATAAGAGATTAGAGATAAGAGATAAGAGCTCCGTTACTCCTTGCCAAAATTGAGCGGCTCATCTTATTCAGGAGTGATCCGATCTCTGTTCTCTTTTCTCTGATCTCTGTTCTTCCTACGCTTCCGCCGGGGCCTCGCCGCCAGCCACTACGGCCTTGCCGCCGGCCTTGGCAATCTTCTCGGCCGCGGTCTTTGAAAACTTGTGCGCGTGGATGGTGATAGCCTCGGTAAGCTCGCCCGCACCCAGAACCTTGATGAGCGCCTTGCGGCTTGATGCCAGACCCAGCTTTTTATAGTCGTCAAGCCCGATCTCTTGAACGCCGAGCTCAGCGATGCGGTCCAGATTCACAACCGTGTACTCGGTCCTGAAAATGTTTGTAAAGCCGCGCTTGGGCAGGCGGCGGTGCAGCGGCATTTGGCCGCCCTCAAAACCGCGCATCATGCTGGAGCCCGTACGCGAACGCTGGCCTTTGTGGCCGCGGGTCGAAGTTTTGCCCATGCCGGATCCCATGCCCCGGCCCACGCGCTTGCGCCCGGTGTTAGCTTTCCGGGGCGCGCGCAAATTCGAAAGATTCTTTGCCATGATTTCCTCGCTATAGCGCCGGAAGCATTGGAGTGCATCCGACTCGCGTTATTTTCAGAGATCAGAGAAAAGAGATTAGAGATCGGTTCAGGGGTTGATTCCGCCTCGCTCTGTTCTCTGTTCTCTGCTCTCTAATCTCTAGTTTTCAACAATCCTGACCAGATGCGGAATGGCTTTGACCATACCCCGCACCGAGTCGTTATCCACGCGCTCCACGATCTGGTTAAGGCGCGTAAAGCCAAGCCCCTTCACCACCAGCTTGTGCTTGGTGGGCGTGGCGATGGCCGAGCGGTAATACTGAATGCGAATAAACCGGATCTTGTCCGGCGCCTTGGTCTTGGCCTTGGTTTTGGTCGCAGTCTTGGTTTTGGTTTCCGCCATGGCTTACATCTCCTCCAGGGTCTTGCCGCGCATTGTGGCCACTTCGCCACGGTCGCGCAACTGCACCAGCGCATCGAAAGTTGCCTTGATCACGTTGTGCGGGTTGGGCGAGCCGAGACTCTTGGTAAGCACGTTTTGCACTCCGACAGAGGTCATTACCGCGCGCACCGCGCCGCCGGCAATCACGCCCGTGCCTTCAGGCGCCGGCTTAAGCAGCACCTGGCCCGAGCCGAAGCGGCCCAGCACCTGATGCGGAATCGTGGTCTGGGTCAGATTCACCCTCACCAGATTCTTCTTGGCACTCTCGATTCCCTTGCGAATGGCCTGGGGAACCTCTTTCGCCTTGCCCGATCCGTAACCCACCACGCCCGAAGCGGCGTCGCCCACAACCACAAGCGCGGCGAACGACATGTTTTTGCCGCCCTTCACCACTTTGGTCACGCGGTTGATCGCCACCACCTGGTCCTTCAGGTTGTACTGGTTGGCATCTAGTTTCTTCTTCAATATCATCATTGCTTTTGTCTCTTCTCTGAGCCTTTAGCTGTTAGCTGTTAGCTCTTAGCTGATTCTGGCCGAATTGAGCGCCATCAACTTCGCACAATGAAGCTAATAGCTAACGGCTAAAAGCTAATAGCTGTCCCTAGAATTCCAGTCCCGCTTCGCGCGCGGCATCGGCCAGCGCCTTGATGCGGCCGTGATAGAGGAAACCGCCGCGATCGAAGACCACCTTCTTGATGCCCTTGGCCACAGCCTTTTCAGCTACAGCCTTGCCAATTTCCTTGGCCGCCGCCACGTTGCCGCCGGTTTTCAACTTGATTGACGAGGCCTCAACCAGCGTCTCGCCCTTCTGATCGTCAATTACCTGCGCATAAATATGGTTCAACGAACGGTAAACGTTCAGCCGCGGCCGCTGTGTAGTTCCTGAAAGCTTCTCGCGGATGCGCGTATGAATGCGCTGGCGGATTTCGTTTCTCTTGATCATCTTGTTCTCTCTTTCCTATCAGCGGAGCCGCCCCGCGGCGCCGTTCGGAATTGTCAGAGCTATCAGCTCTCAGTTCTTAGCTTCATCCTGCTGACGCACGGTGCATCGGTTACCACGATGAACTGAAAGCTGAAGGCTGAAAGCTAACAGCTGTCCTTTATTTCGCTCCGGTCTTGCCGGCCTTCTTCTTCAGCTTCTCGTTCGAGTAGCGCACGCCCTTGTTCTTGTATGGATCGGGCTTGCGCAATTCGCGCATATCGGCCGCCACTTGGCCCACCTTCTGCCGGTCGATGCCGGTAATGGTCAGGTGTGTCTGCTTGGCATCGACTGCAGCTTCGATTCCAGTGGGCAGCGGAAACTCGATCTGGTGCGAGTAGCCCAGCGTAAACACCACCGTGCTCTTGCCCTTTAACTCGGCGCGGTATCCAATGCCGACGATGTCCAGTTCCCTGGTCCAGCCTTTGGTTACGCCCTCGACCGCGTTCGACACCAATGCGCGGGTGAGCCCGTGCACGGCGGCCTTGTCGTCGCTTGAGCGCTCAAGTTGCAGGTGACCGTCAACGGTCTTCAGCGTGATGCCGTCGGCCACCATAGCGGTGACCTTGCCCTTGGGACCTTCAACCAGAACGGTATTCCCGTCGACCTTGTACTTCACTCCGGTAGGGAGCGGAATCGGTTTCTTTCCAATACGCGACATACTTCAAATTCCTTATTGGCTTGCGAGTCCCGAAAGGCAGTTGTCAGTGATCAGTTTCAACGCGCCTTCGTTCCACTGCAGCCCTGAGGGAACCCCCTCAGACAATCGTGCTTCAAGGTCCTGACCGCCAGCCCGAAATCGCCGAAGGCAGTTGCCTGGACGGCCAGTCCTACCACACTTCGCACAGCAGCTCGCCACCCACGCCTTCGCGGCGGGCCTGGCGGCCGGTCATCACGCCCTTGGGCGTTGTCAAAATCGAGATGCCAAGGCCGCCCTGCACACGCTTGATCTCGTCGCGGCCCACATACACTCGGCAGCCGGGACGCGATACCCGCGCCAGGTCGCGAATGGCCGCATCGGTGCCGCCGTACTTCAAGTACACGCGCAGCACCAGCTTGCCTTCCTCGTCCTGAACCTTGTAGTTCGAGATATAGCCCTCTTCCTTGAGAATGCGGGCAATCTCGGCCTTCAATTTCGAAGCTGGCACATCCAGCTTCTGATGACGCGCCCGGATCGCATTCCGGATCCGCGCCAGAAAATCTGCTACTGGGTCGGTCAAACTCATTCCATCTCCTTCATTCCCCGTTCGCCCACCGGTTTTTTAGCAGGAACCTGCGGGAATGGTTGTAAAACAGCTATTAGCTTTCAGCCGTCAGCTTTCAGTTCATCTCGCTTCAGCCGACTCAGCGCTATCAGCACTAAGTAGCTGAAGGCTGAAAGCTGATGGCTGAAAGCTGTATTGCTACCAGCTCGACTTGACTACGCCCGGAATCTCGCCCTTCAAGGCCAGAGCCCTGAAGCAAAGACGGCAGACTCCGAACTTACGCAGAAAACCGCGCGGCCGCCCACACAGCTGGCAGCGATTATGCTTCCGGCTGCTGAACTTCGGCTTGCGCGCGTCTTTCACTCTCTTTGCAGTTGTTGCCATAGTTCCTCTTCACTGCAGCTATTAGCTATTAGCTTTTAGCTGTTTGCTTGTTTCGTGCTCAACAAACCTCTCGAAACAAGCGCTTAAATTTGTCTTTGCCTCGGAGCTTGATGCAATCACTGCCGAAGCTAAAAGCTAATAGCTAGTAGCTAATAGCTGCCTTTACGCCCCTTGCCTGAAGGGCATTCCGAAGTGCTTCAGCAGTGCTCGCGCTCCGTTATCGTCCTTGGCTGTGGTCACGATGGTGATGTTCATACCCTTCAGCTTCTCCACCTTGGAGTAATCGATCTCCGGAAAGATCAGCTGATCGCGCAGGCCAAGCGTGTAGTTGCCGCGCCCGTCAAAACTCTTTGTCGACACGCCGCGGAAGTCTCTCACGCGGGGTAGCGCAATCGAGATCAGGCGATCGAGAAACTCGTAGGCCTTGTCGGAACGCAGCGTCACCATGGCGCCAATCGACATGCCGGCGCGAACCTTGAAGGCCGCAATCGACTTCTTGGCCTTGGTCATCACAGGCTTCTGGCCCACGATCTGGGTCAAATCGCCCACCAGCGGGTCAAGCAGCTTGGTATTCTGCGTGGCCTCGCCCAGGCCCATATTGATCACGATCTTATCCAGCTTCGGCACCGCCATGGAGTTCTCGATCCCAAGCTCCTTCTGAAGCGCCTGCTTGATTTCCTTGTTGTACTTCTCTCTAAGCCTTGCCGCCATCTCTCTGCTCTCTTTCTTCCGGTCTCGGATTGGGCCTCGCGACCCGTTTACCGTTTCGGAAGGGACTCAATTCAGCTTTCAGCTTTCAGCCGTCAGCTCTAAGTTCATCTCGCTCCCGCCTCCTGCCTCAACTCAGCACGAACTAGCTGGAAGCTGAGAGCTGAAGGCTGATAGCTGCCTTACTACTTCTTCGTAGGCAGTTCCTGCCCACACTTCTTGCAAATCCGCATCCGCGTCTCGCCTGCGGTCTTGTGACCCACGCGCGCCGGCCCGCAATTGGGGCAGATCAGCACCACGTTCGACACATTGATCGGCGATTCGTGTTCCGCGATTCCGCCCTTGGTTCGCTGCCCGGTCTTTGACGAAACCGTCTTCTTGACAATGCGCACATGCTCCACCAGCACGGTGCCCTTGTCGGGAAACACGCGCAGCACCCGTCCTGTCTTGCCCCGGTCGGCGCCCGTAAGCACCTTGACCGTATCATTGCGATGAATACTCAAACTCGGCATTTTCTCTCCAGCTTTCAGCTCTCAGCCTTCAGCTATCAGTTCGTCTCGCTTCAGCCACCGCCATCAGCTCAGCACATCAAAACTGAAAGCTGAGAGCTGACGGCTGAAAGCTGTCCCTACACTACTTCCGGCGCCAGCGACACAATCTTCAAAAACTTCTTCTCACGCAGTTCGCGGGCAACCGGCCCAAACACGCGTGTTCCCACCGGTTCGTGATCGTCGCCAATCACCACGGCCGCATTCTCATCGAAACGAATGTAGGTTCCGTCGCGACGGCGGTGCTCCTTGCGCGTACGCACGATCACTGCCTTCACAACTTTGCCCTTCTTCACTGTGCCGTCGGGCGAAGCTTCCTTCACCGCCGCGGTCACAACGTCGCCCAGGCCGGCCTTTGCTCCCAGGCTGCCGCCCAGGGGCCGAATCACCTGCAACTTGCGCGCGCCGGAGTTATCGGCCACCGCGAGCATGGTTCTCATTTGCACTGCCATGACTTTTTCTCCAAAACAGCTTTCAGCTTTCAGCCGTCAGCTTTCAGTTCAATTCAGTTCGCCTTAGCCACCGGCCTTCGACTCGGCACATCCAAGCTGAAAGCTGAGAGCTAAAAGCTGAAGGCTGCTTGTTAACTCGCGGGCTCGTGAGCCGTGTCTTCAATCTGTGCAAGCGACGAGCGCCGCACAATCTCTTCGAGCGACCACCGCTTCAGCTTGCTGAGCGGCCGCGTCTCACGAATCCGAACCACGTCACCCATACGGGCCGAGCTCTGCTCGTCGTGCGCGTAGAACTTCTTCATCTTGGTCGAAACCACCTGCCCGACCTTCTCATTGCGCCGCGCCGCGTTGGGCGCCTGCGTTGTTGCTTCCTTGGTAGCCGTCATTTAACGGGCTCCCTTCTTGGTTTCCGCCGGCGCTGCGTCGTTCGTCTCGCCGCGGATGCCCAGTTCACGTTCCCGGGCTACGGTCTTGATCTGCGCAATCTCCCTGCGAAGCAGGCGGATCTTCTTCACGCCGTCATTCTGGCCAAGGGCCACCTGGAAGCGCAGCCTGAAAAGCTGCTCCGCAGTCGTCTTCTGCTGGTGCGCGAGCTCTTCGTTGCTCAAATTGCGAATTTTCTGGAGTTCCATCTTCTTCTTTAGCTCCTAGCTTTCAGCTTTCAGCTCTCAGCTCCGTCCTGCAAATCACGGAGCCTCGGCTTCAGCCTCAGCCATTTCCAATCCTCGATTAGCTAAAAGCTGAAAGCTGAAAGCTAAAAGCTGTTCTTCTTACTCGGCCTTGGCCGCGACCTTTTCCGCTCCGGGCCGTTGCACAAACTTGGTCCTTAACGGCAGCTTGTGCGAAGCAAGGCGCATTGCTTCTGCGGCGACATCGGGCGCAACGCCCTCCATCTCAAACAGAATCTTGCCCGGCCGCACCACGGCTACCCAATGGTCCAGCGCGCCCTTGCCTGATCCCATGCGGACTTCGGCCGGCTTCTTGGTGATCGGCTTGTCCGGGAACAGCCGCAGCCAGATCTTGCCGCCACGCTTGATAAATCGCGTCATGGCGATACGGCTGGCCTCGATTTGGCGGTCAGTAATGTAACCGCACTCCATCACCTTCAGCCCGTACTCGCCGAACGACAGCGTCGAACCGCGCCACGCCTTACCGCGCCGCTTGCCCTTCTGCTGCTTCCGAAACTTCACCTTCTTTGGCATCAACATAACGAAAACCCTCAAAAACCAGGGATCAGGGATCAGGGATCAGGGATCAGTCTTCGATCCTCACTCCCGCCCGCTTCCCAGGCGCATACCGCAATCTTGCAGAACATCTCTGCCGAATTCAACGATCGGGGATTTTCTGTTCCCTGTTCCCTGATCCCTGTTCCCTGCCTTTAAAACACTCCCGAGCCAGTTGCCGCCGGAGTCTGCCGGCGCTTCTGCTCGTAAATATCGCCGCGATAGATCCAGGTCTTCACGCCGATCACACCATAAGTCGTGTGGGCCTCGGTGAACCCGTAGTCGATATCGGCGCGCAGCGTATGCAGCGGCAAACGACCCTGCAGATACCACTCCGAACGCGCGATCTCGTTGCCGTTCAATCGGCCCGATACGCGAACCTTAATCCCCTTGCAGCCGAAGCGCAGCGCCGAATCAACGCTCTTGCGCATCGCCCGGCGAAAACTGACACGCTTCTCGAGTTGCAGCGCAATGTTCTCGCTCACCAGTTGCGCATCGAGCTCCGGCTTGTTCACTTCGATGATGTCGATGAACACGTCGCGGTTGGTGCGCTTGCCTAGCTCGGTCTTGAGCTTTTCGATCTCGGCGCCCTTGCGGCCGATCACGATGCCCGGACGCGCGGTGCGGATAAGGAAGCGCAGCTTGTTACCTGGACGCTCGATCTCAACCGAGCTCACGCCGGCAGCCTTCAGCTTCTCGCGCAGTTCCTTCTTCAGCTTCACGTCCTCGACAAGAAGTTTGTCGTACTCCCGCTCGCTGAACCACCGAGAGCGCCAGGGTTTGTTAACTCCCAACCGGAATCCGTAAGGATGGACTTTCTGTCCCATGCTGTTACCTCAAACTCTCCAGGCCTACTTGGCGGCCTTCTTGGCAGATTTCTTCGCCGGCTTTGCGGGCGCCGCGGCGGGTTCTTCCACCTTGGTCACCAGGTTTTCGCGTCCCTCGCGCTCCGCTACCGACAACACAATGTGCGTCAGCCTGCGCTGATAGCGGTTTGCGCGGCCTTGCGGCGCGGGGCGGACACGCTTCATGCGCGGCCCATCGTTGGCCAGGGCCGTCTTGACGTACAGATTGTCCACGTCAAGGTCGATGCCCTCTTCGCCGGCCACGTACTTGGCGTTGTCAACCGCCGACGTCAGCAGCTTGTGAATCACCGGAGCGATCCGCTTCTTGGTGAACGCCGCCGTGTTCAACGCCTGTTCAACGTTGAGCCCCTTGATCAAGTCCAGCACCAGCCGCGCTTTCTGCGGCGAAACACGCTGAAACCTTGCTTCGGCCCGGTACTCTTTTATTGCGACTGCCATAATCCGTTCCTCGAAATACGAGCTCTCAGCTTTCAGCCTTCAGCTCTCAGTTACCTTCGTGCCGGCGGAAACCTGTTTCTGCCGTCCTTAAATCCCGTTTTGCCCCACTGTCCGCTCACCCTCGGTCAAGCTGAAGGCTGAAAGCTGACAGCTGCTTGATTACCGCGCCGGCGCGGGCTTGGCCGAAGTTTCAGCCGCCTTGGAGCCACCCGTATGCCCTTTGAACGTGCGCGTAGGCGAAAACTCACCCAGCTTGTGACCCACCATGTTCTCGGTCACGTACACCGGAACAAACTTCCTGCCGTTGTGCACCGCGATGGTGTGACCAACAAACTCAGGAAAGATTGTCGAGCGCCGCGACCAGCTCTTCACAACCTTCTTGTCGTTGGCCCGGTTGAGCGCCTCAATCTTCACGCTCAGGTGCGCATCCACAAACGGACCCTTCTTAGTCGAACGTGCCATAAAACTTAGCTCCTAGCTCTTAGCCGTTAGCTCTTAGCTTGTTCGTGCTCAAACTAACCGCTCAGCCAATGCCTGAAATCTCTGTTCTGACCTCTGATAGCTAAGAGCTAAAAGCTAATAGCTAAAAGCTGCCTTATTACTTCGCGCGCCGCGACACAATGTACGTGTCGGTCCGCTTGTTGTTGCGCGTCTTGTATCCACGCGTCGGCTGGCCCCACGGCGTCACCGGGTGACGGCCGCCAGAGGTTTTGCCTTCGCCGCCGCCGTGCGGGTGATCCACAGGATTCATGGACACGCCACGGTTTGTCGGCCTGATGCCCATCCAGCGCTTGCGGCCGGCCTTGCCGATCGAGATGTTCTCGTGATCGGTGTTGCCTACCTGCCCGATGGTCGCCATGCACTCCGTCAGCACCCGGCGGGTTTCGCCAGAAGGCAGCTTGAGCAGCGCGTATTCGCCTTCCTTGGCCACCAACTGCGCCTGCGCACCGGCCGAACGCGCCATTTGCGCGCCCTTGCCCGGCTTCAGCTCAATCGCGTGCACCGTGGTGCCCGCGGGAATGTTCTTGAGCGGCAGCGCGTTGCCCACCAGGATGTCGGCCTCGGGTCCCGAGCTTACCGTCGCGCCAACCTTCAGCCCCACCGGCTGCAGAATGTAGCGCTTCTCGCCATCGGCATAATGCACCAGCGCGATGCGCGCCGAGCGGTTGGGATCGTACTCGATCGTCGCCACCTTGCCGGGCACGCCATACTTCTCGCGCTTGAAATCGATGAGGCGGATCTTCTGCTTATGCCCACCGCCCTGGTGACGCATTGTCATATCGCCCGAGTTGCGGCGCCCGCCCGTACGTTTGCGCGTCGTCAGCAGCGGCTTGTGCGGCGTCGACGAGGTTATATCCTCCGTGGTCAGTGAGGTCTGAAACCTGAGCGTCGGCGTTATCGGTCTGTATGTCTTGATTGCCATCGTCGTTTTTCCTGAAGTGCCGGAGCTTTCACTCCTTCACTCTCTTCACTTTTCCGGAGCTATCCAGCACTTCCAGCTCCGATAATCACTTCTTTTGCAACTCGTTCTGATTGGGCTTCCTAGTGCCTAGTCCCTAGCCCCTAATGCCTGTCTCTACAGATTGCTCACGTACTCGGGCAGCTTCTGGCCGGGCTTGAGGCGAACGTACGCCTTCTTCCAATCCGGCTTGAAGCCCGTGTACTTTCCGCGGCGGCGTTCTTTGCCCAGCACGTTCGAAGTGCGAACCGCGGCCACCTTCACCTTGAAGAGAGCCTCAACAGCCTGCTTCACTTCGGTCTTGGTCGCTTCGGGAGCCACGTCGAACACCAGCGTGTCTTCCGTTTCTTTCTTGTTCAGCCCTTTTTCAGTAATCAGCGGGCGACGAATCGTTGTATAGGTGGTAGGCATTACGCTGCCTCCTTCTCATGAACCCTGCGCTTCGAGGCCGACTTCACCAGCGAATCGGTTAGCTGCTCAATGGCCGCCTTTGAAAAGATTGCCCGCTCGTAGCGCAGCAGATCGTAGGGGTGCACCTCGTTGTTCAGCAACAGCTCAACACCTTCGAGGTTGCGCGCGCCCTGGATCAGCGCCTGAGAAAGCGTCTTGCCGTTCTCTACCAGCAGCGCCGTGCGGGTCACGCCCAGCTTGCCCAGCGCGTTGAAGTAGAGCTTGGTCTTGCCTTCCTTGATCTCGAGCGAGTCCACCACGGTGAGCTTGCCGTCAGCCAGCTTCGACGCCAGCGCCGCGCGCAATGCGCCCAGAAGCTTCTTGCGGGGGAACGGATATTCATAGCTGCGCGGCTGAGGCCCGTGCACCGTGTAGCCGTGGCGCCACAAAGGCGAACGCACCGAACCGATACGCGCGCGGCCCGTGCCCTTCTGCTTCCACAGCTTCTTGCCGGAACCGGCAACTTCCGTGCGGCTCTTGGTCTTGTGCGTGCCCTGGCGCAGAGAAGCGCGATAATGCTTCACCGCCTCCCACAGGAGAGCCTCATTCACCTGATCCGGCGCAAACACCGCATCGGCCAACTCAACCGAGCCCACTTTTTCACCGTTCAGATTTACTACGTCTACGTTTGCCATCGTCTCTTCCTACAAGCCGTCAGCTCTCAGCTGTCAGCTCTCAGCTTCATCTTGCTCACGCCCACTGCATCCGCTTTCATCGCCGCAACCTAAGCTGAAAGCTGATAGCTGAAGGCTGAAAGCTTGTTACTTTCTCTTGCCTTGCGCCTTCTTCGAAGCCTTCAACGGGTCGACCGTAGTCGAGCCGGCAAATCCGCGACGCTCGCGCGGCGGCGTCTTAGCCTTCGAAATCAAAACGTATCCCTCGCGCGGTCCCGGCACTGCTCCTTCAACCATCAACAGGTTCTCGTCGAGATCGATGCCGCGAATGCGCAGATTGCGAACAGTAACTTGATCCGTTCCCATGTGGCCCGGCATTCTCTGCCCCGGAAACACGCGCGACGGAAAGCTCGAGGCGCCGATCGAACCCTGCACCTGGAACATGTGGCCGTGCGACTTGGGACCGCCGCCGAACTTGTGCCGCTTTACCACGCCCGCGAATCCGCGGCCCTTCGAGGTGCCGATAACGTCAACAAATTTCGAATCGGTGAAGATATCCACCAGCACGCGATCGCCCGCCTTTGTCTCTTCGGCGCCTTCGGTGGCCGCTTCCACGGTCACTTCCTTGATGAGCTTCACCGGAGGAGCTTCACACTTTGCCAGGTGGCCGGTCTGCGGCTTGGTCATGCGCGAGCTCTTCACGAACTCAACCAGGCCAATCTGCGCCGCGTCGTATCCATCTCTGGCTGCCGTCTTCAACTGCGTAATCACGCAGGGGCCGGCCTGCAACACCGTAATCGGGTGCACGTCGCCCTTCTCGTCAAACACCTGCGTCATTCCGATCTTCTTGCCCAATATCCCAGTAACTGCCATATCTTCCTCACCTCATCATGCGATGTTGAATTCACCGCACTGCCGGGGCTCTTCCGAGCCTTTGACTGCTTCGCGCGCTTGCCGCGAAATTTGTGCGCCGTTATGCATAGTTGCCTGGACGGCCAGTCCTACTTTTCGAACGCCTTGATCTCGACGTCCACGCCTGCCGGCAGATCGAGCTTCATCAGCGCGTCCACCGTCTGCTGCGTGGGCTCGAGGATGTCGATCAGCCGCTTGTGCGTGCGAATCTCGAACTCCTCGCGCGACTTCTT
>Ga0302282_1001819_pt1 | contig 14923 bp, 15 predicted proteins | sample III_Fen_E1_3_FD_198763 | JGI IMG/M metagenome (GOLD analysis project Ga0302282, IMG submission 198763) | Peat permafrost microbial communities from Stordalen Mire near Abisko, Sweden - III_Fen_E1_3 | ecosystem: Environmental > Terrestrial > Soil > Wetlands > Permafrost | place: Sweden: Abisko... | reverse complement strand
CAACGCTGCGATAACTAGAATGATGCATTTCATAAATTTTCGCGATTACGCCTAACGAAAAAAGCTGAGCCACCGCCGACTCGCGGCGTGAACCGCGACAGCGGAACTGACAGCGCCAACGGCGGTTGGCTCCGGCGACTGGTTAGTCCACCGTGTCGTCATAAATTAAACAATACAACGTGAAGGACAAATGAGATAAGACCAAGTAACTGCGGTAAAAACCTGCGTCTGTCGCTTCGCGGTGTAAAAAGGCCGAGAATCATCAATGGCAATAAAGTCAGCAGTGCAAAGGCAACCAAATTACTGCCCGTCTGGTGGTCACAATGAAAATGCAACAGCAACGATGAAGCACTAATGCTCGTGAGAAGATAAGCCACCCGTTTGGCGGAGAAACCTCTAACTGAAAACCTCATGTCGTGTAATAGACTCATATGCGTTCAAGTGGTCTAACGAAAAAAGATGAGCCACCGCCGACTCGCGATGTGAACCGCGACAGCGGAACGGCCAGCGTTAACGGCGGTTGGCTCCGGCGACTGGTTAGGCCACATGGTCGTCATCTCAAAATCTCTGGTCAAAGAATCCATGCCTATTTCTCTTTCATGCTGATAAACCAGCCCCTCAAACCAACCACACAAACACCGATGCCGATGCCAAAAATAACTGGCGCGCCGCGCCCGTCGAAATGAGAGCTGCCAACTATGACAATAGCGGCAGCTAGAACGATGATAGATGCACTGATTTGTTTCATATGTGGTGTGTAATGTGGCCTAACAGAGTAGTGGGTTGAAGTTTCGCGGCCTATTCATAAGTGATAACCAATGGTCTTTGAGACTTTTTTAGCGTTGCTTTTGGCTTTTGTCCAGCTTATTTACGCAGGGTGAGCAGTGATTTTTTACAAACACAAAGGCTGAATCCGCCGTTGGAACGGTTTATCCCGAATCCGAAGCTGAAATTCATGGAGCAGTGTCGGGAGGTGATGCGGTTCCGGCGGCTGGCGTTGCGGTCGGAGCAGGCTTATTTGGATTGGATCAAGCGGTTCATTTTGTTTCAGGGCAAGCGGCATCCGCGGGACATGGGGGAGCCGGAGGTGCGGGCGTTTCTGACGGATTTGGCGGTGCGTGGGAAGGTTTCGGCGGCGACGCAGAATCAAGCGTTGAATGCGCTGGTGTTTCTTTACCGTCATGTGATCGGGCGGGAGTTTGCGTTGTTGGATGGGGTGGAGCGGGCAAAGCGATTGCCGCGAGTGCCGGTGGTGTTGTCGAAGGCAGAAGTGCAGCGGCTCTGGACGGCGTTGCCGCCAAAATACCGGCTGTTTTTCCAGTTTTTGTATGGGACGGGCTTGCGGTTGATGGAGGGTTTGCGGCTGCGAGTGAAAGATGTGGATTTTGAGCGCGGGCAGATCATCGTGCGCGGAGGCAAGGGGGACAAGGATCGGGTGACGATGTTGCCGGAGGCGCTACGGGCCGGCCTTCAAGAGCATTTGGAGCGGGTGCGGTTGTTGCATGAAAGGGATTTGGCGGAGGGTTTGGGGGCGGTGGCGTTGCCGGGGGCGTTGAAGGTGAAGTATCCCAAGGCGGAATTGGAATGGGGCTGGCAATGGTTCTGGCCGGGGGCGCAAATTTCGCGCGACCCGCTGGACGGCCAGCGCAAGCGGTATCACTTGCATGAGACCAGCATTCAACGGGTGATCCAGTCGGCGGTCAAACTGGCGGGGTTGACGAAACCGGCGACGTGCCACACGTTGCGGCATTCGTTCGCGACGCATCTGCTGGAGAATGGTTATGACATCCGCACCGTGCAGGGGTTGCTCGGTCATCGCAACGTGGCAACGACGCAGATTTATACGCATGTGATGCAGAAGCCGGGGTTGGGGGTGCGGAGTCCGTTGGATGGTTAGACGCTACCGCAGCGCACGATGAATTTTGCGAACGGGCTTTCCGACCGCACAGTCGGCGGCGGACGATGCCCGAAATAAAAAGGCGGCGTTCCCATTGCCCGCCACGATACGCCCGTCGCCCGGACAACAACTGTCCAACCCAAACACGCCGCGAAAAAAATTAGTTTATTGAACGTTCCGCATTTTTTCACAGGGAGAGCCAAGGGTTCCGTAAATAGCATGGGCAACGCAGACTTCAAAAGAATCCTTACCGGCGGGGGTGTCCGGCCATGACGAGCCGGTCAATGAGAATCAGCCGAGCGGCAATCCGCTTCCTGTCTAACATTTCGCACTTTACCGACAGCCGGAAACATAGTTGAAACAGGTGGACACGTTATGCAATACCGTTATGCGGAGCGGCAATCGTCCGGCTTGAAACTGCTGAAAGTGCCGTATTTATTGACGTTTTACAAGTTGGTGCCGGTGGCGGGACTCGAACCCGCACGACTTTTTATAGTCCCAGGATTTTAAGTCCTGTGCGTCTGCCATTTCGCCACACCGGCGGCAAGCGCAATTACGCTAGTCGCAGATGAGATTGAAAGGAAGTTAGAAATTCATTTCAAACGGCGAAGCTTTTTGTCCGGTTTGAAAAAAAAACAACAGGTCTTGGCGACTTCGAATGTCTGATTGTTTGAATTCATGGTTAATAAATCGGATTTATTGACTTGGCATCGTCTTTGCTTAACGCATCTCGGTTGTGGTTTTGGGTGGGGAACCGTGGTGCTGGCAGCAGTTGGTTGGGGAGCTGACTGACGGCCTTATCCGCGAAAAAACATGGAGGAACACAACGCACGCGCCGGTCAGGTTTGTCTGAAGTTTGAACCACGCATGAAAAAAGGAGGCGGTGGTCGGCTTCAGCCGGATTTATCAGGCGCGTGCGTGTAACCCAAAGTGATGCCAAATTTTCCTTTCATCAAGCTTCTCGTCGTGACAGCACGCGCCGCGTGGTTTAATTTTCGCGGATGGAAAAAACGACTCTGACTCTTGGTCATTCGCCCGACCCCGACGACGCCTTCATGTTTTATGCGCTCGCGAAAGATTTGATTCCCACGCACGGTTTTCATTTTCAGCACATTTTGCAGGACATCCAGACTTTGAACGAGCGCGCCACGCGCGGCGAACTCGACATTTCCGCCGTCAGCATCCACGCTTACGCTTACGTCTCGGACAAATACGCCTTGCTGCCGAGCGGCGCGAGCATGGGCGACGGCTACGGCCCGATGCTCGTCGCGAAACAAAAATTTTCCCGCGAAGAAATCGCCAGGAAAAAAATCGCCGTGCCGGGGACCATGACCAGCGCGTTTCTGGCGCTGCAACTCTGGCTCGGCAAGCCGGCGAAGGAATTTAATTACGTCGTCGTGCCGTTCGACCAGATTTTTGCGGCCGTGAAAAATGGAACCGCCGAAGTCGGTCTTATCATTCATGAAGGCCAACTCACTTTCCAAAATGAAAAGCTAGTTTTGTGCGAAGACCTCGGCGTTTGGTGGGGCAGACAAAATGACGGACTGCCTTTGCCGCTTGGCGGAAACGTGATTCACAAAAAATTTGACCTCGCTACGCGCAAAAAAATTTCCGACACGCTCACCGCGAGCATTCAGTTCAGCCTCGATCATCGCCCGGAAGCGGTTCAACACGCGCTCCAATACGCCCGCGACATGGGCCGCGACCTCGCGGATAAATTTGTCGGGATGTATGTCAACCACTGGACGCTGGATTACGGCGACAAGGGCAGGGAATCCATCCGCCGTTTCCTCGGCCAGGCGTTTGAGCGCGGACTGATCCCGCACCGGCAGCAATTGGAATTTGTGGTTTAGCCACCCGTCATCTGCGGCTCAAATTTAGCATTGTCAGCCGGGCGTTATCTGATAGCCTGATTGTCCCTTGCCGCCGGAATCATTTCGTAGGCGGGGAAAACGGCCTTCAAATTTGCCTTCGTGTGAAAGCAAGCGGCCACAACAACACCAAATAAAATCCTGTATTCCGCAGGATGCCTTGAATTTATTCAAGGTGATAACCAAAGGAAAATTGCAAAGCATGAGCACGATTGGAGTTAAAGAACTATTGGAAGCGGGCGTCCATTTTGGACATCAAACGAAGCGCTGGAATCCGAAGATGAAGCCTTTCATCTTTGACGCGCGTAACGGCATTCACATCATTGATTTGAGCAAAACCGAGGCGCAACTCAATGCCGCCTTGAATTTTCTCACCAACGCCGTCCGCAAGGGTGGAAAAATTTTGTTCGTCGGCACGAAAAAACAGGCACAGATTTGCGTCAAGGAAACGGCCAAGGAAACCGGCCAGATGTTTGTCGTGGAACGCTGGCTCGGCGGCACGCTGACCAATTTCGCCACGGTCAAGACGAGCATCAAGCGCCTCAAGGAAATTGAACGCTGGGAAACCGACGGCACGATGGCCGGTTACGTCAAGCAGGAGCAGGCGGCCATCCGTCGCGAAGGCGCGCGCTTGAATAAATATTTCGACGGTCTGCGCGAATTGGACAAAATGCCCGCCGCGCTGTTCGTCGTGGACGTGAAACGCGAACACAACGCCGTCGCCGAAGCCAAGAAGCTCGGCGTGCCGGTCGTCGCGCTCGTGGACACGAACTGCGATCCCGAAGACGCCGATTATCCGATCGCCGCGAACGACGACGCCATCCGCTCGGTGCGTTTGCTGCTCGGCGCGGTGTCGCAGGCCATCACGCAGGCGCGCGCGGAATTTGAGTCCAAAAAATCCCGCCGCGTCGAGGATAGCGAAAAGAAATTTGATTCCGCCGCCGCCGTTGAAATTGCCGCTGGCAACGATCCTTCGACGCCCGAAAGCGCGCCGGTCGCTGCTTAATTGATTTGGTAGCCCGCGGAAATTTTTTTCCGCGTGGCTGCCTTCAACCATCAACTCTCAACAATCAACTTTTTAATTATGGCTGAAATTACTGCTGCAAACGTGGGCAAGCTCCGCGAGATGACGGGCGTGGGCATGATGGAATGCAAAAAGGCGCTCGTCGAAGCGCAGGGCAGCCTCGAAGCCGCCGTGGACTTGCTCCGCAAATCCGGCGCCGCGAGCGCCGCGAAAAAGGCGACCCGCGAGGCGCGCGAAGGCGTCATCGCCCAGTTCATCGCGCCGGGCGGAAAATCCGGCGTGCTGGTGGAAGTGAATTGCGAAACAGATTTCGTGGCGCGTAACGAAGGTTTCCGCGCGTTCGCCGATGAGATCGCGAAGAAAGTTGCCGCCGATGCGAACGCCAATCTCGAAGCCGACCGCGAAGCCGCCGTCGGCAAGCTGGGCGAGAACATCAAGATCGCTCGCAACGCGCGCCTCGACGTTTCCGGCAACGGACTCGTTGCGGCCTACATCCACACCGGCGCGAAAGTCGGCGTGCTGGTCGAGGTCGGCGCGGGTAAGGCCGAGACGACGGCGAAGGAAGAATTCAAGCAGCTCGTGAAAGACATCACGCTGCAGATCGCCGCCGGTTTTCCGCACGTCGTCTCGCGTGAGAACGTCGCGCCGGCAGTCATCGCCAAGGAACGCGAGATCGCCGCGAACTCCGACCGTTTGAAGGGCAAGCCCGCCGCCGCGATGGAAAAAATTCTCGCCGGCGTGCTGGACAAATTCTTCCAGACCTACTGCCTCGTGGACCAGGGTTTTGTGAAGCGTAATTCCGAAGTCAGCGTGAAGGAACACGTCGCGCAGATCAGCAAGCAGCTTGGCGACGAAATCGTCATCCGCCGTTTCGTGCGCTTTCAAGTCGGCGAAGCCACTGCGTAAGAGTTCTTGAACAAAATTGCAAAGGCGTCCAGCGATGGACGCCTTTTTTGTTTATGAATAAGTTGTTATTTAATTCAATGATAGCTCCACTCTTTCTCGTCTTTTTTAATTTGCGCACTCGGAAAACGCTTCTGAAGATTTGTAACGGCATCAAATGTAACTTGCAAACAGCCGCCGAGTTCAATCCTTTGCCAATTACTTTTTTCTGCCAAATAATCCAATCCCTTATCAGTGATGTTTGTGCATCCTCTCAAATCCAATTTCACTAAATTTGTCATCACAACTAATGTTTGTAATCCGTTATCAGTAATACGAGGACATGCAATAAACCCGAGAAATGTGACTGTCTTTAACCTAGTGACATAAGTAAGACTTGTGTCAGTAATATTTGTGCAATAGCCAAATAATAAGGTGTTCAAATTTGGAAGATTGAGGGATACTAGCACCGCCAGACCAACATCTGAAAATCTGACAGGAGAATTTGAATCACCCCAGCCCGCTTCAAAATCTATATCATTAAGTTGCGGTAAATGGCTCAGTGATGCAAAAGCTTCGTCAGGCAAAGAACGCGCCCAGATATTTTCAGTAGATGCTGGCAGTTGCAGGACTGCCGCTTTTGAATCAACAACTGGCGGTTCTAAATTGCAGCCGGCCAGAAAAATTGTTCCGCAAGAAATTGCCAAAAGCCATTTTTGGATCACAATTTTAATTTTCGTCCGATAAATTTTTTTGTCGAGAGAATTTTGCCAATTAAGAATAGCGGCTTTGATTTGACGCTGCGGCGCGCGGCTGTTAAACATTTCGCCATGCTGCTTGTGCTTCAACTTTTATGACCATGGCCAAAAAACCAAAATTTTCCCGGATTCTGCTCAAGTTGAGCGGCGAGGCGCTGGGCGGGCTGGCGGGCGTGGGTATTTCCGCCGAAGCGGTGCAAAACATGGCGGAACAGATTTGCGAGGTGCGCGCGCTGGGCGTGCAAGTGGTCGTAGTCGTCGGTGGCGGCAACATTTTTCGCGGCTTGAGCGGCAGCAAGCGCGGCATCGAACGCGCCACGGGCGATTACATGGGGATGCTCGCGACGATCATCAACTCGCTCGCGCTGCAGGACGCGCTGGAAAAACTCGGCGCGCCGACGCGCGTGCAAAGCGCGATTGCGATGTCGCAGATCGCGGAATCGTTCATCCGCCGCCGCGCCGTTCGGCATTTGGAAAAGGGCAGGGTGGTCATCTTCGGCGGCGGCACGGGCAATCCGTATTTTTCCACCGACACGGCGGCGGCGCTGCGCGCGAATGAAATCGGCGCGGAAGTGATTTTGAAGGCGACGAAGGTGGACGGCATTTACGACAGCGACCCGAAGAAAAATCCGAAGGCCAAGCGGTTCGCTCAAATCAGCTACCTGGACGCGCTCCAACGGCGGCTGGAAGTGATGGACTCCACGGCGTTTTCGCTGTGCATGGACAACAAGATGCCGATCATCGTTTTCGATTTCTTCCGCCCGCACAATCTCAAGCGCGTCGTGTTCGGCGAAAAAGTCGGCACGCTCGTCACTGGTTAGTTTTCGCCCATGCCCGAACTGCCTGAAGTCGAGGTGCTCGCGCGGCATTTGCGCCCGCTGCTCATTGGTAAAACCATTTGCGATGTCGAAGTGCGCCGTGAAAAAGTTTTGCGTCCGACCACGACTTCCAATTTCAAAAAAGTTTTGCGCGGCGCAAAATTCACTGACCTGCAACGGCGCGGAAAATACCTGCTCTTCGCGTTGCGCCAAAAAAATTCGCGTAAAGAAATACTTTTGCTCGGACATCTTGGCATGACGGGACGGATGTTCCTTGCGTCCAAAAACGCGCCGCTGCCGAAACACGCGGCGGTGGTTTTGAACCTTGGCGCGAGGGATTTTATTTACGAGGACACGCGTTATTTTGGCCGGCTGACGCTGGACATTTCGGCGGCGGAAAAACTGGGGCCGGAGCCGTGGGACAAACATTTCACTCCGGAACGGTTTCAGGAAAAGTTAAGAACTTCCCGTCAGCCGGTGAAGGTGAAATTGCTCGATCAATCTTTCATCGCCGGCGTCGGCAACATTTACGCGAGCGAAGCCTTGTTCCGCGCTGAGATTTCTCCGCGCCGCGCGGCAAATAAAATTTCACCTGCCGCTGCCAAAAAATTACTGGCGGCGATTCGCGGCGTGTTACAGGAGGCGATTGACTGCGGCAGCACGATTCCGCTGAATTTTGCGGCGCAAAAAACGGACGGTCTGTTTTATTTTGGCCGCGCCGCCGGTGCGCCGGATTATTACGAGGAGCGATTGCGAGTTTATGATCGCGCGGGAAAACCCTGTTGTAATTGCGGTCGCCCCATCAAACGCATCGTGCAAGCGGCGCGGAGCACATTTTATTGCCCGCACTGCCAAAATGCGTGATGAATGAAATTGACGCGGCGGGTGACGGTTTGTAAATTACTCGTCCGTTTGCGTTCCAGAGTAGCTCAATGGTAGAGCACGCGGCTGTTAACCGTGTGGTTGAAGGTTCGAGTCCTTCCTCTGGAGCCAATTAAAACCTCAAATTTATTGGGGTTTTCTCCAAAAAAGGTCGGCCACTGTCAGTGAAACTGTCAGTAAAGCGGCGGCAAAATCACCATTTGCCACTATCCGACAGAACTCCACTGAAACTCGCCCACTACGCCCTAACGCGTCGTGTCGCTTCTGATTCACCCTTCAGGCATGAACATGAAAACACGTTTCATCCTGTTCCGTCGTGGTGGTATTTACTACTGCGAAGACACCCTGACTCGTAAGCAGACCAGTCTGCACACGCGCGAACGTAGCGAGGCGCTGGCGCTCGTCAGCGCCCGGAATGAATCGTGCCGACAGTCCGGCCTCAATCTGCAACTGGCGCGCGCCTATCTCACCGCCAGCGACCCCGCGTGGCTGGAGCGCACCTGGCAGCACGTCATGGATCAAATCCAGTTGCAGGGTCGGGACTCGTCGCGCTCCCGCTACGACCGCGCGCTGACAGCCAAGACCTTTGACGGTCTCCGTGACAAAAAATTGATTGAGACCAAGGCCGAGGATTTTTTGGCCGTCCTGAACGACGGCAAAGTTTCCGTCGCACACTTTTTGCGACGCCTGCACAATTTCGCCCTTGGCCTCGGCTGGCTGGCGCAGCCTGTTCTGGCACCCCGCCTGTGGCCGAAGTCGCATCCCAAGTCCCGCCGGGGCATCACGCTCGCCGAGCACTTGCGCATTCTTGACGCCGAGAAAAATGCCGAACGCAATCTTTACTACCAGTTGCTTTGGGAAATCGGCGCGGCGCAGAGTGACGCCGCCGCCCTCACGCAGGACAACCTCGATTGGCCGACAGAGACGCTGACTTATTTTCGCATGAAGACCGGCGAACAGTCGCAAATGGCCATCGGCAAAAAACTGCTCGCGATCTTGAACCAGCTTCCAACCGAAGGCACGCTGTTTCCGGCCATCGCCATCACCACAGCCAAAGACCGCTCGGCGGAATTCTGCCGCCGTTGCCGATTGCTGGGCATCAAAGGCGTGTCGTTGCACAGCTACCGCTACGCGTGGGCGGAGCGGGCGAAGATGGCCGGGATGCCGGAACGTTTCGCGCAGGCGGCACTTGGTCACAACAGCAAGGCCGTCCATCGCGCCTACGCCAAGCGCGCACTGGTGCGAATCCCGACGCTGGAAGAATATGAAACACGCAATGCGCGACCCGCGAGTTGAATCAGTGCGCCACCAGTAGTTCGCCGTTACTGGCAGAATTTTTCTTGGTCGCGTTTTTCTTGTGCCAGTGCTGGTAAATGGTGGCACTCACGCGCACCAGCCAGTTGCGGTCTTTGACCTGCTCCAGCAAATCAGCCATGGCGAAGTATTTTATTCCGTTCACTGGCGGATTGCCGAGCGGCTTAATCAGCTTGGCTGCGATCAGCGCTGGGATGTCGTGCGGCTGGCAGTTGATGACCCACGCCGCCTGTTCCGCCGTCAGGCGGGCGGGCAACTGGCCGAGCAGACGCAGAAATTGATGTTGTTCTTCTCTCATTCGATCACCAGTTTGAAATCTTTGAACGCCGGATGGCGTTGACCAAACAGATTCACATTCCACCACGCATTTTCTTTCGTGACATACTTGGCGCAATAATCGGCCACGTCGTCGCGATTGTTCACCGGCTCGATGCGCGCCCGTCCGTAGCGGTGAAACCACTTCTCCCAGATTTCCGTGCGGCGGCGATTTTTGCAGTCGCACCACAGGGCGTGCGCATGGCAGCCGTCCCGTCCGGGATTCTGTTCCAGCGCGTAGAAATACGACACGCCCCGCATTTCCGTCCGCATGAACTTCTCATAACAACGACGGGCTGAATCAAATGACGCCTGCCATTCAAACGTCAGGTGCGAAATGACCTGCCACGGTGCCAGACCGTGAACCCAGTCACCCATCTCGATATTCAACTGCGCGGCTTTGAGCCTTAAATCGGTTTCAATGTTTCGTGCGTTATTCATAATTGACCATTTGCTTTCCGTGCGTGGGCACACCTCTCGGACAAGGATGGGTTGGCAGGGGCAGGCGCTCCGCGCCTGCCCCTACCAAGCCCGTCCCTTGGGGTCGCCGTGCGTGACCACAATACGGACTATTCCAAGGGCAACACCGTCACCGCACGAATCAGGACGCCGTTCTTGGCGTCAAATCCGTTCGGCTCCATCGAGTCAAACTCGATCACCAGTTTCTGCCCGTCCTTGAACGGGCAGGGACACTGTTTCTCGGCATGCTCGATGGTTTGGATGTCGCGCGGGCACCATGTTTGAACCGTGGGTGCCTTCCCATCGGCGCATTGAACTTCGTAAAGGTTCACGACGCCGACGACCTTCTTCGCTTTGTTGCTAACTTCCTTGTAGTGATGCGCTACAAACTTGGCGATGACCACGCGGCGGCCAGCCAGGAAGCTTTCGACTGCTAGTTGTTGTTTCATTTTTTTCCGTTTGGCTTACTACGCGACAGGGGCGCCACGACCTTCGCCGCCGGACTTACCGGCGATTTGTCCGTGATGACCACTGGCACCGCTGGACGGGCGGGCAGTGTGGCCGGTGAGGTGCACAACGGTTTGGCCGAGGCCGATGTGATGTCAGTCCCGTTAGGAACGTTCGAGACGCCCAGATAACGGTTGAACGCCTCTTCCGTGACGCGCTTGTGGCGCAATCCCGGCAGAGCTTGAAGCCGACCGCGCTTAATCTGATTTAGCACGGTCTTGTAACTAACTTTAAGAATGCCGGCGATTTCGGCGGCGGTGTATATCTTCACGTTTTACCTGTCGCTTTGGGCGTGGCCACCCCGCATCCACCGGGACACGGGGCAGCCACGCAGTTCTGCGTGGTAAAGTTCAGAGAAGCTGGCTAGTCAGAAACGACACAACCCGACCAGTGATGACTGGACGGGCTGGAGAGAAATTTAATTAATAATGAGATTTCGGGCGTGGTATGAAGATAAAAGAATTCAGTCGCGGCTTGGTGGATTTTTAAGGTGCGCCTTATTTTTATTTTAAGTTTAAATAATTAGTATTTTTATGCTGGGGCGCGAAAAATGTTTAATGCCGCATTTTTCAGATGTTGTAATTTTGTTCGCTTTAATTTGTTTGAGTCAATCATGGCTCTCACACGCAAACTTCAAAGATCAATACCGACGAGCTAGATTTGCTCAGGTTGCGAATTTGTGCAAGGGAAAAAATTAAAAAAAGATGCGTTTTTATTGACGGTTTTCCATTTGGTTCCATTTGAGGGCATTTGAAGTCTCATGACCAAACCCGGCAGACTGCATTGCGCACTGGCTTGTTTCACATCACCCTGATCAAGCCAGCACTCCATTCCGTCAACCGGGTTTCGTCACTTCGCCGAATTGGTATGACTGGTCGTGTCAAATTTGCCACCAGCCCCGCGCCCATGTGACCCTTCGCGGAACTGGTTTCAAATCCGACACCACCAGGACACATCACGCGCGAACGGCTCGCACAGGCTGGCGTGAGATTTTGGCCGCGACTTGAATCATCACCGCTTGACGTTATTACATTTGTTGCTACATTGATTTCATGGTTCTGGAATTAAAACTGCGCAAGGTCGGCAATTCTGTCGGCATGGTTTTGCCCAAAGAGGCGCTCGCCCGCCTGAATGCGGACGATGGCGACGCCGTTTATCTCACCGACTCGACCGATGGCGGCTTTCGCATCACCGCCACCAATCCCGAATTTGCCCGCACGATGAAGGTGGCCGAGGGATTGAGCCGCCGCTACCGTCACGCCCTGAAAGAACTGGCAAAATGAAAAAGCCGGTCTGGTTGGATCGCGCTGTTTGTCTTGCGATCCATGAAATGGTTTTGTCACAGCACGGCGGTCTGGCCGGGGTGCGTGACGAGGGTTTGCTGGAATCGGCGCTGGAAAAGCCGCCCAACCTTTTGGCTTATGGTTCGCCCACGCTCGCAGAATTGGCGGCCAGCTACGCGGCGGGTATCATTCTTAATCACCCATTCATTGACGGCAACAAACGCACCGGTTTCATGCTGGCGGCGACATTTCTGGAATTGAACGGGCAGGAATTTACGGCGTCAGAAGAATCGGTGGTGGAAAACACGCTGGCACTGGCTGCCGGAAAAGTTAAGGAGGCCGATTATGCCGCGTGGCTGAAAACCAATTTACGGAAGATTTAAAAAGGCGATATATCCCTTCGGTTGAAGACTGGATTCCGGCCTCTTAAAACGGCTCGACAAAAATTCCTGAACGGGCTTAAGTTTAACGCATGAGCGGATGTCGTTCTAACCACTTTTGTGCACGTGGCTGAATAAGAGAAAAATCTATCCACTCGATTGAACCTTTAATGGCTTGGTCGATCGAATCACCAGACAATGAGCCAGCGACCATCCCGCATTAACCATGCGCCACTATGGCCCCGGCCCGTATTCAAATATCGGAGCGTTGTAACCGCCATGTAGACGCAGGAACCAAACCATGTCTTTATGCCCTGCCTCCATGGCTCTGTGCAATGGTGTTTCACCTCTACTGGCATAAGCCTTGGCATTGACCTTGGCATGATGAGCTAAAAGAATTCTCGCCATGTCTATATCGCCCTTAGGCGACATATAACTTACAAATCTCACTTTGACCTGCTCGAAATAAAAATCCGGTCACATCGGTTTTCGGGGATAAAGTATGGGTCGTAACTCGAACACTGCGAAGCCGCTGTCGTGCTGGCAATATCGGTGACATCGCCCTCGACTCGAATCCGTGCTTGTGGCGCTGACGGAACTGAGAGCCAACAAATCAAGCCGGTGACTAGCAAAAGAACCGGCCAAATAATTCTTGGTGTCTTCATAAAATCAAAACGCTCAATGTCGCCTAACGAAAAAAGCTGAGCCACGTGGGAACTGTGACGTGGCGAATCCAAACGCTCAAGCGCAAAATTGATGCGCCCAACCACGTTGGCTCCGGCGAATGGTTAGGCCACAACATCTGGTGTCTCCTCCCACTCTTTTGTCTTTTCAGAACCGTCAATCTTCCGTCGCCAGGACTTCCAACTATAATTGTAAGCGCACTGGATATATGGGCCACGTAAAATCCGAGTGCCGACGGCTTCGGCGTTACGTGATGAATCTACACCAATCTCATGAACAACATCTGCCAACGGAAAACGCTCGCCGCCATGATTGCTCGACGATGCGTTGCACCAGACTTCGTCCACGGCCGACTTAAAATCGGGGGCTGACACGAGGTAAATCGTATCCTCGTCGCCGTCCGACTTGCCATACGAACTGTGGAAGATGACCTCGTAAAGATTCATGGCGTGTCTTGTGGCCTAGACAGTATGGCTGGCGATGAAAGTGAAAAAGGTGTCTGCTCTCCGAGTTAAACATGGGTTGCACCGCGTGAACGGTGCCGAGCCACAAGTTGTGGGACTCACGCCTCAGCCACCGGCGACCTGAAACCGTCGCCCGCGACAGCGGAACTGCAAGCGACAACGCCGGTTGGCTGCAGCGACTTGTTAGGTGTCCGGGTATTGGCAACAGACACAGCCAAAAACCTAACTGGCTCTTGGTATGATGTGAAACCATATAAAAATCAATGACCAAAATTACTCATCCTCTGATCGAACCGCTCTTTTGCAACCTCCCACGGCAATCCATGCAGTGCTGCTGCATCTCTGACGGCGGCAACGGGAACATCCATATACTGTCCCATACCAGTAAAAAGCCCGTCAACTATTCTGTCCAACTCGCCGTCAAAAAGCTGCATCGCTCGGAATCGCTCATCAGCGGCAAAAACCGACCGCCAACCTGCCGTGTAACCGCGCTTGATGGCGACTCGCGCATCCGGCAAAAACAAAATCCGGCGGTCTGGCGGGTGTGGCCACGGTGTGATGTCTCTGCGTCTGCCTGTCGGCGTAATCCAAATGGCATGAGCTATCGTGTGAATCGAAATGTCAATAAGCTCATAAAATGCCCAACCAGTCTCAATGCGTCCGCCTGCAATCTTGACCTGCGCCTCAACATTTCTGAAACAGTTCGACATCTCACAATAAGGAAGCGGACTATACTCAACGCTCTTGGGTTCGGACAACCGATGCTCGCTCAAAAAATCAGCGAGCCGCTTGTCTCGCTTCTCCATCATTCGGGCGTGAACGACTGTGCCCTTAATCTCTTCAAAGTCGGCCAAATCCATAAAAGCACTAGGACACCTAACGTAGAGCTGAACCACGGCGAGGAAACAAAACTATGAGCGTAAAATTCACAACCGAAGACCTAGCCAACGCCGAGCGCAAAGAGCACTCGCCGTTGTGTTCCAGCGATTTGTTAGGAGTCGTCGTGGAACAAATAGCCCAACGCGGCCAAAAATTTAAAGATGACTACGGCTTCGACCCATACGATGTGTGTCTCGGCCCGAAGGAGTTTGACGTGATATACCACGAAGGGCGGACAGCAGATGAACGGCCACCTGACTGGCACTACAAGCTCGCGCCAATGTTCTACAAAGGTATGCGCGTGCGACTAATGAGCAGCCCCGGCGTGCTTGTCGGAATACTGAACCAAAAAGACCCGTCTCCGACATTCAAGGATGGGCCTTACGCCAAGACTCCTAACGAAAAAAGCTGAGCCACGTGGGAACTGTGACGTGGCGAATCCAAACGCTCAAGCGCAAAATTGATGCGCCCAACCACGTTGGCTCCGGCGAATGGTTAGGCCACAA
>Ga0302282_1001806_pt1 | contig 15006 bp, 12 predicted proteins | sample III_Fen_E1_3_FD_198763 | JGI IMG/M metagenome (GOLD analysis project Ga0302282, IMG submission 198763) | Peat permafrost microbial communities from Stordalen Mire near Abisko, Sweden - III_Fen_E1_3 | ecosystem: Environmental > Terrestrial > Soil > Wetlands > Permafrost | place: Sweden: Abisko... | reverse complement strand
ATGTTGGCTTATTCCGATCACCCCATCGACGTTCTTACTCGCCTCCAATCGAACCCAGGATGCAACCTTGCAAGATCCACACGGCTTCTGACACGTTTTCCCCTTTTTGAATCGCGTCGAGCTTAGACACATCAAGTAATAATCTCGGATTGTGTGAACAATCGGGATTTTTCGAGACTTCGCCGCAGCCCAAATGGAAGTTGATAGACCCGCGAGATTGTGGGTATGAATCAGATCCGGTCGTATTTGATCAACAACCGCTAGGAATCTTTGGCTCCCGATCGGGTTGTGAAGGTCCAATAGATGCCAAGCCGGTTTTAGCCACCTCGGGTGTTCCTTGAAGTACCAATAGACATTTGGCTGCCGGATCCGATGGATATGAATCCCGTCTTTGATTTCTGTTTCGTCCCGGTCAAATAGAGTCAGGACATGAACTTCTTTCCCAAGGTCACGCAGTCCTTGGGCTAGGTAACCCACCGACTTTTCTGCACCCCCGAGAACATATGGCTCGTAAAGGTTCGAAACCAGTAGAATCCGATGGACGGAATCAGACGCCAACATGTGGTCTTCTTCCACGCATCATCGCAGTGGTGGGGAAGGATTGCCTCCAACCTGTGGGGAGGAATGGCTTTCCGACGGATGGAATCCGTGACCTACGGTGGAACCGCCCAGGACCGAGGCGTTCTTGGTTGTCCATCGTCTTGTTTCGCGCCATTCCCGTGCTTTCGACCATTTCCTGAATCCTCTTCAAAGGCTTCGAGCCCTCTCTTTTCGCTCGGTGACTGTACCACCGTCCATCCAGTGGTGCAAGCACACGTATGGCGACGGCCTTAGCTTTCCCTTGCATCCGGATGGAAGGACGCGCTGGGCCGTTCAGGATTCCCCACCCGGTTACACCGCGCCGCACGAGGCCTCGGAGGCTTCGAGCGCGACGCCGCTGATGTCAGGCTCCCGCCGGACCTACTTCCGCAGGCGCCCCTGGTTCCCGAGGAACCACGCGTAGGTGCTCTCCACGCCGGCCTTCAACTCGATCCGGTGCTTCCAGCCCAGGCCGTGCAGCTTGCCCACGTCCAGGAGCTTTCGGGGGGTGCCGTCCGGCTTGGTGAGATCCTGCACGATCTCTCCGGTGAAACCGACGACATCCTTGACAAGATCCGCCAGTTCGCGGATCGTCACGTCCTCGCCGGTTCCCACGTTGACGATTTCCGGTTCGTTGTAGGTCTGCATCAGGTGCACGCTGGCGGAGGCCAGGTCGTCCACGTGCAGGAATTCGCGCTTGGGGGTGCCGGTCCCCCACATCACCACTTCCTTGGCCTTCGAAACCTTGGCCTCGTGGAACTTGCGGATCAGGGCAGGCATCACGTGGGAGGAATTCAGGTCGAAGTTGTCGCCGGGGCCGTAGAGGTTGGTGGGCATCAGGGAGATGGCGTTGAACCCGTGCTGGCGACGGTAGGCCTGGCACATCTTGATGCCGGCGATCTTGGCGATGGCGTAGAATTCGTTGGTGGGTTCCAAGGCGCCGGTGAGGAGGTATTCCTCCTTGATGGGCTGGGGGCAGAGCTTGGGGTAGATGCAGGAGCTTCCCAGGAACAGCAGCTTCTTCACGCCCCCGTAGAAGGAGGCGTCGATGATGTTGTTCTGCACCATCAGGTTGGACCGGATGAAGTCCACGGGGTAGGTGCTGTTGGCCAGGATGCCGCCCACCTTGGCGGCGGCCATGAACACGTATTCTGGCTTCTCCTCCAGGAAGAGCTTCAACACCGCGCTCTGGTTTTCCAGGTCCGTCTCCTGGCGCGACCGCACGAGGACGTTGGTGAACCCCTCCGCCTGGAGGTGGCGCACGATGGCACCGCCCACGAGCCCGTTGTGACCCGCGACAAAGATGCGGCTGTGCTTGTCCATCGGCAGGAATCCTCTTTGGTGGACCCGGGAAAATAGCCTCCCGAACCGGGATGTGTCAGGGATTTCGGCTCCAGCTCTGGCCTGAGTCGGCTCACAACTCCGACGCGATACGGCCCAATGCGGCCTGGAGTCGCACCGCCAGTCCCACGAGTTCCGATTCCGGGAGAAGGGCACGGAGCTCGTCCATGCGGCGGTCGTCCAATTCTTTGGCGCAGCCGAGCAAAGCCTCCGCCAACTCCCCGCGACTCCGAGCCGGATGTTTGCCGCGATTCGGCTTCGCCTGTTCCAGTCGTTCATCCAAGGTCTCGAGATCCATCGACACCTGGAGAACCGATTTGAACAAGTACAGGTCGTACACGTCGCGCAGCAGCCTTCTCTCGTTCCAAGCCGCCATTTTGTGCGCGAACGCTTCGGGCAGTGCCATGATGCGGATGGCTCGCGGCGGCAGACCATAGGCTGACGACAACAATCCCGTGGACGCGATTTCGGAGGGACAACTCTCCTTCGCGCTGACCTCGAGTTGCCCGCTCCATCCTCCGTACCGCACCAGAAGCCGCAGCGCCTTGGAGTTCATGGAACCTTCCACCTCCAAGCCCTCCACCTTCCGAAGCTCCCCCACGATCAGCGACTCGGCATCGCGCTTGGAACGGAAAGGGACCATCACCAGATCCACGTCGTTGGTGAACCTCTGGCTCTGGAGGAGGCGCAGCGCCATCCCCCCTTTCAGGATGGCCTGGGATCCAAATCGGACCGCGATGAAATCCACAAGCCAGGCCAGGAGCTCTTCAGTCGAACGAAAATCCGCCATCGGCATACCTCCTCGCGAAACTCCTGAACTTGGGATTCCGGTAGCGCACCAGATAGGTCTCGTACTTGGGTCGGTCCAAGCCGTCGCGGTGGATGTCCTGGAAGATGTCGAAATGGAAGCGCTTCCCCTTGATGTGGAAATAGAGCGTGTCCAGCAACGACTTCTCCCGGTCGGCCATGCGGACCCCGTTGGCGACGATGTCGTACCCGAACAGAAGATCCTCCGAGACGGTCCAGTACCCGATCCTCGGCGAGCCTGGAAATTCCTTCCCGACTTCCGCGGACACGCAGGAGATCAGGAATGGGGATTCCGTTCCGATCATCCGGTGCGCGGCCAGGGCGGAACCCAACGAGACGATGGATCCGGGACGCACCTTCTGCGCCAGCACCAGCGGATCGAATTCCTGGGCGACGTAGATGCCCCTGCAATAGCGCCTCAGGAGTCCCGCCTGGATGAACGCGGTCACCCTGCGGTGGAGCGCAACCGACGATGTGGTTTCGAACAGGGAAGAAAGCTCCTGGACCGCGAAAACCCCGCCAACCCGTGCCGAGAATCCAGCCAAATCCTTCGCATCAGCCAGAGTATTTTTCATAATCGATATTATTATACAAAATACGATAGTAAAGATGATTATGAAATTCGTTTTCACTCCCCCAGCAGGAATTCCTCGAAGCGGATCGCGCGCACCTGGTCCGTTTCCCAGTGCGCATCGCAGACCACGGTGAGCCTTCCTTTGGGAAAGACCCGGGGGAACCACGCGAAGTCCATGGGCGAGGTCTTGCCTCGCTTCACCTCGTACCACTCGCCTTTGCCCGCGAAGTCGACTTCGTGGTCTCCTCCCTGCCAATACGGAAGCCGCTCCGGCTCTGCCCGCCCCGCCACGGCCGCTCTTCGGAAAAGCTCCTGGGCCACCAGCCATTCCAACCACACTCCTTGGCGGGGCTCCGGGAGGGCGAGGAACTCCGACACCGAGCTGGGTGCGTCGGGGGCCCAGGCCACTGCGGCCAGGAGGTTCACGAAGGGGAATTTCGCGGGCTTGCGGGGAATCTCGTGCTTTCGCTCGGCGTCCCAGGCATCCGAAATTCCCACCACCATGAGATCGGCCAGAAGCTCCACGTAGCCCGCTGCCACGGTGTTGTTGGCCAAACCGGCCTCCTTCGCCAGTTTCGTCTGTCCCACGGAGGATGCCCCGAACCGGTGCAATTGCTCCATGACGGCCACCAAGGATCGTCGGGGACGATCCGCCCGGGCGCACTCCCCCAGGATCCAATCGCGCACCGTGTCCAATGTCCAGCGCGGAAGCCGTCCCCCGTGCAGCATCTCGGCACAAGCCACCGGCGAACCGCCGGTGAGCAGGTAGGAGATCACCGGGGCCTTGCCCAAATACTTCCCCCCCACGCGTACGAATTCGCGAAAGGGGAGCGGGGTGAACAACCAGTTGGTCCGATCCAACCTCCCTTTGCGGCCTGGCAGCCGTTCGGACCCCCTTCGCAGGTCCGTGGCCCGCGATCCCGTCGTCACCACCAGCACTTTCGCCAATTCCCCGCGATCGAGAGGACGTTTCAGCGCCTTTTCCCAATCCTCCACCGCGGTGATCTCGTCGATGAACAGGCGTCGGACGGGTGCATCCTGCCGGAAGAGTCGGGCCGTGTCCGAAATCTGTTGCGACAGATCGTCGGCGTCCCGGCAATGGTCGCCGTCCAGGAAGAGAGCGGTGCCCGGACCATGCCGCTCCACAGTGCCTCGCACCTGCCCTTCCATCCAAGTGGACTTGCCGTATTGCCGGGCACCCCGCACCAGAATCACCCCGGGCTCCTCGGGAAGCCGTTCCAAACCGAAGTCCGCGCGAAAGACGAACGGTTGTTCCTTCAACGCATCCAAACGAGGGAAGATGCCGGGAGCATCGATCCTGCCGTCCAAAAGCGTCCGGTTCAGTTCCTCAACGTTCATGACGTTTAATATACCAACGTCCTGAACGTTGATGCTGCCAAGTGCTCCGGGGATCGTTCGCGGTCCCAGGAAGCGACCTTCGCCGACCCTACCCCGCCGGCTTCTTCCGCAGCGACCGCGAAAGCACGAACAGGACGGCGAAGGTGATGTACATGTCGGCCACGTTGAAGATGCCGGTGCGCAGGCTCCCGATGCCCACGTTCAGGAAGTCCACGACCCCTCCGTGGAACCAGACCCGGTCCACCAGGTTTCCCAGGCCCCCCGCAACCACCGCCGCCATGGTCCAGCGCCCCTCGGCGGTCGAGTTCGTGGAGAACAGGAGCCACCACAGGGCACCCACCAGGAAGATGCCCACCCCGACCACCAGCAAGGCCTCCCGCATGGTCCCGGACAGTGCGGCTCCCAGGCTGAGGAAGGCCCCGTGGTTTCGGACCAGTTCGACCCAGAGGCAACCACCCAAGTAGGCGTGGAGCTCGCCGGGAACCAGGATTTCCCTGGCCTGCAGCTTGGTGATCTGGTCCAGGACAACCCCGGCGGCGATGGCCAGCACTGGCCAGATGCGATCTCTTTGCATGGAGCGGGAAATCTAGTGCAGTGTCCTGCAAGTTCAGATACCGCTTCCGCCCTTCGAGACGCCCATTCCATGGGCTCCTCAGGACGAACGGTTGGTGGTCACTCTTGCAGGACGGTACACTAGGAGCTCGTCTGGTCAGCCCTGGCTCAGGCGCAGGGCGATGTAATCGACCGCCGATGCCAGTTTCGCGTAGGGCATGCGCGTGGGGCCCAGCACTCCCACCGCTCCCCGGGCGTCGCCGATGCGGTAGTTGCGCGTGACCAGGGACAGCGGCCGCAGATGCTCCACCCGGTTTTCCGAACCGATGGTGATGTACACCCCGTCGTGCCCGATCCTGTCCTGGAGAAGCTGGACCAGTTGGCGGCGGTCTTCCAAGAGCTGCATCAGATTGGTCATGGACCGCCGCTCGCCCATTTCTGGTTGGGCCAGGACATGGCTGGTGCCTTGCAGGAACGCATCGGAAGATCGAACGGGGTGGGAGACGTCCAACAGCGCGCGCAAGACCAACCGGAACACCTCGTCCTGCGGATCCTCCGGACGGACTTCGGCGGATTCCATGTCCCGGAGATTTCTCTGGAGTTCGATGGGGGTGCGCCCCAGGGCGGTGAGGTGGAGTCGTCGGACCAGGTCCGAGAGGGTTTCCGACGGAACGGGTCGACCGGTATCCACGGCGATGGAACGGATGAGACCGGACCCGAAGGCAGCCACCACGAGAAGCGTGGTATCCCCCACGCAGACAAGTTCCAGCCGTTCCAATCGCGCTCCCTGCAGAACTGGGGCGATGGCCAATCCCAGAAGCCTCGTGACCTCCGCCAGGGCCAATGCCGCGGAGGCCAGAAGCTGCTCCTCGGTCCGGGCCTGCCCCAGCGTGGTATCCACCACCTGCCTCTCCTGCTCGGAGAGCGGGCTGGCGGGCATGATCTGGTCCACCCAGACGCGGAACCCCCGCTCGGTGGGCTGACGGCCGGCGGAGGTGTGGGGCTGGTCGATCAGGCCCATCTCCTCCATGTCCGACATCACGTTGCGGATGGTGGCGGGGGAGAGGCTGTCGACGATGTCCTTGCTGACCTGACGGGACCCCACCGGCTCGGCGTTCCCCACGTACCGCAGCACGATGGAGGAAAGCACGGCCTTCTGGCGTTCCGTGAGGTGGAGGGCTGCTTCACCCGATCCCTGGGAGTTCGGCTCGGACATGGACTACAATGTACTGCCCGCGCGAGGCGCCCCTGCACGCTTCGTCGGAAAGGGAAACGACCTCTCCATGGGTCCTCCGGAACGGGGATTTTTCGGCCAAACCTGTCAATATTTGTAGACGGGGTGGCCAAAATGGGTGAAAATCGACAGTATGTTTCAGAGCCAACACGCCCACTTTCCGGAGGTCGCCATGAGAAAAACCGCACTGATCCTTGCCGCGAGCGCAGGATTGCTCTGCGCTCAGGATGTCGTCTACCCCACGATGATCCAATGGAACGGGACGCGCGGGCTGACACAGACCCGGTCCGCGGAGCCCTTGGGAGAGGGCTTCCTGTCCATTTCCGCCACGGGTACCGGGTACCAGGTGGACCAGGGCGTGGCAGGGCGCACCGCGCAGACGGGCACCGACGTCGGTGTGGGCATCTATTCGCTTGGATTGGGTCTGTCGGATTGGGCGGACCTTTCCGGGTGGTTCTCCAACTATGCCACCGCCAACGGCGACGGCATGTACCCCTCTCCCACCAATGGACTGGGATCCAGCGGACTCCAGATCCAACTCTCCGCGCCCTATGACAGCACCTTTCCGGTCCGGCTGGCGGCGGAAATGGGGCTGATCGCGGGAACCTCCCAGAATCAGATCCAACTGGGCTGGACTCCATCCGGCACTCCCCGCGCCGACGGCTGGGACTACTTCGAGAGCCGCACGGGCTACGACCTCCAGGCGCGACTGCTGCAAACCCTGCGCACGGGATCGGTCGCCTTCCCCATCCGGATGCACTTGAACGAAGGCCTCGATCAGGCCTTCGTCAGTGGCCAACCCCTCCTGGTCCTCCTGGACGGGGGCGTGGAACTGGACCCGATCCCCGCCCTGACCATCGGATTGGAAGGACATACCCGCACGCTGTGGTCGAACTACGACCCCCAGACCGATCCCACTTGGGCGACCGGATCCTTCACCTTCCACCTTCCCGCGAACGTCCAATTCCAGGTGGGTGGCGACTTCGCGCTCAGCCAGACCCGTTCCGGGACGACGGATGTCCATGCCTTGGATCCATGGCGCGCCTTCGTGGGCTTGTCCATCGGAATCGATCTTGCCGCCGGCGCCCGCGAGGCCCGTGCCCAAGCCCGCCGCAACGACTCCCTGGAGCGCGTGGCCCTGAAGGCGAAGATCGCCGAAGGCGAGGCAGCCGCCCAGAAGTTGAACTCCCGCATCGACAGCTTGCACAACGTGGTGCAGGAGAGGAACGTGCTGGTGGACACCTTGACCCGTGATTCCGTCCGACAGGCCTTGGCCCTGGAAGCCTGCCGCAGACTGGGCAGTTCGACCCAGGCACAGGATTCGGCCGCCCTGGCCGAAGCCCGCGCGCAGATCGAAGCGGAGAGGAACAAGCGAAGCGACCTGGAAGCGAGCTTCCTGCGCACCGGCATGCTCAATCTGGACGCGGTCTACTTCGACTTGGGCAACGCCCGGATCAAGCCCAACTCCCAGCCGTACCTCAACCTGATCGGAGCCATCCTCGTGAAGTACCCGAAGCTGCGCTTCGAGGTGGGTGGCCATACGGACAACAAGGGACGGCCCAAGACCAATCTGAGCCTTTCCAAGGATCGCGCCGAGGCGGTCGAGGGCTTCCTGGTCCAGGGGCATCCCGAGCTGACCGGAAAGATCGAGGCCAGGGGCTACGGTGACACCAAGCCCAAGGCGAGCAACAAGACCGCCGAGGGTCGGGAGCTGAACCGCCGCGTGGAAATCAAGGTGACCAATCTGGACGCCTTGAAGGAATACACCACGGACAAACCCTGAGGTGGATCCCCGGCAGGGATCGGGCGTGCCCGATCCCTGCCGGGTTCGATTCGCGTCGGTTCGTTCCATGCGGGGCGATTCCCGCAAGGATCTAGCCTTCGCCCAGATCCTTGCGGAGGGAGTCCAAGGTCTTCCAGTCTTCCCGCTGGAGGGCCACCGCTTTGCGGACCAGCAATTCCAACTGGCGCACAGCCACGCTCTCTCCGTGGCGGATGCTCGGCACCAGGCCCACCATCCGTTCGACATCGGCGGGATACAGATGGGGGGCCATGAAGGTCCGGAAACGGAGCTCCGCATCCATCGCTTCGGGGCTGGCTTCCGGAGCGTAGAACATGCCGGGCAGGATCTCGCGGAGCAGATGGTTTTCGAGGTCGCCCTGGAACGTTTCCAGGGTGGGCTCCGTCGAAGCGGGGGGGTCTCCAGCCGGCGAGGTCAGCTTCTCCAGCATTCCTTCGATCTGCTCGCGCATCTGCTGCCGTTCCTGTTCGCGGTAACGTGCCTGGTACAGGATGGGGAACGAATTCACCGCCATGTGGGCGAATTGGAATTCCGCGAAGTCTCCCAACAGAACGACGTCGCCCTCGAGGCTGGCCGCCGCGTCGAGCCCGGAGAGATGCACGACCTTCGCGGGGATGGGCAGAAACTCCGAATCCCCCATGCTGCGCAACCGCTCGCGGACCTGGTCCGGGTCCAAGGCTCCCTCCAGACCGCCGTTCTGACGCGCCTGTTCGATGATTTCCTCGATCCCCTTCTCCACGGAAAGTCCGAATTCGGAGCGGAAGAAGTCGGCCATGGTCCGTTGGTCGCGGTAGTTCCCTTGCACGGAAAGCAGGGATCCGAGGACCATCACCGCACCGGGATGGCCTTCCGGCAAGGGTGCGACCAAGTGGGCGATCGCGGTGAGTCGGCCGTCCAGGTGCGCTGGATCGCCGTGCAGAAACCGGAAAAGTCCCATGTCCATGGGAATCAACCTACCTAATCGTCCCCGTGCGGGAATCCCGGAGGGATGCCGAGTCGGGGTGGAGGTTTGTATTCTCCTGTGCTTAGGGGTACCCGCGATTCTGCTCGTTTCGCCGTTCCCCGCCCGGGGGGGCGATCCGAGATCGCATGGGAGAAAAAACATGCAATCTGCCGGTCGCCGTTTCCGTCCTCCGTTGCTGAGACGCTCCCACAGTTCGTTCCCGGAGATCCCGATGAAGACGCCTGTTCGCCTCCTGCCGATCTTGCTGGCCCTCGCAGCCAGCCGATCTCAGGAACCGACCGCGGTTCCCGCCGCAGTGCCGGTGGGGATCGACTCCGCTCGGGGCCTTGCGGACACGTCCGTTCCAAATCCTCGCGATTCCTCCCGCGCCTCCGGGGACAGCCTCCGTCCCGATTCCGGTGCCAGATCCTCCCGTGTCGAATCCGTCCAGGTCTCCGCGGACACGGCCAAGTTCGCCCGCGATTCGGCGAAACCTTCCGTCGATACCGTGCACCGCGGTCCCCGGGTGCCCCTGGTGGTCCGCTCCAGCGCGCCCGTCGGCTCGCGCGTCACCTTGGAGGGCGTGGACGCCGCAATGGATTCTTCCGGACATTTTCTGGTGAGCATCCAGACCGACAGCCTGCGCCTGTCCACGGGAAGTTTCGACCTCTGCCTCGTGGCGGGAGGCCCGTCGCTGTGCACGCCGTTGCATCCCCAGGGCTTCGACACCCTGGACATCGCGCCGCTCAGGATCAAGATCGACTCCGTGGTGGAGACCCACGACACGATCCGGCAGATCGTGGACACCAGCCGCTACGACAGCGCCGCGCTGAAGTCCGGCGGGGGACCCAAGCTGATCCAGAGCGCCGCGGGAAAGACCGTGGTGATCCGAGGCAAAAGGCGTCCACCTCGGGTGCTGGGCGAGGAACGGGTCAGCGTGCAGACCATCAAGAGGCTTCCGGGCCTGGCCGAGCCCGACGTGATGCGTGCGGTGCAGGCCCTTCCCGGCGTGGTGGCGAGCTCGGACTTTTCCACCAAGATCTACGTGCGTGGGAGCGCCTCCGACGAGAACCTGATCCTGTTCGACAACGCCGTCGTGTACAACCCGGCCCACTTCGGGGGACTGTTCAGCACGTTCCTCACCGATGCCGTGGGCGGCTTGGACTTCTACAAAGGGGGGTTCGATCCCCGATACGGGAACAGGGTTTCCTCCGTCCTATTGGTCTCCTCCAAGGTGGGAGGATCCGACCGCGACAGCGCCCGCGATTCCACCTCCTGGACGCGCAAGGAATTCGACAAGGGTCTGCGGGGCGCGGAATCCCTCGCGACGGGGACTCCCGCGGACAGCGAGCCCAAGGCGAGCACGCAGAATTCGTTCCGGATCACCACCTTCGGAGGGACTCTGGCCACCGATGGACGCCAGGGCGATTGGTCCTGGGCCCTGGCCGGACGCCGCACCTGGATCGGATCCGCCCTCACGGCCGCGCGCGATCTGAATCTCACCAGCATCCAGTTGGGTTACGACTTCTACGATTGGCAGGGAAGCACCGCCTGGGGCAAGAACGGGGACACGGTGCGCGCCTCCATCTACCAGGGCCGCGACGAACTGTCGTTCAGCCCCTTCACGGCCGATTGGGGCAACCTCGTGGTTCCCGTGAATGTCCGGTGGAAGCTGGGCGACCGCCTGACCTTCTACGGCACCGGGTCGTATTCCGGGTTCGACCAGACCTTCGATTTCGACCCCATCATCAACCTCTACAACGCCGTGAACACCTGGGCGGGGAAGGGCGAACTGCGGTACGACGCCGGTGCCGGCAACCTGGTGTCTCTGGGAACCGAGTACAACACCTTCCACGTCAACTTCACCGACGCCGTCCTGGTGGAAAGCAGCACCAACACCAGCATCACCAACGCCGAACTCTGGGCGGGCTGGCTCCAGGACAGATGGGTGATCGATCGCCACAACACCGTGGTGGTCGGAGCTCGCGGCTACACCTACGATCCCACCGGGAAGGTGTCGTTGGACCCGCGTCTTTCCTACACCTGGCACCCCGGCGAGGATTGGAAGGTCGATGCCGGGTGGGGCCATTACACCCAGTACCTGACCAGCATCAGCTTCAACAATCTGGACGTCCTGAACGAATTCTGGTACGCCGACCAGAAGCCCATGGTCCCCACCACGCAGAACATGGCGAGCCTGGGGGTGGAGCGGGACAACCTTTCGCCCCTGAACCTCCACGCGAGCGTCGAGGGCTACTACAAGGACCTCCACGACATGCCGTTGTTCGATCCGATCAACACCTCGAAACCGCCGGCCGGACAGGACTTCTTCGCCAGCAACTTCGCCCTGGTGAAGGGTTACGCCGCCGGCGCGGAACTTTCCGTGGGGAAGGACGACGGCTGGTGGACGGGAAATGTCAGCTACTCCTATTCCCAAGCCGTTCTGCAGCAGGATCCCTACACCGATGCGCAAGGGACCTACGTCCCGGGCGCCTACTGGGCCCCCTGGGACCAGCGCCACACGATCAAGGTGACCGGCGCGTTGAATTGGATCGGACGCAATTCCGAAGAAGCCTTGTCGGTACGGCACCTGAACGTGGGCGACTACTACCGGTCCAGCTTCCAGCTCACCGCGAACAGCGGGCAGCCCTACACCCAGTACCTGGGCTACGAACCGAACAACAATCCCGAACAGGACGCGACGCAGGGAAACACGGCCGAGGGTGGGGGCGGAAGAGGAGGCGGGGCGAGTCTCGTCTCCGGCCCCTTGGACGGAGCGCGGAAACCGGGATACTTCCGGCTGGACGTCACCCCCATCGACTGGGGGCGAACCGGCCGCTGGCGGTTCTACTTCACCATCATCAACCTGACCAACCACGACAACCTCTGGTTGCTGAACTACAACACGGACAAGAATCCCCCGACGGAGCTCAGGATCTACCAGTTCCCGCGCCTGCCGATCTTCCTGGGCTACGAGTACCAGTTCTGAAAAGGCCGAACCAACATGCGACATAAATTGTCCATTCCGATCCTGCTCCTGGCCTGGTCCTGCTCCACCGGCCCGTGGAACACCCAGCCCGGCGGAAACGCCATCGCGCTGCCCCGGCTCATCGCCTCGAATCTGGTGGTGGCCGGGCGCCCTTTCGACACCCTGTGGCTGCAGCGTTCCCTGCTCCTGAACGGTGCGACCTACGACTCCACGCGGAGCTTCGTGGACACGGTCCACTCCTGGGTGCGCATCATCCGCACCGGACCGGGGGCACCGGACACGGTTCCCTACCACCTGGCCCCGCCACTCGCCGTGGTCTGGCTGCCCTCCAAGCCTTTGGACACCGCCATCCACGGGGCCACCTACCGCTTGGAGGCGCAGATTACTTGGGATTCCACCCCGAATTGGGGTGCCGGTCCCACGACTCCAGCCTGGAAGGTCACCCAGCTCGTGGCCACCACCTACACGCCGCGTGTATTTGCCCAGGGTCCACTGCTCCAAGCGCCCCTGGAGGCCCTTTTCCCGACCTTGGCGGCGAGCGGGAACGCGGCCTTCCAGTCCTGGGCGGCGGGAACATCGACTTCGACCCTGGATTCCCTGGCGAAATGGAACGTGACCGCGTCCACCCTGGACAGCGTGGGGAAGGGTCTCGCGGTCTACCGACCCATCCACAGCGGAGACACGGTCTGGTACATCCGCTCTCCGGATCCGGTGGTCCAGAACGGAACTTCCATCCAGCGCAGCGACCGCGCCTACCTTGCACCCCAGACATTGGATCTTCCCGTGTTCGGCGGGGAACTCGCCATCCAGAGGTTCGATTCCACCAGGGCACGGATCCTGGATCCAATCACGAAAACCCTGGACGCCACACTGGGCCAAACCTCGTTCTCGAGCAAGGACAGCGCGGGATACTACCAGCCCGGACAGTGGCGGATGATCGGGTTCACCGACGCCTATCCCGGTGGAACCTTGGCCTATTGGCCGGATACCGCCCAGATCAAGAACCTGGACATCGGGTACACCGGCCTGAACGTCTTCTACGCCTTCGCCATGGACACCATGTACGCGGCCTTCGCGCGCGGCCAGTCCAGCACCACCAACGTCCCGGCCTACTCCAACATCCAAGGCGGCTACGGCTACTTCAGCGGCGCCGCCGTGGACAGCGTCAGCGTTTTCGTGCAGAGTCCGACCGCCGACACCTTCTCGGTCGCGGCGCTCCAATACACGTACTGCCTCCGGAAGTTCAACAATGTCGTCGACAGCCTGAAGAAGGTGCAGATCACCAACACAAACACCATCGGGGCCGATTGGATCGCCAGTCGGCCGCGCCAATGCGCGGATTTCGTACCTCCCCCGTGAGCCCCGTGGCGATGCGTTGCAAACGCGATGCAATGGCGACCGGAATGCGCAGAATACCTCATATCTCGATATCTTTTTCCTCCTTCACCAACCGGAGTCCGCTGAAATGAACCTTGGAAACATGATCCAAACCCTCGCGCCGGTGCTCTTCACCATCGAAATGATCATCTACGTCCTGCTGGGTGGACTGGGGATCACCGGGTTGGTGCTGTTCGTCTGGCGCTGGAACGTGCTCAGCAAGGCCCAAGGCGATCCCTCCAAGTGGCGCACGCTTCTTTCCAAGGACCTCGCCAGCGGGTCCAACCTGGACCGGATCCCGGTGACAGTGGAGGACGAGCGCACGCTTCCCGGCCGCGTCGTGAAGCTGGGCAAGGACAACGCGGGTCTTTCGCCCGAGGCCCTGGACAAGGTCTTCGACGTCCAGGAGTCCACCGAACGCCGGCATCTGGAGGGCGGCGTCTCCTTCCTGGGCACCGTGGGAGCGAACGCCCCCTTCCTGGGTCTGACGGGAACCGTCTTGGGGATCCTGATCGCCTTCGACAAGTTCGCGCAATCCGGCGGCAAGGGCGGAACGGACGTCATGGTCGCCATCGCACGCGCCCTGGTGGCCACGGCATTGGGACTGATCGTGGCCATTCCCGCCGTGGTCGCCTACAACATGCTGCGCAGCCGGGTGCGCTCCATCCAGGACCGTTCCCGCGAGGTGCGCGGCCTGATCGTGGCCAGGAGCCTCCACGCCGCCTCCAAGGACAGCTGAGATGGCCGCCGCCGCAGGGAACGACGAGGACATCATTTCCTCGATCAACATCACGCCGCTCGTGGACATCTTCCTCGTGCTGCTCATCATCTTCATGATCACCAGTTCGGTCATCGACCAGCGCGAGATCGCCCTCCAGGTCCCCAGGGCCGCCAACGCCGGTTCCCAGGCTCCCAAGGCGTCCGGACTCATGGTGGACAGGAACGGCGAAACCTACCTGGACGGACAGAAACTGGACACCGCGTCCATCGCGGCCGTCCTTCGGGGGGCCGTGGCCCGGGACCCCGACCACCAGGTCCTGATCGAAGCCGACCGCGACCTCAAGTACCAGGCGGTGGTGGACGTGATCGACCTCGTGCGCGGGGCGGGAATCACCAAGTACGCGTTGCAGGTGGTCCGACCGTGAGCAGTGCGGGAGCTCTACGCCGGATGCGGCGGCGCGGCGCGATCGGTCCGGCACCGGTCGAGTTTCGTCTGCCGGACCCTCCGGCGGATCGGATCGGGCGACGCGAAATCATCGTCGTGGTCGCCCTCGTCCTCGCCTGGGGAGGTCTGTTTTCCCTCTCCTTGATCTTCCGGGACGCGATTCCCCTGGAAGACATGGTGACCATCGTGGATGTTCGTCCGCCGGCGGGGGGCGCCCCCCCCCCCCCCCCCCCCCGGGCCCGCGCCCCCCCCCCCCCCAGACCCCCCCCCCCCGCCCCCCCCCCC
>Ga0302282_1001783_pt1 | contig 15117 bp, 10 predicted proteins | sample III_Fen_E1_3_FD_198763 | JGI IMG/M metagenome (GOLD analysis project Ga0302282, IMG submission 198763) | Peat permafrost microbial communities from Stordalen Mire near Abisko, Sweden - III_Fen_E1_3 | ecosystem: Environmental > Terrestrial > Soil > Wetlands > Permafrost | place: Sweden: Abisko... | reverse complement strand
GTCCGCCGACTGAATGGTGGTGGTGCCCGTCAGCGTGATGGGCGCCGGGGAGGTCCAGTTGGTCAGGGTGCCCAGCGTAGCGGTCCCGGCGGTGGCGACGACATTGGCGCCAGGTTGATTGAGGATCAGTCCGCCGCCGCCCAGATAAAGCGTTGCGCCGCCACCCAAGATAAGTTTGCTTGTGATGGTGGCGGAGTTGATGGCATTCAAGGTGACGCCCGTCAGCATGGCCACCGAACCGGCTCCGGTGATCGAAGCGATGCTGGTCGCACCTGCAGTGGCCGAATTATTTCCCAGCAACAGTCCGTCCGTCCCCAAATACGTCAGTGTGCCGCCGGTCATGGTCAGGGCGCCATTGCCCACGCCCGCAGCGATTTTAAACGCGCCGTTCGAGGAGGCGGTGCCCACCGTCAGCGAACCGCCGTTCAGATTGATGTCCGAAGATCTTGTACCCACGCTGGAATCGGCCAGCAGACTGGTGGCCGTGACGGTGCCGCCATTGATGATCAATCCGGCGGCCGTGTTCTGGGTGGTGTTGGCCCCGGCATCGCGGTCCAGGGTGACCGCCCCCAAGGCCACCGTCCCTGTGGTGTTGATGGTAAGACTGCCACCTGTGTTCGAAGAAGAACCATTTTTGACAGTGGCAAAAACGGCCGAGCCGGAACCGGTGATGTTGGCACCTGCCCCGGTTTCGTTCCCTTGCACCCCCAGATTCACCGTCCCGGCAGTGGCCGTGCCGCCCGAGAGATTCAGCGTCGCCACGGAATTCACCCCGGACACATCACTGCCAACGGTGATCGTGACACCGGAATTTCCAAAGCTGCCACCCGCCACGGTCAGAGTGCCTCCATCGTTCACGGAGGTGCTGCCGCTGTAATTGGCATTGGCCAGCGTCAAAGTACCCGTGCCCGCTTTGATCAGCGAGCCGCTCCCGTTCAGGCTGCCCGAAAAAGTCGTGGTCGCATTGTCGCCGCCCACGGTCAGGGTCAGCGCAGCGGCGGCAGAATTTATCAGGCTCAAGCCTTGTGAACCGCTCAGGCCGCCCAGCGTAGCGGCGGTGATGCCGGGGAAGGTGACCCCGCCGCCGCCGACATTGAGGGTGCTGCTTTGCAGGGCCAGGGCGTTGGCCAGTTGCAGCGTACCATTGGTGATATACGTCGTTCCGGTGAGGGTGTTGGCACCGCTCAAGATCACATTACCATCCACGGTCAGGTTACCCCCGCCATTGATGCTGCCGGACAACGTCAGCGGATTGCCCGCGTCATTTTCAACCGTCAGACCCACATTGTTGGTGAGCGCCGTGGAAATGGTGTCGCCCGAACTGGTCACCACCTGTTGCAGCAACGCCCCGGCGATGGAGTTGGTGAACGTCAACGCCCCGCCGTTGCCGCTGAGATTGAAGGCGCCGCCGGCGGACCCGATGCTAAGCGCGCCGATGGTGATCGACTGGTTCAAATCAATCGTCTGGTTCGCGGTGATGCCGGCGGTGACACTGGCCGCCACCGCCAGGCTGTTGGGAAAGCCCGTTCCGTTGCTCCAATTGGAATTCACGTTCCAGCTTTGCGCCGCGGCCGTGAGCGTATTGGTCCAGTAATATGTCGAGGTGGTCACCAGCCCGGGCGCGGCGGCGGCCTCGGTCGAGTTGGTCAGCGCACCGTTTGGGCCCACCGCCGTCACCATATAATAATACGTGGCGCCGTCGGCCACCCCCGTGTCGGTATAATTGGTGACGGTGAGGCCGGTGGCAGGGGTGGTATTTTCTGCGCCGCTGCTGGTGCCGCGTAGCACCGTATAGCTGATTGCCCCGGGATACGCGTTCCAATTGAGGGCCACCTGGCCGTCTGTGGCCGTCGCGGACAGATTAAAAACCGGTGTCGGGGCAGTCCACACCAGAGAATCCGTCACCTGAATGCCGCCCTGAGTACCAACGGCCTGGACATAATTGCTGCCGGGGGCCAGCGCGGCCGGCCATTGGTAAATCACATTGGTGCTCGTGAGCGTGCCCAGTGAGGTGCCGTTCAGGAAAAGTTGCACGTTGGCACAATTGGCGTAAATCTTGGCCGTGATAAAATTGGCCAGGCGATTGGTGAACGTATGGCCGGTGATGTAGACCATCGGATTCGTCGTCCAATTGGCCTTGTAGTAATAGAAGGCGTCCTTGCGCGTCTGGCGGTCATAAGTGACGAGCCCCTTGTCATTACGGCCGGTCGTGTCTCCCTCTAAGCGGGTGTCCGAAGCAAAATCAAACAGGTTCCAGACAAATTTCGTCCATAGATTGGGCCGGGCATGGATGATCGGCCAGTTGATTTCGTGGACGATGCTCTGCCATTCCTCCGGGTGATACCGCCCGCCGTTCGCCGTGGGCCACGCCACCGGATTTTCACTGTGCTGAAAGATGCTCGCGCCCGCGCCGTATTCACTCTGACCCGTTGGCCGGTTGGGATAACTCGCATGCGTGGTGTCCACAAAGGCGGCGAGGCCGTTGGAAGGGGTGAGGTACCAGCCATAATATTCATTGAAACAAATCAGGTCCGTCCACATCGTGGTCACGTCGCCGACCCCCTGGTTGGAGGCCGCCGTGGTGGGCCGCGTTGGATCCAGGCTGTGTGCGAGCTGGACTTCCTGGCCGATGACGTTCGTGGAGCCGGTGCCACCGGGGAGTTCATTGTACATCCCCCAGCAAATGATCGAAGGATGGTTGAACGCCTGAAGAATCATCTCATGCACCTGCTGCAAAATGTTGGTGTAGCTGGTCGGCACATCCCGGACATTCGGGACTTCGCTCCACAGAATGACCCCGATTTGATCGCCCAGTACAAACGTATGGTCGCTGTGCTGATAATGTGGCAGACGGACGGCCGTGGCCCCAATCTCCTTGATGAACATGAAGTTCGTCACCTCCTGCGCGGCCGACAACGCCCACCCGCAATTATACCAGTCCTGGTGCATCGAAACCCCGTGCAAATCGTAAGGAACGCCATTGAGGAAAAAACCGTTGGTCGGATCAATCTTGAAGAAGCGGAACCCCAGCGGCTGCACGAGCAGGTCCGCCACGTTCGAACCTTTCCACACCTCCACATAGGCCTGGTACATGTAGGGATCGGCCAGGCCGTTCCATAAATGCGGATTGGCGATGATGGTGCTGGTCACCAGGTTGGAACTGCTCGCCGACGGCATCGTCACCAAGTTGGTCAGCGTCGTCACAATGTTCGTCGCCGCGTCGGTGATGACGGTGCGGACCATCACGTTGGTGGCCACCGGACCGGTGTTGGCCAGCACGGTCGTCACCTGCAGATTGGCGGAACTGGCGCTCACATTCGTGGGCATGAGAAACACCCCGGGAGAACCAAAATCCAGCGGCGATATCTGAACCGGGTCGGTCATCAGCAAATGCACATCCCGATAGATGCCCCCCCACATGGTGAAATCCGCCGACAGCGGCGGTATGCCCGTGGTGATGCCGGAGTTCACGGCATTGTTCAACCGGACGGCGATCAGGTTGGTGGCGCCAAGAGTGATGTTGGTCGTCACATCAAAGACAAAGGCCGAGAACCCGCCCTGGTGTTCGCCCATGAATATTCCGTTCACCCACACATCCGCCACCAGAAAAGCGCCGTCGAACTTGAGAAAATAATGCAGGCCCGCATTGGTGGTGGATACGGTAAAATAATTGCGGTACCAGCCAATGCCCTGGAAATAGGTCGGGCCGGTCTGCCCATCAGGGATGTCCCACGAGTGCGGCAGGTTCAGGTTCGTCCAGGTGGAATCATCGTAACCGACGTTCGCCGCATTGGTGCCGGGGTCCGAGAGGATGAACCGCCAGTTCGCATCCATGACGATATCCTCGCGGCTGTTTATTGGCGGCGCGTAAGGTTGCGCGGCGGTCGGCCACGCCAACATCCACAGGTTCAAGCAAATGAACCTGACCACCCAATGTCCAAGGGACGACGTTCCCACAAGCGGAGAGCGCCGGCCAGTATTTATGTTTTCCATAACACGGCAGGTTGCGAGTGGGGTGCAGGAAAATTACTTCAGCCGGGTTGATATATCAATTTATTATTTTTTGGCCGGCGGCGAGATGGTCCGGCTCACAGCGGTTTAAGACCGGTTGTCCAAGGTTGTGAGGGAAGTTACAAAATTTTTCAAAGTGCCGGCGGCGGTGTTTTCGGCAGCAGTCGTGATATGATAACCAGCAGCCCCACGACGACCACCGCCAAAATCCCTCAGAAAATAACGCCGCCTTTCCCCCCGGCTTCATTCTCCCGCCAGGAGGATTTTATGAGTTGCGCTTCGGCGGACAATACCGCGGGCTCTTTCTCGGCCGTTAGCAATTGTCCGGCGACCAGGTTCAAATCATAACTCGGTGATGCAACGCGCGGATTGCCATAGTAAAAAAATAGTCCGTCGTCCGGTCTGGCCTTGAATAAAATTCGCGTGGCAAGATAGAACGCCGTGGACTTTTCCAAAACGATGGGCGGATTGTCGCCGTTATCAGTTTCGAGGTATAACGTGTCGCTCTGTGGCGTGGCGTCCAGCGTCAATGTAAATTCTTTCGTCTGGCGTTCCGGAGTTTGGGTCCAAGTTGCACTCCCCAAAGTGCGGCGATATATGTCACCGCGTTCATCGGTCAGCGCTTCGTAAAGCGAAAGCGAGCGTTCAAACAGCGGCGTTGGCGTGATGTAAGTCAGACGGGTGACCGGCAAACAACTCTGTGGAAGTTTGATGATCCAGCGGCTTAACTTCGGGTCCTTGGAATCATTCGTCGCGGCCATGGCCGGTGTAATGGCACGGCTGATGGACGTGCTCTGGATGATGTATGGCACCTGGTTGCTGCCGTGCAGCACGCGCAAATCCGCGAAGTCTGGCTGCGCATGCGCGAGCACCTCGAGGTCGAGTTCAATTTGTTGGGCGCCGCCCTTGGAAATTTCCACCGGCTTGCGAAATTTCCACCCGGCGATGTCGAGCGCCGCACCGGTCAAATCAAGTCCGGACAAAACTTCCGGCGTATGAAAATCCGGGTTGTCCACGGCGGCGGAACTTTAATGGATGATACAGCCACGGTTTTGAGATTCATGCCCAGCGCGGCCAGATCACAACTCGGTACGGCGCAATGGTCGTTGCCGGTGAGCAAATGGTATGTGCCCGGTTGCTGCGCCAGAAAAACAAGATAAACCGGATGTCGTTCCACCCGCACGGCAGAAATCTTAAGCGGGGGACTGTCGCCGTTCTTTATGAGAACAATCAATTCACGCGAGCGCACCAGATTCTCCAACGGCACGGAAATATTTTCCGAAGGCGTCTGCCCTTCAATGGCCACACGATAAATCGCGCCCAGACCGATCGATTGTTCGCGGATGGAATCTTCCGTAATCTGTGGAACAGCAATTGTAACATGTCGCATGAATAAAGGTTCAGCGGATTCAATCTGGACGGAAGCAACATTCAGGTTCGCCGCTCCGAGATCCAACGCAATCCGCGTTTCCCCGGGATTTTCGTCACGTTCAGAAATGGTGACGGGAGTCAGTTCGCCGGACGCAGGTTCGCCGGTGGCCGCTTGGACGAGCGCACCGGTGAAGGGTATTGGTTGTGAACGTCGGTCATCCACGGTCAGTCGCAGCCATTTTGAAACGCCCGCCGGAAATGAAATTTGCAAACAACTTGCGCCGTAGGGCAGGCGAAAAAGCGGCCGGCTTAGCACGAGCGTCTGCCAATGTTCGCCGTCATTGGAGCTTTCCATCCGGACGGCTTTGATAAAATCCGTCGCCGGACTTTCCAGTGTGACTCCGTCGAGCGGCTGCACCAGTCCGGTCTCGAGCGTGATTACGGTCGTGTCTGCATTGAGCGAAACTTGAAATGATTTTGCCGCTTGCACGACTTTTGCGGCCGCGACCGGACGTTCAATCAAATAAGGGGCTTCATTTCCCGCGTCGTCGTAGAGCCGCAGGTCTTCGAGCGCGGGCCGTGCGGCATCAAGGGTTTCAACCGGCAGACTGATTTTGAACAGGCCGGTTGTCGTGGCGTCGAAGGTCTGCTCATGCTGCCAGCCGGACGGCAAATTCGCCGCCGCGGCCGAAAAGCAGGCGGTCAGTACCAAAATCCACGGCCATTTATTTGGGCGCTTCATCTTTATGTTCCTGGTCCTTGAGGGTTGCGGTGAAAAATTTTTGATACGCGAATGAGGCCAACATCGCAATCACGGCCACGCCGATGAAAGCGCCGATGCGATAAAGCTGGCCGAGTTGCGCCAGGTCGTGGAAAAAAAGTTTGACCAGCGTCACGCACAGTAATCCCATCGCCGCATAGCGCGCGGCCGGAATTTTTCTAAGGATGCCAATGACCAGCAGAACCAGTGCAAACAGAGCCCACGCAATGGAATAGGTCATATCGCGCGCAAAATTACCGCTGAACTCAAATGTCAGCGTCGAGCCGGGCGCACTGAAATAATCGGCGATTTCAATGTTAAGCAACAGGAAGGCCAGCACCGTTCCGAATCCGGCAAGAACCGGCGGAACATTTGATTTCAAAACGAGGTGTCGTGGGGGCGCGAGCAGCCTCGTTCCGACGAACAGGCAGATGGTCACCAGGCCATAAGCGTAGAGGTACCAGTTGAAAATCGGGGTCGTGGCGCGCGGATGATATCCCAGCACGGCCGGATTGAAGGCGAGCCGGACGAACGCGGCGGTGAGCAATCCAACACCGGTGAGCCGCAAGCCCGGATGAGGCACGCGCTGAAACAACCATAACAGCGCGGCGCCTTCCAGCGCCCAGCCGATGGTGATCCATTGCCGGTCGAACTGGACCGGGAAAATCAGCGTGATGAAAAATAACGCCACTCCGCCAAACCACGCGACCTGCGAAATCCGGGCTTTGTTTTCGGCGGGGATAAGTTTCAGGACGATGACCAGGCTCAACAACCCGGGAATCACAAATGCGGCCGGCAGCAGGCCCATCATCAGATTCGGATGAACGGCGGATACAAAACGATGGATGAGAAAAAATTGCGGCACCCCGGCCAACGCCGCGGCCGCCCAGGGAACAACTTTGCCGGAAAATTGTTTCAAAAAGAAAAACGGGAACAGCGCGAACACGGCGAAGAAAATCAAATACCACGTTAGCACCAAATTCAACGGCTGGACCGGATTCGCCGGATCGAACCGGTTGAAATGCCACGCACTTTCGAGCGCAGTAACGCACGCGAGCCCGACGGCGGGCAGCCAGTCGAGCGAAAATAATTTTGTGACACCGAACAAGAGCATAACCAGCAAAAGCGCGAGGCCGAAAACTGGCGTCGGATTTATCAGTGGCAGCCGGAGCGTGGCCATGATGAGCAAAAGGAACGGCAGGATGATGGAACACGCTGGCAGAATCGCCGCCAAATCGCCCGGCGCGGCCAGGTCATTGCTGAAGTTGAGCCCGGTTTTTAGCGCGTCGGGCTTGAATTTTTTCACGAGCCAGATGCCGGCGACGACGAAGAAAACCACGAATGCCCCAGCATAAAAAAGGAGGCGGGCAGCCCGGTGAGGTCGAACGGAATTTTGAAGATTAACGCGCCCGTGGCGGCGAGCGTAAGCAACAACACCGCCAGCACCGGCAACAACGTGGCCGTCAGCACGGCCAGCGCGATGGCCAGCAAATCCACGAGCAAAATAAAAGGCCAGACCACAAAAGAGACTTCCGTGAGCTTGAAAACCGGCACCAGCACGAGCGCGAGCGCAAGAATCGGAAAGATGTGGGTCACCCAGCTCCGGGTTGTGATCCCGTGACGACGTTGGATCAGCGCGGGCAGCGCCGAATGGAAGACCGCGAAGATAAAATAAAACGCGAGCGCGGCGTTGAGCCGTTCATTCGACAAGGATTCCGAGGTCCAAAACGCAAGCAGACCGAAAACTGCGAGGCCGGAAATGGACTGGGCGGCCGAAGTTTTTTGGTCAAGCAACGTGACCGCAATGGCGACCAGATCAATGGCAAAAACAAAACCGAACATCAACCACGGCTGTTCGACAAGCGGTTTAAAATCCAGAAACCAACCGGCGAACCCGAGCGCGACCGCCACCAGTCCCAGCGTGGAGCCGGAGAGCCATGGATTGACCAGCTGACGGCATTTCGCCCGCCAGTTCGCCGCCAGCCAGAGCGCGTTAAAGCCGAGCAACACACCGAGCGCGATCAGAATTTTGTTTCCTTCAAAGTATTTTTCGGTGACGAAGAATTTATCCGCCCAACCAATCTGCAGGATGGCCGTGCCAAGTGCGGCGAGCGCGATGAGAAAATGCCAGCGCCGATGCAGCGCGACGATAATCAGCCCGGCGTCGAGAATGGCAATATAACCGAACAGTCCGGTTGGATTGTCCTTTCCGGTCGAAAGCAGGATCGGCGTGAGGAAGCCGCCCAGCATGCCAAGAATGGCGACCACGAGCGCATTGAGCCGGACGGCGGTAAAGAAAGCCGTGGTGGTGATGAGCGCCATCAAGAGAAACGTCGGAACCGGCCCGAAGAAATCAAAATGATAGATTGAACGACATGCAAAAGTGACGGCGTAAAGAATGACCACGCCGGTCGCGCACAGCGTTTGCGAAAGCGCGGTGAAATTTTTTCGCGACATGACCACGCCGCCAACAAGCAAGCCGAGACCGGTCAGGAAGCCAATGGCGACGCGCAATTCGGGCGGGACCAGATTGTTGTCGAATGAGTATTTGACGAAGAACGCCACCCCGAGAAATAGCGCGAGCCCGCCAATCCAGGCGAAGCCTTTCACGCCCATGAATTGTTCCCAATTGATTTGGGGGAGCGGTTGCCTTGGCGGATCAAAAACAGGCGTCGGTGCCGGCGCAACAAAAATTGGCGATGGTCCGGTGGGTGTTGGTTTGACCATATCCGGTGGCAACCCGGTGATCGGTTTGACAATGTGCCGGGCCGGAGGCTGGTGCGCCACGACAACTTCCGGTTTCGGTGCGGGCGGCGGCTCGGGTGATTTTGTAGCCTGACGTTCGCGTTCCTGCCGTAGCCGGAAAATCTCCGATTCAAGCCCACCGAGGCGGCGGGAAAGCTCTTCAATGCGATTCGTTGCGCTGACAGCGCGCACAATCAACCAGAGCGCCAGCGCAGTCGGAAGCACGAGAACAATAATGACAACCAGAGCGATTTCGGGCTCCATAAGTTTAATTCAACTGGCGTTACGACTTGGCTTCCCGAAGTATGGGCCTCTTTGCCAGGTGGTGGCAAGCCGCAAAGCCGCCCGCCCCGGCATAGAGACGGCTGGACAAGGAGCCGCTAAAAACCTATTCTCAAAAACCCACGTGAATTCATGGAATGGTCCACAATAATGAACCGGTTCAAATTCTCGCACGATCAGTGCGTTTGAATTTGCGATGCATTATCTTTGCCTGCCTTCAACTCATTCCCACAAGAACCAACCATAAAACATGAAATCAACGATCACCCGATCATTCATCACTCAAACCGCCCTGGCCGGTCAGCTGGCTTTTAGCGCGCATGCCGGCGATCCCGCCTATTGGGCCTGGGCGCAGACGCCGCCGATGGGCTGGAACTCCTGGGACTGTTACGGCGCGGGCATCTGGCAATCGAACGTGCTGGCCAATGCCGATTACATGGCCACGAACCTCAAGCCCCATGGCTGGGATCTCATCACGATTGATATTCAATGGTACGAACCGCTCGCACACACCACGGAATATCGCAACGGTGCCATCCTGGAAACGGATGCCAACGGCCGCCTGCTGCCCGCGCCCAACCGGTTTCCCCTGACGGCGGATACGCATTCCTTCAAACCCATCGCCGATTACCTCCATGCGCACGGCTTGAAATTTGGCCTGCACCTGCTGCGGGGAATTCCCAAGCAGGCCGTTGACCGCGACAACGCCCCCATCCTCGGCACGTCCTATCACGCCGCCGATATCGCCGACAAGGTCAATGTCTGCCGTTGGAATGGCGATATGTATGGCGTGGACATGACCAAGCCCGGCGCGCAGGAATATTACGACTCCGTCTTCGCGCAGATGGCGGCCTGGGACCTGGATTTTGTGAAGGTGGACGATCTCGCCGGCCACACGGCGGAGATCGAGGCCATCCGCAAGGCGATTGACAAGACCGGCCGGCCGATTGTGTCTTCCGTCTCACCCGACGGCTCGACCGTCGCCCGGGGTGATTTCATCTCCACCAACGTGAACATGTGGCGCATCAGCGGCGATTTCTGGGACAGTTGGGGCGCATTGTACGGTCAATTCGCGCGGGTCAACAGTTGGACGCCGTTTCGCGCACCCGGCCACTGGCCGGATGCGGACATGATCCCCTTCGGCAACGTGCGCGCGTGGACGACCAACGGTTGGACGCACTTCACCCATGATGAGCATTACTCGCTGATGACGCTCTGGAGCATCGGCCGCTCGCCGCTCATTCTCGGCGGCAACCTGCCGATGAACGATAACTTCACCCTGTCGCTGCTGGAGGTCATCGCCGTCAATCAGAACTCCATCAACAATCACCAACTGTTCAATACCAACAATCAGGTCGCCTGGATTGCGGATGTTCCCGGCTCGAATGACAAATATCTGGCCGTATTCAACACTTCGCCCCCGCCGCCGCCCGGACGCGGCCGCCTGGGTCCGGCCCCGGTGGTGGAACTGGCGGATGCTTCCGCCGGCGTGGCCAGACCGGCGGCCATTCCGCCCACGAAGGATCCGGTCAAGATCACCGTGTCCCTGGCCGACCTCGGCATCAGCGGCCAGGCGAAAGTGCGCGACCTATGGACCCACACGGATCTGGGCAGCTTCACCGGCGAATTTGCACCCGTCATCAAATCACATGGCGCGGGGCTCTATCGGGTGTCGCCGGTTCCCTGAGGCGCTCTCCATATTGAGGCCGTATGAAACTCCTCGTCCAAGCCCGCCGGGCCCTGGCGTTGGTGGCGGTCCTGGCGATCAGCCTCTCCGCTGCATCGTCAGGGCTGGCCGCCGGGCAAAAGCTGTCGGATCTCGCCTTCTCCAGCTACCATGTGGATGCTGGCGTCGTCGCGATCGATACTTCAGGTGCGGCGAAGCTGCATATCTCATTCCTGACGCCGACCATGGCGCGGATTCAGATATTTCCCACAGGGGTGATTTCCACGAATCCGTCGCCGGCGGTGGCCGGCGTCATGCCGCCCCTTCACAATGTCCGGGTTTCGAACCAAAAAGATGTGCTGGTCATCAAAACCCGGGGACTTTCGCTGCATGTGGACAAGGCGCATCTGCACGTGGACGCCTACGACGCGGACGACCAGCACCCGCTGACGCTGGAAAGCCCCGACAGCGGGACGAGCTGGGATACCGATACCGGCTGGATCAGCCAGAGCCGGGTTTTGACCGACGCCGAACATATCTATGGTCTGGCGAGGATAACGCCAATCACGGCACGCTCGACCGGCGCGGCACGATCCGGGACATGTGGACCGGCCAGCAGATCCGTTCCGGCAACGTCACCGCCAATTATCCGGCGTCCTTTTACCTGTCCACCGGCGCGGATGGTCGCGGTTACGGGGTGTTTGTGGACAACGTCTGGCACCTGCGGTTCGACCTGGGCCGGACGCACCCGGACCTGCTCACCTGGACGGCACCCGGCGGCCCGATCGATTACTATATCATCAACGGCCCGGCCTTTAGAGCCTTTTAAATAAGACTGTAGCCATTAATTGTGGGCGGTGATAAGGTTGGGGATGGGTACAATTTCCATGGATTTGCGCGAACGCATCCTGACGTCCTATGATCACAAGGAGGGTAACCGTGAGGAAATCGCCAGCCGTTACCGGGTCTCGCTTGGCATGGTGAAAAAGCTGTTGCAGCAACGGCGGCGCACCGGGGACATCGCGCCACGCCACCGTTTTTCCGGTCCCAAGCCGCGCATCCTGTCCTCCCAGCAGCAGCAAATGCGGGTGTTGCTGGGCAAGAAGCCGGATCTAACTTTGGCGGAGCTGCGCCAGGCCATGCAGTTGGACTGCACCCTGCCTGCGATCCATTACGTGCTGGCGAAGATGGGGCTGACATATAAAAAAAGACGCTCCGCGCCAGCGAACAAGCTCGTCCCGACATTGCGCGGGCACGCCGCATCTGGCGGCGAGGACAGGCGGGACTCGACCCGTCCAAACTGATCTTTCTGGATGAATCCGGGGCCAAGACCAATATGACCCGGTTGCGCGGCCGCGCGCCTTGCGGAGAACGGGTTCACGTCAGCGCGCCCAGCGGTCACTGGCATACCACCACCATGATCAGTTCGATCCGCTGGGATGGCTCAACGGCTTGCCTGGCCATCGACAGCGCCACCGACACGGAAGTGTTCCAGACTTATGTTCGTCAGGTCTTGTGTCCCACCTTGCGGCCGGGGGAGGTGGTGGTCATGGACAACCTTTCCCCGCACAAAAATGAACTGACGCTCGACCTGATCAGGCAGGCTGGGGCCGAAGTCCGCTTTCTTCCGGCTTACTCCCCGGATCTCAATCCCATCGAAAAGATGTGGAGCAAAGTCAAAACCCTGCTTCGCGGAGCCGAAGCCAGAACCCAAGACGACCTGATCGCAGCCATCGCCTCGGCCCTCCGGAAAATCACCCCCCAAGATGCCCTCAACTGGTTCGCCTCGTGCAGCTACAGTTTCATTTAAAACGCTCTAAATCGCTCATCAATCAATATACGGAACTGACCGGCCGGCCGTCGATGCTACCGCTGTATGCATTCGGTTACTGGCAAAGCCGTTGTTTCTTCAACAACTTTGACGACATCCAGCACACCGTGGACCGGCTCAAGTCCGGTGGTCTGCCGCTGGACATCCTGGTGATCGACTCCAACTGGCCGCGTGTGGAGGTGGATTTCCAATGGAAGACGGATTTCTTGAGCGGCCACACGCCGGAGGATTTTCTGGCCGGCCTGCATGCGAGCGGCGTCAAGGTCATGCTTTCAACCAAGGGGCCGATGATCCGGAAAGATTCGGAAAATTATCCGGACGCCCTGAGCAAAGGGCTGCTTGCCACGGACGGCCAGGGCCCACCCTGACGACGGGCTATTATGGCGGCGATCTGATGGACTTCACGCGGCCCGGCATGGAGCCATGGCTCGCCTCCCAGCTCCGGCCGCTTTCGAAACAAGGCATTGATTGCTGGTGGCTCGACCTGATCGAGCCCGAAGGCGAACCGGCGTCGGCCGTCTATTATGCCGGCAAAAGCGCGGACATCCACAACACTGTTCCGCTGCTGAACTTCCGGACATATTTTGATTACCAGCGCAGTATTGATCCCATCGGCCGGCCGGTGATCCTGGGCCGCGCGGCAACGGCGGGCACGCAGCGTTACAGCGGCATCGTCTGGACCGGCGACATCAATTCCGACTGGCCGACCTTCCGGGCGCACATCCCTGAGGTGCAGAATTCGGGGCTTTCCGGCCTGCCCTATTGGGCCAATGACAGCGGCGGTTTCCTCAGTGGCTTCCTGCATCGCGACCGCTGCGGCACCCATGCGGAGCTTTACGAACGCTGGTTTGAGTTCACCTGTTTCGCGCCCATCACGCGCGCCCACAAGTCCGGGCCGGCCGAGCCTTATGAGTATGGACCGGTGGTCGAGGCGACGGCCAAAAAATATTTGCAACTGCGTTACCGGCTGCTGCCCTACATCTATACCGTTGCGCACGCGACGGCCACCACGGGCTTGCCGATGGTTCGGCCGCTGATTCTCGAATATCAAAATGACCCCGGTTCCGCCATGGCCAAAACGGAATTCATGTTTGGTGACGACCTACTCGTCGCCCCGGTCATCTGGCCGGGCGCGACCAATCGGGAGGTTTATTTTCCGCCGAGCAACTGGATCAGTTACGACGAAGGCTTTGAAACGCCGGGCGTCACCAACCTTATCGTGGCCGCGCCCCATGACCGCATCCCGTTGTTTGTCCGCGCCGGGACGATTCTGCCCACCGCCCCGGACATGATGTACACCGGCGAAAAACCGTGGGACCCCATCACGCTCAACGTCTGGCCGAAAGGTGATTCCACCGGCTCGCTCTATGAGGACGATGATCATACGACGGCGTATATCCAGGGTGATTCCACCACCACGTTTTTTCACTGCGTGGAAAAGGCCGGGCAAACCGTGATGTTCACCATCAAGCCTTCCAATAAAAAATTCAGCCCGCAGCAGTGGATCGCGAAATTTCATCTGCCCGCGATGGCCGCCGGCGTCAAACTGGATGGCAAAACCCTGCCGGCGGACACGGCCGGATCCACCGGTCCGGGCTGGTCACTTGACGCCACCGGCCTCACGCTCACCGTCAATCTGCCGGGCGGACACGTTGCGCACACATTGCTCATCACGCTTGACGGTTCACCAAAAGACGCCGTGGGCGGCCGTTAAAAAAATATCCGGGTGATCGGTTTTTAAATTTGGGCGAAGCAGCTTATCTGGTTCGAGGCGTGGGCAATATAAGGTCTTTTCCCCATCTTAATAAAATGGCGCGACTACAGCCCCGGCGTTAGAGTTCCCTGATGTTTATCATCGGACTTGGCACGTTCGTTCCGCCGCAACGCTACACGCAGCGCGAGGCGTGGAAGGCATTGCAAAACTGGCCGGGTTTTCCGCAGCTTCGGCCGCGTTCCCAAGCCATCCTAAAAAAAGTCCTGACCGGTGACAACGGCATCGAGACCCGTCACCTGGCATTGGAAACGCTGGCCGAAGTGTTTGACCTGACACCGGATGTCCTGCAGGCCCGCTTCACCAAACACGCCCCGGCGCTGGCCGCCGAAGCGGCACGGCGCGCCTTAAAAAATGCGGACTGCCCGCCGGAGGAGATTGATGCCGTGCTGATCAGCACCTGCACCGGCTATTTGTGTCCCGGCCTGACGAGCTACGTAAGCGAACTGCTCGGCCTGCGCCCCAATGTGTTCGCCCTCGACCTGGTCGGCCAGGGCTGTGGCGCGGCCCTGCCGAACCTGCGCGCCGGCGAGGCCATTCTCACCCCCGGCCGCGCCAAAAAAGTCCTCTCCATTTGCGTCGAAGTTTGCAGCGCCGCCTTTTTTATCGATGACGATGCCGGTGTTTTGATCAGCGTCTGCCTGTTTGGCGATGGCGCGGGCGCGGCGGTTCTGGCCAAT
>Ga0302282_1001770_pt1 | contig 15157 bp, 12 predicted proteins | sample III_Fen_E1_3_FD_198763 | JGI IMG/M metagenome (GOLD analysis project Ga0302282, IMG submission 198763) | Peat permafrost microbial communities from Stordalen Mire near Abisko, Sweden - III_Fen_E1_3 | ecosystem: Environmental > Terrestrial > Soil > Wetlands > Permafrost | place: Sweden: Abisko... | reverse complement strand
GATTACTCATCTGACACTTCCAATTTAGAGGTTTCACTCCGAGTATTCGAATTGTGCTGGGTTGTACACCACCACCTTCGACGCCTCGCTCGTCACGCCGTATAGGCTGATGGTGTAGGTGAGCTTTGCCTTTCGAGCCTTCACGTCCCAGTCTGCCACCAGAAGTTCCGCGATCTTCTTGTCCTTGATCCTGCCGGAGAAAGGGAAGTGGAGCGGTGGGGCATCCTTGCCATGCCCGTGCGTTCCGGAGTCGGAAGGTTGAGACGATGTGGTGTCGGGCACCGCTTGGATCGCGAGGTCGATCTGCTCTTCGCGCGGCCCCAGCGTGACGTCCGCCACCAGCGTGAGGCGTTGGCCGCCAAAGACGGTGTCTAGCTCGGTCTTACCCTCTTCGTCCATCCATTTCAGGTTCTCGATCTTCACCGGCGGAAGAACCTGTATGGCTGGGCCCGCAAGCTGGAGTCCATAGTCGGAGAGGCTCGCGACCGGCAGCATGAAGCCAGTGGAATTGGCTTTCTCGAGGGCGTACGACGCCCGGAAGATGCCCGAATAGACCTTGCCCTTCACCGATCCCACGCCCCCGCCGTTCCCGTCCAGGAACTTGACCTCGATGTCGGCGCCGTCCGCAATGTTCAGCGTCCGGACTTCCACCGGCACCTTCCCGTTGGCGGCCACCTTCGCCAGCAGGAGCGAGACCGTCAGGAGATAAGGATCCAACGTGATCTCCAAGGTGGTGTCCGTCTGGCCTCGGTACGAAGCGCTCATCGGGAGGCTTTCCGTCTTGGATCAAGTATTCGGCGATGGTGGCACATGCGGGTCTCTCCTCCCACGCAAAGGAAGTCATCCCCGGGCGCTTCTTCCAGGGTTCTACATTCCCGCCCAGGATTGCTCCCCATCGCGCCGAGGTAGAGACCCATGCCGCTTCCCAACCCTATCCGTGTTCGATTGGCCTTCGCCGGCCCCCTCTTGGCGTTGATGGCCCTTCTCTCCTGCCAGAACGACAGCACGGGTCCCAAGTCCAGCACCTCCACGGTCTCGACGGCACTGTCCGTGGACCCCGTTCGCTTCCCGGATTCCGTCTCCTGGAAGGCTATGGGAGATTCCGGCACCTTCAAGTTGACCCTCACCAGCGACACCAGCTTCAGCGTACAGGCCACCTTGCCCCAGCCCCTGGGTTCCGACACGCTGACACTTTCCGCCTGGACCCTCTCGATCCGCACCGCCGAGGCGCTATTCCTCTCCGACGCGGAGGGCAACCTCGCGATCGTCCCCCCCTCCACCAAGGACAGCCTGTCCATCCGTTTGCTCCAGGCCTTCGACAGCCTGCGCACCAAGTCTCCCGCCATCTGGGGATCCTCCGCCGATTCCAAGGCGGTGCAGATCGCGTCCCTGGAAAAGGCCTACGCCACGCTTCTTCTTGCCCGGGATTCTGCCATCTCCGGATTTCCCGCCCTCCATCCGTTCGGCATCGATTCCCTGGCCGTGGTGGACCAGCTCCTGCTCTTGTCCGCAAAGGACGGCTACACCTACCACACCCTGGATTCGCTGGTTCCGCTCGACTCCACCAAGCTTCGCACCGAAGTGCGCGCCCTGGCAGTGGCCGGAAAGCTCGACAGCACCGCCATCTTTCCGCTTCCCCCGGTGGGACTGTCTCTCGGAGGCATCCTCTACATCTTGCAATTGGTGGAGGACTCGCTGACGCGTCTTCCCGTGACTCTGACCGGAGCGGTGGGAGACTCGGCGACAATGGTGTTGGTGAGTGGGGACACCACCCTGCTCGCATCACAGACCCGAACCGTCCACAAGCAGGACACTTTGCTGTTGCAGGCCAAGCCCGATGCCAGCGGGGGACCGATCACCGTGAAGTTCCTTCTCCAGAGCGGAACCAAGACCGACACGGTAACGACAACTTTGACCGTGGCCCCGCGAAACCGTCCCCCCAGCTTCGCCGGGGCCTTGTCCATTTCCCGGACCTTCGACACCACGTTCCAGACCATTCCCAACTGGATCACGGCCATCTCTCCGGGTCCGGTGAACGAATCCGGCCAGAAGGTCCACTTCGAAGTGGTTGTGGATTCCGGAGCCAATTTCTTCTCGGTGCCTCCTTCCGTGGACAGCACAGGGACCTTGCGCTACCAGGCGAAGTCGGTGGGCCGCGGAGTGTTCCAGGTGCGAGCCCACGACAACGGAGATTCCACCACGGGCAGCAGCCTGAACGTCTCTGGATGGACGACCTTCTCCATCCAATTGTTTTCCCGGGCCGTGCTCGCCATCAGCGGGATCCCCGATACCATCCGCTTGGTGGAGGATTCTGCCACGACCCTGAACATCGTGGCACAGAACATCCTTGGTTCCGGCCTTGCCGCGACCTTCACGCCGGCTGATACCACCCTGATCTCCGTGCATTCCTTCGCGCTGACCCTGGACGCCACCGGCAAGGCCTCCTTTTCGCTTCAAGCAAAGACCAATGTTTTTGGAGGGCCTTTGCTGGGCGTGCTGAAGGTGACCGATTCCCTGGACGCGATTTCCCAAGGCGTTTACGTGGTGATCGCCGAGCGCAATCATCCGCCGTCCTTCGGGGGGTCGCCAAGCCTGGTGGTCACGGCGAGCGCCGCGACGCGGACCTTCCCCGGGTGGCTCGATTCCATCTCCGCGGGTCCGGCCAGCGAATCCACCCAGAAGGTGTCGTTCCAGGTGCAGGTGCTGAGCGGGTCGTCCCTGTTCGCCAAGGCTCCGTCGGTGGATTCCACCGGGACCCTGTCCTTTGCCGGGAACGCGAATTCCTCGGGCTTGGCGCAGATCCAGGTCCGGGCCGTGGACAATGATTCCCTGGACCCGGGGAACCGCTACTCCGCGTGGAAAACGGCTTCCATCTACTTCAACCAGCCGCCCATCCTGGTTCTGCCCACCCATGTCCTTTCCACCTGGGAGAACCAGCCCGCCACGGTCGGGGCCAGCACGGTGTCCGACCAGGAAACCTCGCCCGCCAACCTCTCCCTGACCTGGACAACTTCCGACAGTACCATCCTTCCCGAGGACAGCGTCTTCGCCACCTTCTCCGGGGGCAGCTCGCGAAACATCACGCTGCATCCGCTGGCCCATCGCTGGGGTGCCGTGAGGGTGGTCTTCACCGCGACGGACAGCCTGGGCGCTACGGCGGCGGACAGCCTGACCTTCACGGTGAATCCCATGAACCACGCGCCCGTGTTGACCCTGAAGTCGCCGACCCTTCTCGCGACCACCTGGAAGGGGGCGCAGAGCTTCGCATTGGCCGCGGCTGTGTGGGACGACGCGACCCCGGGCCAGAGCGGTCACTTCGATCTCCAGTTGGCGAATGCGATGGATTCGGTCTACCTGACATCCTTGAGCGTGGACAGCGCCGGAACGCTGCACGTGTCAGCCAAGGTGGACACCGCCGTGAGCATCCATTTCCAGATCCGCGCCCACGACAACGGAGGCACGGCCAACGGCGGTGTGGACACCTCTGCTTGGTCCAGCCTCCAGGCCCTGCAACTGGTGGACACCGTACTGGATGCCCAGGGGAACTCCTACCGTGCCCGCAGAATGCCGAACGGAAAGGTGTGGATGAGGAGTAATTTGCGTACGGGCTCCCCCATTGGATCAGTGGTCTGGGCGGATTCGCTACACCTGAGCGGGCTTTCATATACTTGGGCTCAAGCAATGAATTTCTCGGACACCTCCTGCGATACCTCTACGTGTCCCGTCAGCGGAACCCAACAGGGAATTTGTCCGACCGGATGGCATGTCTCGGATTCGGCCGAATGGGGTCAATTGGTTTCTGCAATCGGGGGATTGTCCGGCGATTCAATCGGATTTCAAAAGTTGAGAGCTGATACCGGATGGGTGATTATGTCAAATAACATGGGTATTTATTTTGACACCACTAGATATCTCGCGGACGACGCCTTTCAATTCGGCATTTATCCTGTACAATCTTGGAGTCCATATGCCGGGAATCACAACAGTGTGACATATTTTGGCTCTGCGTTTTGGACAAACAAAGGGTTGATGACATTCCTGAATTCTTTGAGCATGTATCAAGCTTATTCTGGTGGGGGGTATGGCAGATACAACTCAATTGGGGCATCGATAAGGTGTGTCCAAAATTAATCAGGTCGCGGATTATCTGGACCGAGTGCAACTCGCTTTGGGCAACGAATTCGACCCTAAACTCTTTCATGGCTTTGTTCTACACGAAATTCGTGTGAAAAACAATAGCCTACCCCATCGACTCCACATGGGCGTAGTCCAGGATCCGCTGGTCGGAGGTCACCAGGATGAGCTGGTGGATTCGGGCAGTGGCCACCAACAGGCGGTCCGAGGGGTCGCGGTGGAACGTTTCCGGAAGGCTCCAGGCCTCCTCGGCGACGCGAGCGTCGATCTCGATCAGGTTCCAGCCGTTCTGGTCCACGGCGCGACGAAACCAGGTCTTCCAGTGCGGCTCCAGCACGATCCGCTGGAGGTTGGAGAGGCAAGCCAGTCCGGCGATGGAGACGACCGAGACGCTCACCTCGGAGGCCGGATCCTGGAGGGCTTCGCGGGTGGCTGGACTCAGGCGGTGGGGTTCGGCGGCCAGATGGAGGATGGCGCAGGTGTCCAGCAAGAGCTTCACGCCACGGGATTCCCGTTCAGGCATTCGTAGTCGGACTCGGGCGCGGCGGGAGAAACCACATCCCCCAGGATCCGGGTGGTCTTCTTGCCGAAGCCGATTTGCGTCATGTTGCGGCGCTTACCCAGAGGCGTGATCCGGGCGAAGGGTATGTTCCGCTTGGCAAGCAGGAGCGGTTCTCCGGCTTCCAAATGGGCGGTGGCTTCCCCCAACTGGTTCTTGAAGTCGGCGATGTTGTAGACGTCTTCGCTCATGTGGAGAACGTAAAGAAAAGGGGAAGGTAAGTCAAGAACATTCCATGAATATTCCATATTACGGCCCGAGGCCGTCTGCGATGCACTCGGATGGCGGTCGGTTTTCCCGCGTCTTGGGGGAACGCAAGGCGCATCGGAAGATCCGAAGCTACCGTAAGCGCTCCACGTGGGGGGAGATCGGCCCCCGATCGAACGCACTACACCGGAGAGTTTCCATGAAGAAGATCGTGTTGGCCTTGGCGCTGGTTGGAGCCGGCTTTGCTCAGGCGGGCGCAGGATTCAGCGTGAGCGGAACGAAATTGCTTGATGCCAATGGCAACCAGTTTCTTTTTCGCGGGATCAGTTTCCCCTACGATTGGTCCTCCGGCGATTTCCCCACCTCCATCCCGGCCATAGCCGCCACCGGAGCAAATTCTGTCCGCCTGGTGCTTGGGGACGGTGGCCAGTTCACTCGGACGTCGGCCTCGGAAATCCAGAACATCATCAGCACGGTCACGACCAACAAGATGGTGACGGTGCTCGAGGTCCACGACTGCACGGGATGGACTGAATCAACCGCGGCGCAATCCATAGGAAAAGCAGTCGACTACTGGCTCTCCAGCGACATCAAGGCCGCGCTGGTGGGTCAGGAAGCCTACGTGATCATCAACATCGCCAACGAGCCGTTCGGAAACACCACCAGCGCCCAGACCTATGTCGACAGTACGAAGGCGGCGATCACGAGGATGCGTAGGGGAGGGCTTAAGAACACGCTCATGGTCGATGGCGCCACTTGGGGCCAGGATCAGAACAACACCATGCTGGACAGCGCAAAGAGCATCCTCGCTGCCGACTCGCTTTCGAACACCCTCCTGAGTGTGCACATGTACCAGGTTTACAACAGCCAGACCGCCGTGGACAACTACCTCAAGAGCGCCAACGCGGCGGCGTTGCCGCTGTTGGTGGGCGAGTTCGCCGACCATTCCAACAACAGCACTCCTGTGGCTGCCCAATCGATCATGCAGTTGTGCGCGAAGTACGGCTACGGATATATGGGCTGGTCTTGGAAAGGCAATTCCCCCGTGGGAGGAAGCACGGGATTGGATTCGCTCGATATTGCCAAGCAGTGGGACGGCTCCGTCCTGTCCGCTTGGGGCAATCTTCTCATCAACGATCCCGCCGGTATCAAGGCGACATCCCAGTTGTCTACGGTGTACACCGCGCCGGATGGAAAGGCGTTGGTGCTGGCATTTGCCCAAGGACAGGGTACTGTGACCGCTACTTCGACCGGACGGGTGGACACTGGAACGGCAGATACGATCCAGGCCACCGCTGCAACCGGCTACAATTTCTCGGGGTGGTCCGGTGACACGGCCGGGACGAAGATGAACGGGGCCACGCTGATCATTCCTAAGATCACCAAGGATCTGACGATCCAAGCGAACTTCACTCCAGGTGCAGGCACCAACCTCATCACCAACGGGAACTTTGCCGCGGGTGCCACCGGTTGGACCTTCTACGCAAAGACCGGAAACACCTCCAGCATCAACTACTCCACGGGCAAGGCAGTGGTGACCACAACCGTGGCGGACACAATCAACTACGACATCCAACTTTCGCAGACTCCCATCGAGTTCGACAGTGGGGTCACTTATGTCGTCACCTTCGACGCATCCTCTTCTGCGGCCCGCAGCTTGGCCATCGACTTCTCCTCTGGTGTCGATGCCGCCGACACGCTTCTGAGTTGGAAGTGGCTTGGTGGAGGCGCCGTCGCGCTCACCGCCACGACCCAAACCTTCACGGTGAATGTGACGCCGACGCTCACTGCGCCCACCGGTGTATTGCAATTCGAGGTGGGAGGGTCAACGCTACCGGTTACCATCGACAACGTCACCCTGGTCAAGAGCACTAACACCGCCATCGCCCCCCGCACGGCCTTCGCGGCGGCACCCACCTGGTCCCTCGTGCGCTCCGGTTCGAACCTCGTGTGGACCCGCTCCCTGGCCCTGCGAGCCGACGGCGTGGTCCGTCTGGTGGGAATCGACGGACGGGAACTGTCCCGTGCGACGGTGGCCGCCGGCGATCGGTCGGGGACCCTCGCGGCTCCAGGTACCGGTGTCGCCTTCCTGGTCCTGGAGAGCGCCGGCGTGCGTGAGGTGCGGGCGCTTCCCATCGCGCGCTGATCCGCGCCGAAGGTCGATTTCGGGGCGCCCGGCATCTTGCCAGGCGCCCTTTCCATACCCGGTCTTCTCCCCTGGTCGTCCCGGAACCTATCGTTGACGCCTCATGCTCGGACGGTACTGGAGGAAACGGACGCTGCGGCTGGCGCTAGCATGCCTGGTCGTCGCCTTCCTGCCTTGGGCCACATCCCTATCCACCGGGATGGACAACCTCTGGCGGATCCTGTTCGAGCGGCCCTTCACCATCCCGCGGGGTGCGTCCCTCTGGGCCTTCCGCGCATCGGACCGGAGTCGATCCGTCCCCGGTTGGACCTGCGGCGAGGACGCCGCGCGGTACTACTTCGCCATGGACACCGGCATCCGCACGCTGGACAAGAAGCTGTTCCCGCCCTTCGCCCGCCTCTGCGATTCGCTCCAGACCCCCGACACCCTGCTTCCCGACGAGATCCTGCTTCCCGACACGGTGCGCGGGATCCACGACACGTTGCTTCCGGACACCACCGGGCTGGATCTCTTCGTGGACAGCCTGGAACAGGCCGTGCGCGCCCGGCATGCGCTCTTCCTGCGGCGGCACCTGGCGCGCAACGTCCAGGGAGGCGAGGTCTGGGGGGATCGCGCCGCCCTGTTCCGTTCCCTGCGGGATCCGGCGGAGGCCCGCGTGCTCCTGCGGCTGCTGGAGGCGACCCTTTCGGACGGAATCCGACTGCGCGAGGTGGGGAAGGTCCCGGTGGCCTTCGCGCCCGCCGACGATCCCGATTCGTGCCGCGCGCCCGGCAGCGACGACGACCTGGAGGGACCGTGCGTGCGCGTTCGCGACACTTCCACGAGTTTCCTGGATTCTTCCGAGGCTCCCAGGGGGGCGCTGTCCAGCAGGTACGCGGTCCTCATGGTCTCGAGCGGCGGCGATTCCACAATGGTTCCTTCCACCAGCGTCCACCCTTCGCACTGGAAGGTGCGAACCATGGATGGTCGGACCGGGTGGATCTCCTCCAAGGCCATCGCCTCTCGCGACGATCCCGGATTGTGTCTCGCCGCGGGTCGCACCCGGCACGGCTGGAGGATCATCTCGCTCCGGATTTGCGGAGAGGAAAACTAGGAGGACGCGGGAGAACGGAGTCTGCCGCGAGAATTTCGACGAGCGGGGAATTCCATTTGGCTTTGTAGATTGGGTCGCGATCTGTCCGGGTCGGTCCAAGGGGTTCGCTCCGGGAATCGAGGCCGGCTTCCGATCCGCTCCTCCACAAAAAGGGCCGACGACGTGATGGCCGATCCGATGCGTTTCCTTCCCACTGCCGACCCGATCCCGTTGCCAGCCCCGGTGTGGCTCTTCAAGAGCCTTTCCTACCTCACACTCACGCTGCATTTCGCGTTCCTGTCCCTGCTGCTGGGCGGATTGGCGCTCGCCCTGGTCTGGAACGCCTGGGGGCATCTCCGCGGAGCCAGGACGGCGCGGGATGCATCCAACCGGGTGGCGGGGGTGCTGCCCATGGTCACCACCTACGTGATCAACCTGGGGATTCCCCCGTTGCTGTTCCTGCAGGTCCTCTACGGACGCGCCTTCTTCGCGAGTTCGGTGCTGATCGGCGCCTGGTGGATCTGCGTGGTGTTCGCGGTCATGGCGGCCTACGCGGTGCTCTACCGGATGGCGAACCTCGCGAAGAAGGATCTCGCCTGGTGGAAGTGGGGGTTGCTCGCCCTCCCCATCCTCGCCGCCGTGGGACGTCTCCTTTCCGCCAACATGACCCTGATGATCCACCCCGACCGGTGGAACGCCCTGTACGGCTCGAGCAGCCACGGGACTTCGTTTCCGAACGACCCCGCGGCCTGGTGGCGCTGGGCGGTGGTCATGCTATCCACCTTGACCCTGGGAGGTCTCTGCACCTCGCTCTGGTCGCTGGCCAGGGACACCTCCCCCCAGGTCCGCGAGTTCCTGCGCACCTGGGCCGGTATCGTCGCCTTGGTCGCCGCCCCGTTCCTGGCCGTCGCCGGGGCCATGGCCTGGGGTGCGCAGACGGAATCCGTGCGGGCGGCGTTGGGCGCCTCACTCCTCGCCCACCGCCTAGCCACCGGTTGGCTCGCGGCCCTGTCCCTTTCCGCGCTGTGCGGACTGCTCCTGTTCCTGTTCCGGGGATCGCGTTCCTGGATCCTGCCCGTGGTTTCCGCGTTGCCGGCCCTCGGGGTCCTGACCTGCTTCGTCCTGGCGCGGGATCTCGTGCGGGACATCTCCCTGTCCGAATTCGGCTTCGACGTCTGGAAGAGCGCCGTCCACACCAATTGGGCGGTGGTCGCCGTGTTCGCCGCGGCTCTGGTCGCGGGACTCGCCACCCTGGCGTGGGTCGGGAGCGTGATGCGCCTCGCCTCCGCGGAGAGCAAACATGCCTGAAGAGAAGATCCCCTCCGACGCGTCGGCCTCCGATCCCGAGAGGCGCAACATCCTGAAGTTCGCCGCCGCCGGAGTGCTTGGTGCGGCCTACGCGGGATTGGTGGGCTATCCCGTGTACCGTTACCTGGCCTCGCCGGTGGAAAAGGCCGCCGCCGAGGGCCAGGTCAAGCAGGTGGTGCTGGACGACGCCCTCGCGACGCCGAAGAACTCCGCCTTGATGTTCAAGTTCGGACAGAATCCGGCCATGCTCATCCACCACGACGACGGCACCTGGACCGCGCTCTCCGCCGTGTGCACCCACCTGGGCTGCACCGTGGGCTACCAACCCGACAAGAAGATCATCTACTGTCCCTGCCACGGCGGAACCTACGACCCCAACAGCGGGGCGAACCTGGGCGGCCCGCCGCCCAAGCCGCTGACCGAATACAAGACGCAGATCACCGACGGCAAGATGGTGGTGAGCCGTGCATAGTCCGGTCGCTCGCTGGCTGGACGAACGACTGGGATATTCCGCCCTGGTGGAGCTGGCCACCCACAAGCGGGTGCCCGAGCACAAGTACTCCTTCTGGTACTACTGGGGGGGGATCACCCTCTTCTTCTTCACCGTGATGTGCTTCACGGGCGTCCTGCTGCTGCTCTACTACCGGCCCGGCGACGAGGCCTACCAGTCGGTGCGCTCGATCACCTACGACATCCAGTTCGGCTGGCTCATCCGATCCACCCACTCGTGGTCGGCGAACCTGATGATCGGTTCCGCCTTCGTCCACATGTTCTCGACCTACTTCCTCAAGGCCTACCGCCGCCCCCGCGAGTTCCTGTGGTTCTCGGGGATCGTCCTCCTGCTCCTGGCGATGGTCTTCGGGTTCTCCGGGTACCTGCTGCCCATGGACGACCTCTCGTACTTCGCGACCAAGGTGGGCCTGGGCATACCGGCCGTGGTCCCCGTGGTCGGGCCCTGGTTCTCGAACCTGGTCCGGGGCGGTCCGGACATCAGCGGCTTCACGGTGTCCCGGTTCTTCGCGTTGCACGTCGTGGTGCTTCCCGCCCTGTTCATCCCGGTGCTCCTCCTGCACCTGGGACTGATCCAGAAGCACGGAATGTCTTCGCCCCAGTCGGAACTGGACAAGCCCGAGAACAAGCGCAAGACCATTCCCTTCTTCCCCAACTTCGCCATGAAGGACCTGGCCGTCTGGCTCATCGCCCTGAACGTGCTCGCCTTTTGCGCCGCGGTCTTCCCCTGGCCGCTGGGGCCGGCCGCGGACGCCTTGAAGCCCGCGCCCATGGACATCCACCCGGAGTGGTACTTCATGAGCAGCTTCGAAGTGCTCAAGCTCTTCGGAAAGTGGATTCCCGGCGAGTTCGGCGAATTCGCCGGCCTCGGGCTCTTCAACCTGGGACTCGTGCTCTGGGTCCTGGTTCCGTTCTTCGACCCCGAACGCCGCGCGGGCGCCTGGGCGCGCCGGGCGACATGGTTCGGTCTGGTCGTCGTAGGCATCCTTCTTTTCACCACCATCTGGGGCTACGCGGTGTTGCCCGCGGCCGCCCACTAGGAGCGTCGCCGTGAACTATCCCGTCTGGGACGTGCCGTTCCTGGGTTCCGGTTGGGTGATCGGGATCATCGCGATCATCCACGTCCTGATCTCGCATTTCGCGGTGGGCGGGGGGCTGTTCCTGCCCATGGCCGAGGCCAAGGCGATCCGGGAAGGGCGCCGCGACTGGTTCCCCCGACTCGAGGCGTTCTCCAAGTTCTTCCTGGTGCTCACGGGCGTCTTCGGAGCCATGACCGGAGTCGGCATCTGGTTCGCCATCGGACTCGCGAGCCCCGAGGGCACCAGCACACTGATCCACAACTTCGTGTTCGCCTGGGCCACCGAATGGGTGGTGTTCCTGGTGGAACTGACCTTGGCGGCGGCCTACTACTACACATGGAACCGCATCCCCGACAAGATCCATCTGAGGCTGGGATGGGCCTACGCGGGCACATCCTGGCTCACCTTGGTGATCATCAACGGCATCCTCACCTTCCAGTTGACGCCGGGCGCATGGCTTCCGCACGCGGGGTCCGGAAACGAACCCTTCTACTTCTTCCAGGCGCTCCTGAACCCCGGATACTTCCCGAGCCTGGGCCTGCGGACTCTCGCCTGCCTGTCGCTGGCGGGAATCTGGGCCATGGTCTTCTTCTCGGGGATCGACGGCGACGCCGACGGGCCGCTCAAGGAGCGTCTGGTGCGCTGGTCGGCGCGGTGGGTGGTCCCCGCCTACATCCTGATGCCCGTCTTCTTCGTGTGGTACCTGTTCACGGTCCCCGAAAGCCACCGAGCCCTGATGAGCCTGGGCATCTCCACCATCGGTGCCGGGGCCTTCACCATGGTCACCCGCATGTCCCTGGTCACGGTGATGACCTCGGCGACCATGGCCGGCGTGGTGTTCTTCTTCGCGTGGCTTTCCCCGCGTACGCTATCCCGCAGCCAGGCGCTGGGGGTGCTGTTCCTGGCCCTGATGGCCACCGGCTCCACCGAGAGCGTGCGGGAATTCCTGCGCAAACCATTCGTGGTCAACGGGTATCTGTACTCCAACGGCGTGCACATCGGGGATGTCGACCACCTCAACGCCAAGGGCTACCTGGCGTCCTCGCCCTGGGTGCCGGCGGCGACCATCGCGACCGCCACGTCCCTCCCGACCCCGGAACTTGGAGAGCGGATGTTCCAGGGACAGTGCCTGGCGTGCCACACCTTGGACGGCTACCGGTCGCTGCGACGGCTGTTGTCCGACCGCGACGGCAAGGCGATCGGGAACATCCTGACCATGCTCCACGACCACAAGCCGGATTCCCCCTACTCCAAGTTCATGCCTCCGCTGGTGGGTACCCCCGTGGAGATCGAGGCCCTGCGCCAATACCTGGACCGGACCGTGAACGGAAAGCTGACCAGCCCGGTCGCCGTCTTCCCTCCCGTGGTTTCGGCCAGCCCCGCGGATTCCGCCAGGCACAAGGGCTGAGTCCATGCGCCAAAGATCCCCGACCGGATCCTTCCCCATCTTCCCCGCGGTCTGCGCGGCGCTCCTGGCCTCTTGCAACAGCCCGGCGGCGAAGGCGGTGCCCGGCGACACGGCGACATCCTCCGACACCGGACTGGTCCTGAAGCCGACGGCCGCCCAGCTGGCCAAGGCCCGTCCCGTCCACAACCTCCACTGTCCCACCGACGGCGAGGTCGTCGGGTCCATGGGTCCGGCCGTCCCGGTGATCTACAAGGGGCGCGAAGTGGATCTCTGCTGCCCCAACTGCCCGAAGGAATTCTCCGCCGATCCGGACCGCTACCTGGCGGTGGCCATGGCGGACACCGTACCGGAGAAGTAGGGCTCCTCAGCCCAGGTACCGCTCCCGCAGGTGGGCGAGGAAGTCCGAAGCCGACGGATTCCGCCCCGTGGCCTGCCGGGCGAGATCCGGGGTTTCCAGAAGATGGCCTCGGGCATGGACGTTCAGGCGCAGCCAGGCCAGAAGGGCCCCGACGTCCCCGGCGGCGCCCTGTTCGGCGGCGGCGCGGAAGAATTGGGCCGAGAGCAGGTTGCCCAGGGTGTAGGTGGGGAAGTACCCGAACATGCCCGCGCTCCAATGGACGTCCTGCAGCACGCCTTCCCCGTCGTGCGAGGGGACGGTTCCCAGCATGTTCCCGTAGGCTTCGTTCCACGCCGATGGAAGTTCGGACACGGCGAGGTCGCCATCCACCAGCGCCTGTTCCAGCCGGAAGCGGACCAGGACGTGGAGGTTGTAGGTGACCTCGTCGGATTCCGTCCGGATCAGGCTGGGCCGCACCAGGCGAGCGCGCGCGGTCCAATCCTCCGGCCGCACTCCGGCAAGGACGGGGAGGTCTTCCCGCACCCGGCTCCAGCGCTCCTGCCAGAACGCGTCCGACCGACCCACCAGGTTCTCCCAGAGCCTCGATTGGCTTTCGTGGACGGACATGGAGCAGAATCCGCCCAAAGGGGTTCCCGACAGTTCCTCGGGAAGCCCCTGCTCGTAGAGGGCATGTCCGGTCTCGTGCAGGGTCGCGAAGACCGAGGACGCGAGATCGGATTCGTCGATCCGGGTGGTGATGCGGCTGTCGCCGAGGTGGATGGTCTCGGAAAAGGGGTGGGCGGAGAGATCCAGGCGGCCGCGGGAGAAGTCGTACCCCAGCGACTTGGCGAGCTCCCGGCAAACATGGAGTTGGCGTCCGCGGGGGAAGGGGCCGCGGAAGGCCGCCACGGCTGCCAGTCGTTCGCGGACCGGGGCTTGCCGCTCGTGGATCTCGCGGGCCAGTGTCGGCAACTCGCGCTCCAGCTCCCCGAAGAGAGCGGACCAGTCCGCTGTGCGCATGAGCGGTTCGTAGTCCGAAAGCAGCCCGTCGTAGGCGCTTGCGCCGACGGGAGCCAGCAGGGCGCCTTCTTCCCGCTTGAGGCCCACGACCTCCTCGAGGTAGGGCCGGAACATCTGGAAATCCCGTTCCTTCCGGGCCTTGGACCAGATCTGTTGCGCCGTGCTGGTGGCCTTGGCCAGGCGCTCCACCAAGCTCGCGGGCACCTTGGATGCGCGGTCGAGATCTCGACGAACGAGTTCCAATTGGCGCATCCGCTCCGGGGTCTTCGCTTCGGACTCGGCGAATTCCAGCAGTTCGCGCAGGTGGGGGGAGGTCGCGCGCTGGTGGGAAAGACCCGCCAGGGCGGACAGAACCTCGGCCCGGGATTCCTGGCCGCCGGAGGGCATTCCCGTCTCCTGGTCCCATTGCAGGAGGCGAGCGGCGGCCAGCAGGTGGTCGGATTCCTTCAGGTAGGCGATCAGGTGGTCGTAGGACATCCCTCCAACCTAGGAACCGGGCTGGAATCCGGCTTCCATGGAATCGAAATCCGCGATCCAGGTCCCCGGGCTAGGGGAGCACCGTCTTGCAGGCCAGACAGATGATGAGCAACGAGGAGTAGGTGCTGGATGCCACGGGGCTGGGAACATCTCCATTCTCGAAGGCGACGGCGCGAACGGTCTCCGGAAGGGTCGCGGTGAGCGGTGCGGTGTACAGGGTGGAGCTGGCGGATGGCTGGGTGCCGTCCGTGGTGTAGCGGATGCTGGCTCCGGGGGTCGCGCACGACAGCGTCACCGTCTGCGAGCCCGCGTAGTATCCACCCCCCGGACTGAAGGTGGGGGCCTTGACCGTGTCGAAGGCGTAGGTGGCGCCGCTCGTCTTGCTGGAAACCGCTCCGGTGCCCACCGCGAACGCCTCCAGGGTGGTGGTGCCCGTCACCGGCACCGGTCCGGTGTAGAGGGTCGACGCGGTCGACGGAGTCGAACCGTCCACCGTGTAGTAGATCCTGGTCCCGGCCGTCGCGGAGGCGATGACCACGTTTTGGGCGCTGGTGTAGAGGCCGTTGCCCGGACTGAAGGTGGGTGCGCCCGGCGCCCGGTGGACGACGATGATGGAATAGACCATGCTGTTTCCGTTGCTGTTGGTCACCTGCACGGAAATGGTGTCCGGATCGATGGAGTCCAGCGCGACGGTGGAGCCGGAGGAGCCGTCGATGGCGATGCTGTTGACGTCGCCCGGCGTCCGGGGCGTCGCGGAGACCACCACGCTGGTCACGCCCTGGTTCACCGAATCCACATAGCTCTTGACGCCGCCCAGGAAGGTCGACGTGAAGTTCCCGGGACTCGTGGAAAGGGCGTTCAGGGCGCTGTCGCGGGGTGGAATGGTGTAGGTCGCGCTGG